>Ga0116228_10002144_pt1 | contig 16946 bp, 13 predicted proteins | sample S1TSphfallax_2_FD_89694 | JGI IMG/M metagenome (GOLD analysis project Ga0116228, IMG submission 89694) | Host-associated microbial communities from peat moss isolated from Minnesota, USA - S1T2_Fc - Sphagnum fallax MG | ecosystem: Host-associated > Plants > Peat moss > Unclassified | place... | reverse complement strand
CTTTCTCTCCCCGTCAGAATTTTCCCAGATTTTTTCATTCGTTTTATCCCCCCCCCCCCCCTCTCCCTCCCCCCTCCTGCCCCCAGCTTTTTTTCTTATTGGGTTGGGCAGTTCCTGAAGTTTTTTCTGTAAGTAACCCTTAAACCCTTAACACCTGGCCCTTGTTCGGGGTCAACTCAGAGTTGGTCAGATTGTGAAAATTTCATAAATGTCCTCAATGACACGCACTACACAAAATAATAATAATCAGGCATCATCCATAACCATAATAAGTGCTGCCCGCCTACCCCTTTCAAGTATAATTTGCAACCCATGATGAGACCGTCCCTTACCTGATTGGCCCTCTGGTGCCCTTACACAGAAACCCTGGCCCCCTTTAGAGGTCACTGCATGCCTTATTTTCATCAAACTCCAGCCCCTCCGAACCCTTTTATATTTTTGGACATGGACTTCCTCCCTCCAGCAACATGCCGTTCGGAACATATTACCACGCTACATATATCCCACAAAAGAATTTCTGAAAAGTAAACATTTTCATTGCTCATCGATTTAAAACCCCAAACAAGTCAATTATTTTGATTGACGAGGCATTTAGGTGTAAAAGTTGGGACTTATGTCCACACTTTGTTCCCTTTCATCTACTCTCCATCCACTTTCATCTCCTCTCTGCAAGCACTGTTTTGTTGGATTAAAGTTTGGCAGGTTCACATCATTTTCACCGGGAATGGAAAAACCCAAACCATCTGAGAACAAAAATGGAAACAAATTTTGGTGTTAGACTAACTCTAGTGATGCACTAGGTATATACCAGTGCTGGGCGGGTATCATAATTTTATGATACCCACTGGGTCTGGTTTCACAAAGTATGATACCTGTCAGAAACAGTTCTCCACCCCCTCCCGCCCCAACCCCCCAAATATATCTAAATTTCTATGCCAGGTAAGGGTATCAACATTAAAAAAAAGTTAAACCGATTCTTGCAATGCTGATTTTCAGAAATTTGAGAACAGTTGGTTCTCCTTTGTCAGTTCTCACAAACTGGGTATTACTTTTTTTTTTTTTAATTAGAAATTAATTTTTTAAAAAAAGATTAAATAATTATTGATTTAATTTCTTTTTTAATAATGGAAACATTTTAAGCAATGGTTTTTAAAAAATCTAAAATAACCATCAATTCATTTATTGATCTTTTACATTTCAACAACTTCATCCTTCTCAAATTCCCCTAAAAACTTTTTAAACTCCTCTTCTAAGTCTATATCCCTTTAAAGAATTCTAATAAATTAGATGGAGATTTACATCTTATTCTAGAATCATTAGGCCAATTTTAATTTTTTTTGACAAAAATCAATTTTTCTAAATTTTCTATTTGCAAATGACATCTCTCAAATTTAATAAAAATTATAGTCAAAGAAGAGATCCTTTCTCTTTTTATTTGCAATCCAACAATCCCCAAAATTTGTCAAGCTAAAAATCCAATTGTAAGAAACATTGCCTCATGTTTTTGCCACCATTGAAGAGGAGATTTGATGTCCTTAACATCCAATTGATACCTCTTGAAAATTAGGAGCTCCCTCTTGACAAGTTCTTCTATTGGTTCACTTGTGCTTACAATCTACTCAAATATATCCAAATTGCAATCCTCATCAAAAATATTCTGGTTAGTAGAATTCCTTTTTGATCTCACCAAAGGATGCAAATGTTCATGACATTTGACCAATATAAGATATAAAGATTTCCTATCATATTCCTCAACAAGAGCAACACATTGCTCCTTCCAACAAATGAGGATATTATACGAAGGCCCTTATACCTAAGGTCTAACATCAAAGAAATCATATTATGAGTTTTTTTATTATCATAAACCTTTAAGAATGAGAGGAAAGAATCCAGCACATTGATTACCTTCCTTTTAATGTTAAAAGCTAGCAAAAATAATTCATCACTAATAATTGAATCATCATCCATTAGGCTTTCAAATGAAGGTAGAATTTGATTTTTTCCCCTAAGTTTCAAACTCATGGAAATGGTAGAGTGTAAAATGTCACTAAGAAACCATGTCCATGTGAATGATTAAAAACATAGGTAGAAACAACTGGGGAAAGGCAATCAACAATAGTTTGAGAAATTTGCCATGTTAGAGGTGGAAGCACTTAACTAGTGACTCCCACAAAAGTCTGTTTCTTATAATATAGCACAATGGTAGATCAAAATTGTAAAGCCTCTTGAAACATAATGATTTTACTACCAGACTTGCCTTTAAAAAAAAACTTTAATAGTTATCCTATCAAATTTTTTAACCACAAAAACTTTAAATAGTTGAAACAATAACAAGTTTGAAAAAACTACCTTGTTTTGATTGGAATATTTAATTTTTTGGGTTGAATTCCAGTTTCAAGACAAGCTTTATTCTATTCTTGTTTGCCCTTCCTAGACTTTTTAAGCCAAGTGATGCATTTCTGCAAATATGTTTGGGTAGACTTGATATAAACATATTTTAGATTTATGCAGACTTTTTCTTTTGCAATGCCATATTGACATGCTTTTGAAAATGCGTGTCCAAAACAAGTACCTTTAAAGCTTTCTTCTAACCCAAAAGATTCACAATTTACAATAGATTTCAATGCATTAGTCATTGCATTGAGATTAGATCTTTCATCTTTGACATAAGCAATAATTTTTTCCCTTTAAACCATACTTGTCTAACAATTTTGTCAAACTTTTGGCCAAGGCTTGCCCTATTGTTTCTATTGCTTCAAATAAGCCAATAATCACATGTTTGGGTTGCTAATCATTACTTAGAAAATTAATCACCAATGTAAACACATCATAAGCTCTTTTAAACATCTAAAGGTCGAAGTTAGTTGTTGTAGAATGACATTCTATCAAGGTAGGAACAAAATATAATTCATTTGTTTTCTCCACTAATCGTGGCAATACGTCTTGTGAAAACTACCTTTTGGAAGGGAAGTTTAATTTTGGACAAAGATAGACAATCAAATGTTTGAGCCACATACTCTCCATAAACTAGATAGGTAAGTTGTCCTTGATAATTAACAAGCCAAGGTCTTCTAAAAATTCTTTTTGTGACACAACCTTTTTTTTTACAGTATCTTTGATAGAAAGAAATTTAGAGATGGACCTTCTAGATGGATTTGTTTTTTTCTTTAAAGGTTGTCTTTCCTAATTACTTCTCAGCAAACTGTTCACTTTTTCAAACATTAGTGCAATAAAAAAATGATCTACATCTACATGTTTTTAAAGAGAAGTTATTCCATTGCTTTTTGTAATATAAGAAATCAATCTTTTCCTCCCTTAAATTCTTGGATTTATTCCAATTATCAGATTTTGATAATAGAGTATGCAATGCATTATTTGTGTGTTTACCAAATCAACTTTTGCATTGTCATTTACACCATAAAAACTCCAACATAAAGAAGTTCTACCATGTGGTTTCCAAATTTTTGTTTGAGCATGCAATTTTTTCAAGTTTCCTTTCATTATTTCTTCATTGCCATTTTCTAGATTCCTACTTGTTTTTGTTTGGATACTTGGATTTTCTTCTAACCCATCTTCCAAAACTCCATCATCCTTACATATTTCAATTGTTTCATTATTCCCATTTATCACATTCTCATTTGCAAAAGATTGTTCCATTGATAGTTTTCATAAGATTGAGTCCAAAGATAATGCAATAAACAACTATTCCTCAACAAACTACGTAAAAATTCTAATCAAAAGAAAGAAACCAAAAGAAACCAAAAAAACATTTACATGCAAATGGGTTTAAAGTTTAGAAAAATTATCAAGAAATCAATCACTTTTCTCTTTCCTCTCATCATGGAAAAAGAAATTTAGGTTTTAAGATTTACAATTAAATCAAAGATGAATTTTAATCCTGCACATAAAAAAACAAAGCAACAACATATTAAAACTCACAAACTACACTAAAACAAAATGTATTCAACTCAAAAAAAATGACAAATAAACAAAATACAAAGCAAAGAAAGAAAAAACTCAAAAAATCTAGAAAAAAAAACCTTTGTTGTTGGATGAAGCTTGTTGGTGTTACTCCAAGTTCTTCCACTTGCACAAGAAAGTGGGGAGTGGGGAGAGAGTACCAAGAGTAGCAAGGCAATGAAGCAACAATGGGGGGTAGGAGGTACTTGAAAAAGGCGAGTAAATAATGGTGAGTAGCAAGGCCCAGCAACCAGCAAGGCACAATGGCAAGGTAGCAAGGCCCATCAACCAGCAAGGCAAAATAACAAGGCGTAAGTAGCAAGGCAATGAAAAGAGTACGGTAATGAAAGCAAGGCAATGTAAGTAGCAAGGTGTGAGCAACAAAGTAGTGAAAATAGTAGGGTGCAAGAACGAAAGCAACGAGGCACAAGTAGCAAGGTGTGATGTGAAAACAAGAAGGCATGACAACGAGTGTAGCAAGGTGCACCAAAAAGGCGTGACAACAAGAGTAGCAAGGTAGCGAGCACCAATGCAATGATGGTGAGCAACAAAGCAAAAACAACAAAAAAAACTCTGATTAGAACTAAAATGCACAATGAACATGAGACATAACCGTTTTATGCAGTTTTTTAGGGTTTGCAAGAAGGAGCCATTGGAATGTCATGCCTTGAACCTAACCTTAAGTTTTCATGGCAGTTAAACCCTGAGACCCAGACCCAAGTAAAGGGTTACACCTTACCTGGTTTTCAGTTTTTGTTTTTTTAATCCGGTTCTCACTTGTTTTCAGTCAGAGCATCACTAAAGGTGATACCCTAAGAGGATCAGACTGAGATGCCCAAATGATGCCCAGGGGTATTTTTGATACCCACCCAACACTGGTATATACACCCCCCCCTCCCCTCACCCCCGACCCCCCACCCACAAGAAAAAAAAAGGGAGGACGCCTCACTCCATGATGCGACTTCTCTTTGGTTGCATGGAAATAGGTACCTACTCATGAATACCTATTCTCACAACTCCTATTGAGGTGGGTTCAGGGTGTGGCCAATCACTGGCACTGACCAACCAGAAGCAGTCATTTTCTTTTTGTCGGACTTTTGAAACATTTGTTATCCAGGCACAAGTTTGGAGGATTTTCACCCCCACCATGATCCAAATTTGTCATACATACAAAGCAATTTTAGCATTGTTGCCCGAGATGCTCCGAGGCCTCTTACAAACCCATTTTCATGCCACAGGTATGCTTACAAAGCCATTTTAGTGTTTTCGCCCAAGATGCTTTGAGGCCACTTACAAACCCGTTTTCATGCCACGGGTACACTTACAAGCCATTTTAGTGTTGTCGCTGAAGATGCTCTGAGGCCACTTACAATCCGGTGTTCACGCCAAGGGTACAATTACTTATCTCATCCAAAATTTTGCCGTACATGCCATTTTTGTATTGTCATTGGAGATGCTCTTACTTAGCCCTCTTTGGTTTATATGTTCAGAAATTAGCCCTCATCCAAAATTTTGCCAAACAGGCCATTTTTGTGTGTGTTGTCATTGGAGATACTCTTACTTAGCCCTCTTTGGTTTATATGTTCAGAAATTAGCCCTCTTGGGTTACACCTTCACATAAGGCAGTCATCTTGGCGGCGGTGACAGGCAACAAGGTCTCCATAGCAGGGCCACACTGGATGCTGCTGCAGGGTGCCATGAAACTGACAGTCGAACAAAACGCTGGCTGGATGCCACTCCGACACAATGAAATCTGCTTTAGAAATTACAAAATTTGACAAAATGCTGGACAACACCAAGTCTGACACACAACGGAAGGAAGGACCCGTTTGATGCTTTAGAAAAATAGGAAATTTGACACTCAGCAGCGTATTGGACTGTCATCCAAAGTGATGGGCCACCAGTGTCTTAATGGAACCCTTCCTTCGTCTCTTGAGAAGAGAGTAGCAAATTCTGAGGTCATGCTCATTGCTAACTTATCTCTATACTCACTTGTAATGCAAAATTATTAGAATGGCTGGCAACCCCACTACCTTGGCAGCTTCAACACTAATTATATATATATTTCAGAAATGTTGAAATTTTCAATAAAAAAATGTCAAAAAAATCAATGATCAAAAAGTTGTGAGGGCAAATATGGAATATTCAATAATATTCTTCTTATTGGAATGAAAATTTCAAAATGAATTAAGTATTCGAAGCTGCTAATGTACTCCTACTGATGTTGATAAGAGTTTAGAGGTTTTCCTTTGCTCCTCAGGACATTGTCATTGAATTTTGTCACACTTCAAAAAATTTGTCATCGGCTTTTTTGATGTACCATTCCATTTGTCTGTTGTAACTTGTGACCCATTGTCTTTTCTGATGTTGTCTTTCTCTTCAATACAAGGAAAGTGCCCAGCCCAGCTTCATTAACACAAGAGTGATGTTGCCCATTCCTATTTAAGCTATTGTTATTGTAAGAGCAAGTCCAGTACTATGATGGCCTGTAACCACTAATGTGGATGAATTTAAGGTTTCAAATAGCCATGTAACTGGGTTTGGACAAGTGTGGGCTGGTTCTTTGATTTTTAATAACCGTCAATTCTGGGCATTTGAAAAATCAGAATCAAAGAACCACTGGTTCTGGGTATCAAAGAACCCTGTCGTTCTTGGTCTTCCCCCAGACGGCATGATGTGTTTCAGTCCATCGGAGTCCCAAAATGCAGATTGCATCCTTTTAATTGGTGTAAATCTTTGTTGGCTCTGCCCATAGGGAACAGATAAACGCATTGGTGTAAGATTTGGGCACAAAAGTTTTGCTCGATTTGATCAATTGGATGAAGAAAAGTTACAATATGGCAGTTTGGCTCAGCACCAGGGTTTTGGCCTAGCATTTCTGCGCAGTTCTCTGAAGCTGATAGAAGAAGGCACAGCAAAGATGCCAGCCAAGAGTGTAATAAATATGATCCGACTACTACTCCCTACTTCTGATTGGCCAATCATAAGGATTGGTTGAGGTACTTTGCTATTAGTGGTCTCTCACCTAGTATTTTACAGTCCCAGTTTTATGGGCAGAGTTGGAAAAAGGTATGTAACTAAACTTGGCCGTGAGATACATATTTTTTGCAGGATCACAGACTGAACACTGCTGGAGATGCTCTAATAGCTATGTCACAATACAATGGTACAGATGGTTCATCACACACGATCTCTATTCACCAAAAGGCTCTTCCTACCACTTGACAAGAAGCTTTCAGTTTGAGAGAGTCTAGGACAGTGAGCCGTGACGTTTCTCATATCTGTGAACATCCTAATAAACGCTCCTGGCACATCTGCAAGGCTTTTTCTCTAACAGTGCTGTTGTTGCGAACGTGGTGTGCAAACTGCAAACATCTATCAGCTTGTCCACTACAAGGATGCCTTCTTGCTAGTTCTTACACAAACCCTGTTCCTCCCCTCCCTCCTTCAGAAAGACCTGCTTTGAAAATTTTGGTGTGATTGGAGGGCACATTTTCCCCTCTGCAGTTTGGTGCTTGCTTCAAAAAAACATAATGCTTGCTCCAGTTCTCCCCAATTTTTTGAAAATGGACCCATTTTTTTAAATAAATTTTTCCCTGTGATACCTGGCATGTACCCTCTGGGTATCATGAAAAAAGAGAAAAAAAATTGGAGCAGGTATGGACACTTGGTAAGGCCCTTATTCCAGTAAAGCCCACGGCCTCGGCTTTTATCCTACACCCTCAACTTTGTGAAGCCTACTTGCCTGCCACCACTTACTTCGATTTGCTCTAGTTTAGTGTAAGTGTCCTATATATTGTTACTTCTATTAACTAGTTGTCGGGGTACCTGCTGCCTTGTTTCATTGGCTACCAGGAAATTTTTTAATCTGTGTTTGTCCCCCCATTTTGGTGTACACTAGTAGGTACCTGACTCCATGAGTGCGGGTACCTATAGGGTTTAGGGTTTTGCATAGGTACGTGACTCAATGAGCAAGGGTACCTATTGGGCTTAGGGTTTAGGGCCTTGTTTAGATGTCTGCTGAACACAGCAGGACTAGCAGCCATTCTCAGATATACTTTTATGTACACAACCTGGCAGGAGATGAAAGCTGGATGCAGCTACAGTTGGGTTTCCCCAAAGTTCTCTCCTCCCTCCTCCTCCTGCCTGCCCAAAACCCAAAAGAAACCAACCTCCTTAGTCCTCTGTGAGCTTTGACCCAAGTTTATGTTGTACAACTAGTTTTTGGTCTAGTTTTTAGTCGCCCTTTGACACTTGAACCAAGGCAGGGTTGGAGGAGAGTAATGCAGTCATTTCTGTGTCCATTTCCTGGCTCCTCTGGTCTTCTGGTACTAGTTATTGCATTGGGGATTTGCTTGAATGGCATAAGCCAGAAAGTCTCTCTGGAAACTCAGAATTCCACATGGACATTGGACACACAATTGTATGACTTTTGTTTCCGTTCTAACTTCATATCCCCAGTACTAAACTAATCTTGTTTATATCCCCATTCCCTCCTTGGCTAGACCAACATATGGTGTCAAATTTATGTATATGATGACCTCAACAATTTTTAGATCTATGGCTACAAAATTGATAGAAAACTTTTTCTCCCAAAAAACCATACAAAGGATAATGTACAAGTGTTGAATTGTTTTGTAAATATCCATGGCAATGGCTGGAAATAACCAACAAGATCATGTGAGGATTGTAGATCTAATTGTCATTGTGGAATATAGAGATCTAGATTGAAATTATTCACCAAATGAGTGTGTTAATTTAAACTCAAAAGTCAGAAACAAGTTTCCAACACCATTCTCCATGGTTGAATAATTTACACAAAGTGGGGTTTAAATGTTACACATGTTCCTCTTTTGCAGCAACTTCACCAATGCCCTCCAGAATATATTTTGGATGGAGTAAACATTCATATTTTGATTTGGGTCAATAAATGTTGTTTGGGCCACTACATCTACACACAATTCAATACTTATAAATGACGGGTCTTGCTTGGTTGGGTATAATGATTGGCCCAAGTAGTTGAACTGAAAATCATCTTATATTGTTTTATTTGCTATGTTTATTGGTGGGGATTGATAAACAATTCCACACCATGTTCGATGTGATAAACATCGCTACATACACAATTAGAGGGTATGGTTGGAGTTGCTCATAAATCCCTCTCCTCTTTGCTATAAGTGCTACCCTCACCCCCTAGAAATGTTAAAAGGAGCTCCACCAACAACAATACCTTGGCTTGTAAACTAATTTGGATGAAGTTCACACTTTAAATAGTGCAAGATTGAATTTGAACCTTTGAATACACACAAATACCTTTCATAAGGTTCTTTGATATATTAGTGCTCTGCAAAAGAGATTGCAAAAAAATAAGATTGACTTTGATTGACCAATTGCAATTAGTTGTCATTTAAGTAATCCTTGCTAGCGTTGTTTGAATTTTTGCATTGTCGTGACACAGTGACAAAAACATTTGGGAAAATTTGCTGAAAATATGAATTTTTCTTTGCCAAACTTTCAAGACCAAAAAAGTGAGGAAAAAATGATTTAAATTTTTTTTAAAACTCTGAGATTCCTTGCTATACACTGGATGAAAATTAATTTACATCCTACTTGAGATGCGGGTAGACACTAGTAGAGAGCCTCACATACCAAATCTGGGTGGGATCTGTTCTTACTGAAAGAAATTTCCAGGATTTGTGACAGCTAACAACATCTAGCCTCCTCCTAACATTTCAACTTCCAATCCGTAACACACTTTCAGATGTGTTTGACTTCACACCTTTCCAGAAGAGATTTCACAATGCATGTCCTGTCTTTGAGTTTATGATCACACATTTTGCAACAACATTTAGTCAAGATCTTGTTGAAAACCCTTTTCAACTTGAGACAAAAGAATCCCAAACTGGGCTTTCAAAAGTGTAAGTAGGAGCTTTTAGGGGAGATTCACAAACTCCTTTATTATGAACCAGCATGCAGCAAAGTCAAGCATTGCAGAACTCCACCCTTTTTTGCATGCTTTTACTTACTACTAATCCTTTGTTGCTTTGCATGCTTGAATGAGGTATGCAAAAAGTCATGGTGATCAATTTGCAGTTAGCCAGCTTTTCAACTCTTGCTGATGAACTTGGACACTTGTTTCAGTTTTTTGCCTCTTACTTCTTCTTGCAACTTCAAATGTTTCTTTTTTCACAAAAATCTAAAAACCCATGTTCTTGAAAAAACAACAACAAAGTGGTAACCTAAACTCCTACCCCAAGGGCATGTGCACCTTGCACAAGGGACTGCATGTGGGCCAAAAGGGTCTTCCACAGAGGAAGAAGACCTAGATACCCTCATGTACCATACACCTTACAACGTGTATAGAAGGACATTACATTATATACCCATGTTTGTTGGGTATTTGATCTTTTTGTTAATAATCGTTAGTCTCAATTTTAAAATATTTCAGAATCAGAGAACTATTATCTATCAGATCCAACTCTTCGATTTTTTAAAAACTGAAGTTATGAACCCTAAAATTCACTCATGTAACCATCAAGGCTTGTTAATAACCATCCTTTAAAAAAAACCCATCCAACACTGGTGTATACTAGTGTTGGCCACTTATCATATTTTTTCCCATAACTGGCTGATCCAGTTTTGGATATTTTCTAATCAAATAACCTAGACAATTTCATTTTCAAAAAAATCTCAATTTCAATACCCTTCATGGTTCTTAATTTTTTTCCTCATGCAAGATCAGTTCTTACTTCATTCAATTCTTTAACATCAATTTTAGATTTTAGAGTTAATATAAAGACAATTTATAATTTTTCAATTTTTTCATGAGCCCAGAGAAAGACTAGCAAGCTTCATTAGAAAATCTAAATTTAGAACAAAAACATAAGATCACATTTTGAAATATAATCTACTAAAAAAAACACAAAAATAGTCCTCTTTCAATTCATCTCCCTCAAATGGCCTTTCAAACTCATATAATTTTGTTTTGAAGTGTACCTCAAATTCTATCAATGCCACCACACTAAAAGGAGCCTTGCAACCAACCCTTGCATCATTAAGCCAATTCTTCTTCACAAAGATCAATATTTCAAGGCAATTGCAAGCGACATCTTCTCAAATTGATGAGTATACTAACAAGGGGGAAAAAAAATTCAATTTCAATTTGAGAACTTATAATCTCCAATAATTATTTAGTTAAAATGCCAATAGTTGGAAACATGGATTCATGTTTCTTCCACCACTCCAAAAGGCACTTGATGTTTTTCACATCATCTTGATACCTTCAAAATATTAGCAATTCTCAAATAACAAGTTCTTTCATAAGTTCATTAGTGCTTACAACCATCTCAAAGATATCCAAAATGTTATCTTCATTAATATTGTCAATTAAAAAAAAAATCAACTTAAAATAATGGATGGAGATGATGATAAGACGTTAAGAACATAAAAAACAAGGATCTCCTATCAAATTCTTTAGCTATGGTCACCCCTTGCTCATGTCTAATAAAATAAGAGATAAACTTCAAACTCTTGAATCTAAATTTTAACATTAGGTCTAGCATATTGTGAGATCTCTTTTCATGTCTTGTCAACAAGGAAAGGAAAGACTCAATCACCCCCCACAAATTTCCTTTTTTATGTTCCTTGCAAGACTTACCAACTCAATATCAAAACTTGAAGCATCATCAATTAAATCATCCAAAACAAGAAGATAATTCATTTCTTCCTTTAGTTTGAGGTTCATGGATATGGTTGCATTCAATGCATCGCTCAACAACTAGTGACCCGTTGATTGGTTTAAGACGTAATCAATAATAATAGGAGACAAAGTCTCTTCAATAATTTGTAATTTATGCCATGTGGGAGAAGGGGGTATGCAACTAGTGACCTTAACACCAATTTGCCTACTATAACAAAAGACAATAGCTTTTCAAAATGAAAGAGCTTTTTGAAACATGATCACTTTGCTTGTAAACTCACACAAATCAATTATCTAATCATAAAGAAAATTTTTGCAATGAGAAAACTTAAAACAATAGTTCAAAAAAACAATTTACATATCATCTTGTTTTGATTAGTGTGTTCAACTTTTAAGACTAAAAGCTTGTAGCCATGTAAGCTTTCATCCATTCTTGTTTTCCTTCTTTTGAACTTTTAAGAAGTGTTATACATTTTTGCAAATTTTGCTAGGAAAATTTGATGAAAACATATTTCAAGCCTTTGCACATTCTTTCTTAATCAATAGTTGCATATTGACAAGCCTTAAAGCAGGCATGTCTAAAACATGTGCCTTGAAAATTTTTATCCACACCCAAAGTTTCACAATTGATTACCAAACTTGAAAGCAACTATCATGGTATTTAGATTTGACCTTTCATCCTTCACATAAGCAATGTTGTTCTTTGTTAATCTAGCCTTTTTTTAAAGATCTTATAGATTTCTTGCCAATGTTTGACCTAAAATTTTAGAAACTTTAAACAAACCAATTGTGATATGTTTTAGCACCCAATTTTTTTTTTAAAGAACACAACCAATGCAAAAACATTAAGCACAAGCCTTTGGACATCCAAAGATCAAAACTTGCCATAACAAAAACATAATTTGTCAAAACTAATAAGACATATGTTTATTTTCTCTTTTCAACTAAATTTGGTAACGCTTTTTGACTAAAGGTTTTTTTGGAAGGGAAAACACACAATAGCATAATTGCATTACCAAATGTTTTATCCAAATATTTTCAACAAATTGAATGGGGAAATGGTTCTTAATGACAAAAAAATCCCAAGTTTTCCAAAAATGCTTTTTGGTGCACAATTTTTAAGAAGGATCCATGGCCCCAAAAATTATTAGAAATTGCACTCCCACTTATTGAGGCTTTTTCTTTGCAATCTTTTTTTCCATTGGAATTTTCATGTTATTGTTCACTTCTTCTTCAATGGTTTGCATCCACATGTTTTTTCAATGGAATTATACCATTAGTTTTAAAATAAAACATTATACTTTTTCTCAAGCTTGTCCTTTGGTTAAGAGTTACAGAAAACATTGGATTATTATAATAGATCACATAGTGCACCAATTGTGAGACATTCACATCCACTTTTGACCCAATGTCATTAACATAATAAAAGGACCAGCATAAAAAAAAATTGCCATGAGGTTTTCAACTAATTTTTTATTCACACAATTTTTTCATGGTTAAATGCAATGTTTCATCATTTTTTTATTACAAAGTTGGCAATGTTTCAAATCTTTTAAACCTTTCTTCAATTTTCTCAACCAATGCAATTTCATTTTCATTCATAAATATCTCAAAAGTCCCCTCCACGTGTTTTCAAAATTTGTTAATAGACTAGAGTTTAGAAAGCAAAAACATTTAATTTTTTTTAGTTTTGTCATTTGTAATTACTTATTTCAATAAACCAAAGCCATGCAAATAATGTAAACAATTACAAGCATTTACAAATTCATCACTCACTCTTTTCAAGATGATGCATAATGAAGAAAAAACATGTTGACAAAGATATGCAAGTGCAAATGAAGGTTAAATGATGTCCTTGTTTATAAACATGGGCTTAAAGAATGTAGTGAAATTGATTCCCTTTCACTTCAAATTAAAGTGTAATTTGCAATAAATGATTTTAAATAAACAAATCACAACAAAAACTCAACAAACCTTGATTTATCCAAAATCCAAAACCTAAACAACCACATAAACAAACCCTTGCAAACAAGAAAAGAACCATACATGAGAAGAAAAAAAAAAACACAACAAACAAACCCAAAGGAAAAAAAACTCACCTTTTTCACATGCAAAGGTTGTTATTATTGCAACCTACACATCAAAAGCAAGGAGGAATACCATTGTGACTTGATAGGAAAAGAATTGGATAATATTTTCATGTGAACATAACAAGTTTTTTGGGTTTTAATTTTTGTTTTCAATGGCCGTCAACTTTTTGCATTTTAATAGTGGAAATTATTCCGGCACAATTTGTTTATCTAAGATAGCCACAATAATAATTGTTTCAAGATGGGTAGAAAATCTTGTTTGTTTGTGTATTATGTAAAATTGATCGGCACTGAGCTATGGATGGTTGAGGAGGCTGTGGCATTGAATGGAGTTTTGGAGAATAGGACAGTGGAAGGCAAGATAAGAAAGAGAATTTGGAAGCAATGTAAGAAGATTTTTTTTCTTTCATCATCAATTTCGGGATATGGTAGGTTTGACATATCGTGATTAGTTGTTGTATTTGATTTCTGTTGTGTTAGTGATTACATTATGGCAAACAATATATCTTTGGTAGGAATAAATTCTATAAGGGGTTGATGTTAAGGATTGATGACAAAAAGGAGGAAGTTCAATCTATAGAGAAAGGGGCATGTAGAGGATCATTATGCATTTTGAATGGGGATATTTGTTGAGTCTCTCAATAATCCATGTTGTAGGTCAGGTATTTGAGTGAACATTAGAAGCTTAGTTGGGGAATCCTTGGGTTGGGTAGAATGATAAAAGTGAAAATAGAAGTGGAAAATTAATAGAGATATATATGTAGCCCATACCTACACAAAAATTTGTTTATCTTAAGTGGTTCTAAGTCAACTTGGTATATGTCATTCATATTTGGGTTTGGACATTGAAATCAAGATGTCTATGAAATTAAGGTTTATCAATCAGGGAACTTAATGTTTCTTTGCATTGTTGCATTTGTTGGAGATGGGTTAGTAACTCACATGGATTGACCAAACACTAAGGGTTCTGGCCTCAAACTATACCTTAATAGATTTTAGATTTTTAATGTATGGTTTTATACATGGTCCAAAGTGTTTGCTACCATTATGACAAGTTAGTGAGAGACCACCATGTATGTACCAATTAGCAATTCACACATAGAACATTGAACCTTGTTCTGACAGATTAGTAGCACCAGTGGAATTTTTGATAGCACAAGATTTGTAATCTCGACAATGTAAGTTGTTGGAATTAATGGTGTTTTAAATTTCCAAAAGTTTGTGTTTATACTATGAGTTACTTATGCACAAGAGATTCTTTTTTCTACTCCCTTCTTTTGGTTACACCATCACCACAAAAAGGTCGAAGTAAAACAAGTAGCAACAAGGTGATAGGTAGGGGTAGTGTCACTACTTAAACTATTAATCTACAACTACAAAGCAAATATAGCACAAGGCAATGATGAGTAATGTAAGGCAACAATGAGCAACAAAAGGCAATGGTAGTGTTGGAAGGTGATGACAAGCAATAGCAAGGTGATGACACTCAACAAAAATAAACACAAGAAAACAAACAAAAATAAAAAAAACAATGAACATTGTGGGCTGTGAGGAGTTGGGTTTTTATACAAATATTTCTCATCCCTCTCCCCATTGCACAATGTGGTGGGAACCACCTCAAACCCTAAAACTAACCTAACTAACACTAATTAATCTATTAACTAGGTAAAAACTAAACCTCGGGTTCTATTAGACCTACCCAAGGTTCATGTTTTGAATTGAACTCAAGATAATCTAGTGCTTATTAAATCAGTTCTCTAAACATATATACCCTACTGAATAGGTATCAGTTCAGTTGATATCAACTAGCCTAGTTGATATTAGAGTTGGTTCTTTTGGAAAAAACTGAGTTGAAAACCAGACCAGTTCTGAATTTTTATTCAATACCTGGCCAACATTAGCGCATACCAATGTTAGGCAGTTCTCAAATGCCCACTCGGTTTTTGACCCAATTCTTAGCTCAATTCTCAAATTGAGAATCGATTGACACTTTTACATGTGAGAATCGGATTAAGAATCAACCTGAGGTTTTCACATGAATGAGAACCAGCCATGAGAACTGGTTCAACTTTATATATATATATAATTGAAAAACTGAACAGGTTCTCTGGTAAAACTTAGATCCAGTTCTCAAAGTTGCTGTATCAGTTGTTGGCTTTTCTCCTTTTACTACTATTACTCATCTCCCATTACTCTTATTCGTTTTCTGTTGTTGCTATTCTTTTAGCATGGTGCTGCTTTTTTAGCATGATGAAGTACTTAAAATTAAAATTATTAATTATTAAATTTTATTTTAATAAATATAATAATAATAATAATCATCAAGTTGTGAAAATTGGATGTGAAAACCAATTGTTATTGTGTATGTGAGAACCACCCAACACTGGTGTTTACCATTGTGTGGGAGGAGGAAGGGGAGGGGAGGATGGGGTGAAGGAGGGTACTAGGCTAGAAACTTAGTATATGGACTGACACTGGTCATGGTATCAAAGAACCAACTAGATTGATATGAGCTGAGGCTTGAACACGAATACCAGCTGGTATGAAGGTTTTAAAAAGGACTTCATTACAGTACCAGGCTGGTATGAAATTTTCAGAAAAGTACTTGCTGAAATGTTCAAATTCAATACCTGCCCAACATTGGTGTATGCCAATGTTGGCCGGCTATTGAGTTTTGACCTAATTATCAAGCCGATTAATAATAACCTACTATTTGGTTATTGATAAATTAAAAAAAGAAAAAGCAAATAACCGACCAACACTGGTGTATATAATGTAAACCAGCCTCTGAAGACAAGGTGCATGGATCCTTGCTAATGACAAACTGTCAATATGTATTCTGCTCAGTAATAATATTAAGGCACCATTTACATACATACATACATACATACACACGCATAAGACCCTTCTCAATTGGATTCTCATTTTGATTTGGTACTGATTCAGGAGAAGTGCACATGTTCCACTCTGTCCCAAAATTGCAACAGTGATTGTGTTTACAAGTTGGAGCACAGACATAAAGTAAAAGACTTATTATATATGACCTCCTTCCCTGCATCTTCATCAGTTGAACTGCAAGAGTGCAACTGTGACAACAGCAGTCCTTGTGCAGTTGTACTTCAACATCTAATATTGTACACAAATTGTATATCTGCTGAGAAGAGGGGGATAATATATCCATCTCTCTCTCTCTCTCT
>Ga0116228_10002143_pt1 | contig 16951 bp, 16 predicted proteins | sample S1TSphfallax_2_FD_89694 | JGI IMG/M metagenome (GOLD analysis project Ga0116228, IMG submission 89694) | Host-associated microbial communities from peat moss isolated from Minnesota, USA - S1T2_Fc - Sphagnum fallax MG | ecosystem: Host-associated > Plants > Peat moss > Unclassified | place... | reverse complement strand
TTCATTTTGTAACAATTTTGTTCCTTACGACATGTTCAAATTAAAAACCAATGTTGAACAATTATTTTGATTTTGGTATAATTTTAAGTTCAAGTATTTGAAAATGATCAATTTAAAAATTAAAAAAATCCCTATATCAAATGTTTAAAATAATCTAGAATAAAATAAATTTTAGTTTTGAAAATTACCGAAAAACCTATTAGTCCATGGAAATTCATCAAAAAGAAGAAGAAGAACTAATGGATTTTGTTTAAGAATTGGCAAAGCACCAATGGTTTACAGTAGGTTCTATGATCAATTATTTGATTTAAAAAAATTGTTGGTCACAAGTTCTTTCATTGAAAAAGAGATTATCACATTAAATTGGTCTAAAATTCAAACCAATGTTGGGTAGTAATTTGATTTTGTTAATAACCTTGAGTTTCAATTTTTTGATTTTTTAAAAAATTGAAATACTAACCTTTAAGAAAATCTATGATTTTTATGAAATAAATAACCAAAAGTTTTGGAGAAGGTTATTTGATTATTTGATTATTTTGAAAACCATGTCTATACATCAAAACTCGTTATTTGATGCATTATAATTGTGATTGTATATTATAGACTTTTCCTTGGATTATTTTTAAACATCAAAGGAACATGGGTATGAAATTAAATAACATCCTTGAAAACCAACGGGGTTTGATGCCATTTTTAATAGGTTCTCATCCAACTTTATTCAAACTAATGTTGAGATGTTACTTGATTTTTTTATAATAACATCTCCATTATTGACAATAAATGTTAGTACAATGGTAACATTGAGGGTTAGTAGCCCTATTGCCTAAAATTGGTGATGTTCAACTCAATAGAAAACTAGCTAGTCCCTATTCAAAAATTCCTTTTTGCCTTCTAGTTTGTAGCACAATACATGTTCTTTGTGGGAGGGACATGCAAGTTGTTAGGGTTATGTTGGACAACAATGGTGGCAACACATTAAGCTCACAACATCAACCATAGGAATAGACATTGGATTAGCTCCACCAAAATGCCACAAGGAGAAAATCTTTTTTGGAAAAAAATAAAAAATAGCTTTGCAATTTTTTTACACATCTTACAAGATTCCAAAAATAGGAAACAATTAGAAAAATGCAACATTCTATAATTGGGTTTGTGAACACTACAACAAATATCAACTAAGCTCTTATGCATGTAAACTAGCTTGTTGTTTGATAATGAAGTGGGGTATGATCATACACAATGTCAACAAATTTGTTAACAATTTTAGAGTTGTCCAAAATATTTACAAATATGGGACAAGCACCAAAGACACTTTGAATAAAGCCTTGGATTTGCACAAATTCAAGAATCCAAAAGGTGCAAGCTTTATCTTCATCCTAAAAGTTGGTTGATGAAAAAAAATGTCTTTAATGGGCTAATGTGTACAACAAAGTGAAAAAAAAAACCAACCAACACACCCAAAGCTTATGACATTATTGAAGTAACTATTAATGAAGGTTTGCACATGGACTAAAATGCTTCATAATTTGTTCTTGCACATCACCATCCACAAGGATCAAAAGCCATTGAGGAATAAAAAAGAGTTTCAAAATTCAAAAATGCAATGACAATTCAAGCAAAAACAATAAAACACATAGTTGTGACCATGTTGAAGAATGTGGGGGAAAAATAACCATTTGGAAAACCAAAGGTACAAAACATTATTCCCAATGTGTGAAAATTGGTTACAAAGTCTAGAAACACGCAAGAACTTCAAATTTCACTAAGAATAAAAACTTTCAAAGTTGTAGCATCAACTCCCATTCCATTCTGATTTTCTAATAATGTCAAATTTAACAATTGTAGCTTTGAAGTAATATGTCAACTTTCTATCTACAAAATTGATGAATTTAGTTTAATTTATTAGTATAAAATAATGTCGACTTTAAATCAAATCAGATGTAAACATGGCAACATGATAATGGGAAAACAAAATTTTATGAATTTTATTTCAAAATGCATGAACATTGCCTTTTCAAGTTCACAAATATTCAATGATATCATTTTTCAAAATGTAATTTGCATCACATTTTCAATTTTGTTTGTTTCATTTATGAATTGTTGATATGTTAATCCATGGCCCATTTGAACGGCATGTTCTTTGAAACAAGGCTCCAAGTTTAAAATGTATTCATTTTTTTAATAATCATATTGTGAAAGATGATGCAAGCAACCAAAATATTGCCCATAATTTCTTATGCCATTATTAACTTGAAATTTGAATAATGACAAATTGATTTCACAACACACCAAAGCAATGTTCAACATCCTTTTTGACAACCTTTTCAACTTGAAAGAAATGTTTGTGTTTCTTTCCTTGTAATTCATGGATGGTCTAAACAAAGGAAACCCATATTGCATATATGCCATCCATAAGTAAATGGTATCTTGAATAGATATTGACATTCACCTTTTATCAAGAGCATTGAAATTATTTTTCCCATCAGGCAATCCAAAATGATAATGCCATATCCAAGGATTTTGGTTGGCCACAACTCCAAGAATTATTGAACTATGGTTGTTTTTGTCAAAAAGTTTCCCTTCCATTGGATAGTTCTTCCAATGATAATGCATATAATCCAAGGATGTTCACATCCTTGGAAACCTTTGGTATGCAATTGTTTGCATTTGTTTTTCCAAATTAACAATCGTGGGTTATTACAAGTAACATTTCTCGTAAACTTCCTTCACAACCATTACAAACCATTTCAAGTATAAAACATCACAATACTTTCTCATAAACGAGAATATTTATTCACAAAATTAACAACCATTACATATGCATGTTGTTTACAAATAGTAATAATTTTCTAGATTTTGAACAAGCCCATCACACCAAAGTCATTTCATTTTCTAACAAAATAACCATTGTGATTAGTAATGACCTCCATGATGCAAAGGAAGAGTGATCAATGTACTTTGTAATGACATTGAATAACTTGTCATCATACACCAAAGTGTTGCCTAAATAACTGTAGAAGATCTTCTCCTTGCCAATATGCCTTTCTCTTTGCATATTGGATTTTCACCCAAGCTTATTACCATTGTGGTAATGCACAACAATTGTTCCATCAACATTATATTGGAGTAATAGTTGTAGAAATTACTCCTTGTCTTCATTATTAATCAATTTCAACAATGAATCTACCAAACAACACATGTCTCCAAGCTTTCCATGTAACCATTGTGCACAATCTAAGCAAAAAATGAAGCACAAAGCAAGCAAATAAGGAACGTAAAAGTTTTGCAAAAATTGACATAGCAAAGCTCTAATGCCAAGTTGCAAATGATGCCCAAGCCCATGCAAATCAAAACCCAAAACAAGGAAACTCCAAAAACACAAGAACAAAAAAGAATATCAAATCACAAAGTTGCACAAAAAAAGTAGATCACAATTGATTTTAAGGTGAAGCTTTGAATCTCAAAGTTGCATGAAAAGAGTAGGTCCGATTGATTTTAAGACAAAGCATAAGTTGACAATGCACAAGCTTGACCAACATGAAGCAAATTGATTAACACAAGAAGTGAGGGGAGTAAAACAATATAAAATAAAGGAATAAGCGTAAGGTAAAGCCATAGGGTGGAAGCATTTTCAAAATACAAGGCCTAGGACAAGGTAATAAGCAAGTTGAGCCCCACGTTTTAGGAATGTCCCCCACCCATGGGCTTTACCTACTGTAAAACATGAGACAAAATTTATCATGAATCAAACCTATATAGATCTTAAGGTGTATGAGTGGGAGGGTTGTTACACCTACAAATAGACATAATTTCCCTCCCATCCTTGAGGAGTAGGTATAATATTGCTCCCCATTTCTAGGAGGGAAATTGATGGGTGTAAGGTGTCCTGCACATACACTACAAATTTTCTCCGATTGCTTAATGATGATATAATCTCTCCAGGTGATGGGTGTGAGTGGGAGTGAAAAAGTGATTTGCATTGGGCCTGAACCCTAGGTCTACACATCAGCCACCATTGGAAAATTACAAGAGAGTTTCAGATTTCAAGGGTGGAGATACTCTAATCTCCTATTATGGATCTTTGAAGATTTTCAAGACAAAAGAAACCCTGGTTCCTTGTTTTTTAAGCCCACTGGTTCAGAATAAAATAATTACTAGTTAGGGTTTTTTTTTAAAATTATCAAAGAAATAGCAGGTTTCCTCAAAGAACCAGTGGTTCAGGGTAGGTTCTTTGATTCTTAAGCATAATCACAAGTTTAATTTAAATACCTCCCACCGGTTCTTTCTTTGAAAAAAAAGACAACTACAGCACATCATACATCATCACACTAGTTTCAAAACACCAACAGTTTATAAAAGTAAGAAATGTTTCATTAAATTCTGAAAATTTGGACTTGGAGCTCACAAAAGAACACATGGGAGAGAACATTCCTCAAAAAGTGGGACCAAATAGAAACTACAGATCCTTCTGTACTCTCTTCCTAAACCCTTACAGGCAGTGTACTGAGCAGGACGTTATACTCCTCCCCTCCTCTCCCCCCCGCCCCCAAATGTGATTGAGAATTAAAACTAATCTAATCATTAGCTCCAATGTCCACTTTGTACATACTGGGTGTGAGACCATTAATGAGCAGATGCCACATGGTCAATACCAGGATGAATGTTGAGTGGTCAGGAACCAGTTTTCTGTTGGGTTTCAGTTCACTATAGCTAACCATGGTAGTTAGCTCAGTTACTTTTCTTTTTTCCTACCTACGTACTAACAAACCACATGCAGGTTGTTAGTAGGTAGGTAGTAAAAAACAGCCCTTAGCTATGTAAAAACCGTCTACTTACCTAGTAATTACCTATTTTCCTACCTATCTGCCTATATATATATGAGCCCTATTTCCTACAGAACTGGTTACCAAGATGAAACCAAATATTTACTCAGTTGACTGGGTTCATCCATAGCTGAGTCATAATGGACATCCAGTGGATGATGGTGCACTGGTGGGTGCTGGTTCACTGTGGCCGGGTTAAGTGCATTCTTCCAGGAAGCGGTGGCCAAAATTTGATGCCACAGTCGGCAGGAAAGACAAAAGAAAAAAAAAAAAGTTTTTGAATTTGGACACAATTTGAATCTCCCCCTTAAACTGTATGAGTAGTAGGCTAGTAGTTCTCTCCCAAACATCATGGTGGTACTTAGGCAAAGACTCCGTATGTACTCAATTACCTACCCAGTTACGTTTGGTATATCAGTGACCAGAAATCACCAGCACTTTAAAACAGTTTAACTAAAAACAGAGAAATTGTTTTGAAGCAGGTCTTTATACTCAATAAAGCCCACAGCCAAGGGCTTTACCCCCACATCTAAATATCACAAGCAGAAAATTGCTAGTGCATTTTGAGAGCACCTTCTACAATAGATTTTTTTTTTCTATACCATTTGGTGGGGCATTTCGTCATTTCTCACTTTTGCCTGGGTTATAACAAGAAAAAAGTGAAATTAAAATAATAATAAAAAATATCCTGGGATGTTTCACACCCTTGGACACTTTTGGAGTAAGGCATTCCCAAAATAAGTGCCCTTGGCTCTGCCTTTAGGGAGGCTTATTTTGGAAACACCCGGCTTGTCAAGTGTCACCTTACACAACAAACAAATGATTGCATCTAAGAACATAACTCATGCTAAAGAATTCAAACCTGCTTCTGTACCTACAACTCATCATGTTGGACATTAATTAATTCCTAAGAGGGCCAGTTGAGAAAAAAGAAAAAACTAAGAGCAATTTGTGAAAATTTTAGAGAGCCCATTGCCCAACACAAGATAATTTTGAAACCTATTTGTAGACTTCGGCCCACTTTAGATGGGTCTATGGTCCAAATTCCAAGGAACCAACCAATTTGGACTCATTTCAAACAAATTGAACCTAGAGTTGCACCTCGCTAGCTTGCATCTTGGTTCTTCAAATCATGAGCTCTCCTTTTTAGCTCTGTGTTTTTTTTGGTTCAAACCAATTGATTTTCCCTCCAAAATGGTGCCATGTAGGTTTAGCCTTGATTTGCCAGTTTTTGGTCTTGGACCCTCATCTAAAGACCAATTTATCGTTCTCATCCAATAGGATTGCTCTATTTTGTCAGACCTTGGACCCTCATCTAAAGTGGCCCTTAGCATACTTGGAGGCTATTGTTGAATTTTTGAAATATTCAGATTGGGGCTGCTGGAGCCCTTCCTTTCAAAAAAATTATTATTTTGACAAGTTTTCCCAAACATTAGTTATGGGTACACTAATAACCATCATCAAACCTGCAATTCTATGCACAAGGAAATCACAATTTGGCACTAAGGACATTTATGTATAGGGGAAGACTTGCTCCACATGGCCTCCCCTAATTTGAGGGTTGTAACCTTGAGGACAATAGACTTATGGTATAGGCTTGAAAATTAAGGGAGGCCCCTAATAGGATGAGCCTATGTAAAACATGAAAGCTTTTTGTATTCAAATGGTGAAAGGTTTGGGTGTGATGAGCAAAAGGGTCCTTCAATCGACTAAGGAAATTGTAGTTTTTTTCAAATACAAAGAAAAAAAAATCTTGGAATGCTTTACATGTAGGATAAAACCCTAGGACTGGGGCTTTACTGAAATAAGGGACCCTCAAGGCGAGAGTCAAGGGTGTGTCCAGTCTTTCAGGAAAACCCTGGTTCATGGGCTTTACCTCATTTAAAGATCAAGAGATTTTATTTTTTCACTTTTTATTGTGATACCCATCAAACCTCCTGGGTAGGTTTTAGAGGTTTAGGGACACTTGCAAAAATTCTTGGTGTATTTAGAGGTAGGCTGTAGAGCATAATTTTGAAATACCCCGCCCTTTTTTCACTTTTTCTTGTGATACCCATCAAAATTATTCACCTAGTATCACAAGAAAAAGTGAAAAAAAGGCGGGTATTTCAAAATTATGCTCTACAGGCTACCTCTAAATACACTAAGAATTTTTTCAAGTGTCCCTAAACCTCTAAAACCTACCCAGGAGGTTTGATTTGTCAATTTGGGCTCAAGTTTGCCACAGCAGTCTTAAGAGTTTTTGCGTGTGTAAGTCCCTGTCCGTATCCGTATGCGTTCATGACTACACACTGTATATACGAACTTGCGTAAATTGACCGGTTATGTAGCCTACTATGGTTTAAAACCACACCTGCCCGCGCTGTCCGGCACCCGGTCTGAGAAGAGGGAGACGGGTGGGAGAGAGGGCCGGGAACGACGAGAGAGCGCGAGGGAGGGAGGGAGGCAGGGAGATTTTGAGCACGCACTTCTACTGTCATGTCCTTTAGCATCCTCGCTCTTCACAAATCTTTCGCCTCCAACGTTCACGAGCAACTGTTTCTATCATCATTTCGTCCTTTGGATGCCCGCCCCCCCCTTTTTTTCCACGCAGGTTGCAACCCCCTTTGGACCAGAGAAGCCAGCCAGCCAGCCAGCCAGCCTGCCAGCCCGCAACGAAAGAGAGTTGGTTCTGGAGCTTGAGGTTTTTCTTGGCGTCTGAGCTCGCAGGAAGAAACTATGTCTTATTGGCGTGGTTGTAGAGTGGCACCAATTTTCTTCTGAGTGGTCACTTTAAGGTACGTCCAGGATGAAGGAGACGTGAGGGGAGTTTTTGCGGAATTGGAGGAGCGTTCGTTAGTTAGGCGGAAAGTTACAGTCTTTTTTTTGGGTGCATTTTTTGGGGTATTTGGAGAGGGTTTTGGACGAAACGAATCGCAAGGGAGAGTATCGATACACAGAAGAAAGATGTTCTATTCACAGCTCATATTGGCAAAGAAAGGGCCTCTGGGCACCATATGGATTGCTGCTCACTTGGAACGCAAGCTCCGCAAAAACCAGGTCACTGAAACCAACATCAGCGTTTCTGTTGGTGAGTCTTCTTCTCTGTACATAAGCACCACCTCTACAGCTGCAAACTATTTTAGGGTTTCCAACAACTGAAGGCGCATGCAAAAAATATCACATGTTTACAGTGAATGGGGTGGGGAGTTGGAGGAAACAAGTTTTTCCATGATATGGAAACCCTTTGGGCTACTGAGTCCAGGGAAAATGGTCATTCCTTATGGCTATTATAAACTCTCCACCTCTGCTAAAGAGGTGGGAGCCTAAAAGGTGAAAATAGAACCAGTCACTCATGTTTGCACAGACAGGCAGCATTCTTCTACAACTGCAATAGAACGCTGCCCTCAATTTCTGTTGGCAGAAGCATATTTAATGCGATGAGAAAAAGCTCTCTGAATTGACAGCTTTTGGGGAAAGAGCTGCATGGACTATAGGGGGCAAATAAGAAAGGTGTTTCAATTGAAGCCCTAAAGAAAGTGTTGAGAGCATTTTTTTGTGACAGATCACAGAGGGTTTTCTTGTGTTTACTGACTAGACAGCATGAATGCTTGAACTGGCAGACTCTATCTTGTTTCCAGAGGCACCCATTGCCCTCAGGTTGTCGGGCCATCTGTTGCTTGGAGTTGTGCGGATTTATTCACGGAAAGTGAATTACTTATTCCATGACTGCAGTGAGGCTCTCACAAAAATCAAGCAGGCATTTCATTCTGGGGTTGTTGATCTCCCCCCTGAAGCTGCAACTGCCCCTTTCAATGCCATCACTTTGCCAGAGAATTTTGACCTTGATGAGCTTGAGCCTCTGCCTGATCGTGAAAGTGCTATGCTCCTGTCCAACGGGTATGTTGCTTCAAGGTCTTTGTTGCTGTACTTGATGCTTTTTCAGCCTCCCAGGTTCATGCCCTTAACAACTAATGCTTGTACTCTGTTTTGGCAGAGCTGCTGAACATCATGTTACAACTCGGGAGCAAATCACACTCCAAGACCCAATGGATGAGAACTTCTATTTTGGTTCCCAGTTTGGGCTTGATGGTATGTTCATCTCTTCCATGTTAGCCTTAAGTTAAAGCACTTTTGGACTCTCAAAATAAGAAATCACTGCATCTCAGAGTAACTCCTACAACACTGATACAAGAACACAAACTCCAACAAGCATTTTGTGTTGATGGATCATGTGTGAGCAAATATGTTCTCCTAAGATTATGGTCATTGTTGTCTCTTTGTGAAGACATGTTAAATTGTTCCAGTTGAACAAATTTTTTGAATAGACTCATCTGATTGTAATTTTTGCACCTATTTTTGCATCTAGCTTGGATTGATTGGTTGGTGAACAAACAAGTGAAACCAGTAGTGCTAGAGAGATTTCATGAAGTGTTCCATGTCCTTTTGGGATTGTCAGTGGAAGGAAGCTCATGGGATTGATCTGGTGTGTGCACATGCAGAGAGATTTCCAGATGGTGATGTGCCACGTATGGGGATTGACTTTGATGAGGTGGGCTCTCTTGCTCACATTCTTGACATCAAAAGTGTTTCTGAATTTTTCTTGATACAATGGTGCAGTTGTCAGTGCACAATCCTTGGTACCATAACTCTGATGAGAGCTCCTATTGTATGATACCATTGTTGGCTATCATAACTTAAAGCATATGGAAGTCCAGCAAGAAGAGGTTTTCAGGTTCTAAGGATTTCCTTGGCAATGAAAAATTTCATTGAAAAGAGTTCAACAGATCTCAGTTGAGTGCTCACAGGATGTCTTTCAAAGATCTGGAGCCAATGATAACTATGCCAGAGGCTGATGAAGGCGGGTTTGATGCTCTTGACTTCCAACTACAATATTGATGTGGAAAATGACTGACGATGAAATAATCAACTCCTGTCTCATGACTGTTGAACTCAAAATGACAATTGTGTTCTAACATCTAAAGCAACATCCCAATTTGTTGCTTTTCAGTTCTGGTGTTTTGCTGACATCACATGTAGTGTGTTTCTTCTTGTGATTGGATGGTCAAATGTTCCTTAATACATGACACATTGTGCAGGAGGAATTGGAAAAAGCAAAGAGTCAGGAGCCAAGCCCTAGAGAAATCACCCTTGAAGAAGAGTATGCTAGAGCCCTCAGATGACCTTACTCTCCTTGATGGTGCAACTGCTTTGATTGATTTTATATCCTGCAACCAGTTTGATTATTACAAGATAATCTGATATGGGCTGTGTTGTGGTGCAGTGTAGTGCTACCCCTGATGGATGATCAGGCTATAGACTATAACCGGATGGATCAGATGGATGCCATGGACATGGATCCTATGACACCAGCCCCACCAACTATGATGGACCTTGACCTAGATAATACTGAGATGCAAGTGGAGCATATGGAAGAACCTGATCAGTTGGCACCTGTCACAGAAGCCCTCGATCAGATAGAACCATCTGGAGACATGGTGGATGTGGTGGAATCTACTTTTGAAAAGCCCATTTCAGAAAAAGTTGTTGATGAAGATCTTAATGATGAAGAACCTACCATCAATGAGGTTGCCATTGAAGAGCCTGTTGTTGAGGACCTTGTTGTTGAAGATGTTGTCAACGAACGGGTTGTCGCAGAAGGGATTGGGGAAGAGCCTGTTATCACAGTACCTGATGAGTTGGTCCACATTGTTGAGGTTGTTGCTGCTGAGCAATCCAAGCCTGGCTCACCAGCACACCCTTTTGATTTTGATCAGGAAGAAGTACCTGACGCTGAAACGTTGCGATCAGCAGTGGACCCACTAGCTGAGCAGGAGCCTAATGTTTTTGACCTTGACAAGGATATGTTAATGGCAGAGGAGTCTAAATTAATCAGGTAAGTTGATGAAGAGCTTGTTTTTTCCATTTTGTGTTCATGTTGGGTTTGTTCCTGATTGTGTTGAATATCTGGTTCTATACTTTCCATGAAAACAGTGCCTTAGCAGAGGAGGAAGATGTGATGATGGAGGAAAGGGAGCTATTAGTGGAAGAGTCAGTTATGGAGGTATCAAGGGAGGATGCCCCTAGCTCTGTGAAAGCTCCAAATATGGATGAAGACCTTCCAGCAGACAATGATGTGTTGGCCGTTTTGCTCGGTACATTTTGACCAACCTCAGGCAGTTTGATGAAGTTTTTTGTTTTCCACAATTTTGGGGCTTTGAGAAACAGAATCTCACTAACCCCATCTTATTCCTTGTTTTCTGTAAGTTATTTGACAATTGCTAGCTGACAATGATGTGGTATAATGACAGGAGGGAGGGGAACACCGGCACTGAGAGTTATTCCAACCCCTACAGAAGTAGTAGCACCAGCTCCAAAGTGGAAACGTGGTCCAAAACCTGCAGTGAGGAAGAGGAAGCCAGTGCTTGACATGGCAATTGCAGTGCCTGGAGAGTGAGTTTGCACACTTGAGTTTCAACACTGAAGTTTGTGTCACCATGATGTCTTATGACTATGATTACTAAGTACTATGCACCAAGCCCCATGTGCTTTCATGAGCCAGAACTCTTTAGCTTGCAAAGTATAGACTCATATTAGGAATATGCTCATTTGTTGAATATTGTTCAGTGGAACACATTTTAGACAGCATGTTGGGTTTCTGAAGATAAGCAGGAATGTGCAGTGTGATGAGGGAGCAGTTGGCCAACACAGACAACATCCGCCGTGTTCGTAAGAAGGCACCATGCACACGCCGTGAGCTCTGGGAGGTGCAGAAGCAGTCTGTGGCACAGCAAATGTTCTGTGAACCTTCACTCCCTGGTACATCTTTGCCTTTTGCTGCAAAGGTGCTTGTTTCAGAACTTTTAAGCCAAAGTTAGATTACTAAACCTTGTTTTTTCTGGTCAGGCATGTGTACTGAGTTGCATCGGCTTTATGAGCGCATGCTGGTCATTGGAGAGGCAGCCCTGCCATCTGCTGGTCCTGCACGTGAGAGGACACCGGAGACTGAGAAATTAGCTCAAACTCCTCAGATTGATGCCCCCCCAGAGGATCCCAAGGAAGAGGAGCCAAAAGATGAGGATGGAAAAGAGGAGACCAAAGAGGATGAGCCTAAGGATGAGGGGAGAACATTAGAGCCAGAACCACAAAGCCATACTCAAGAGGTTCCAGATGAGCAACCGAATGTAGTTCCTGACAGAGGTGAATTAGTTCCTCACTCAGAACTTTTCTTCATGGAATTTAAAGTGAAATCCATCCTGTCTTTCGGTAAGATTGTGAGCACTTACTAGACCCTTTTTGTGGGAGTAGACACTACTGGATCATGCCTAGATGCAACTGCCATTTGTGACTGACATGCAATATGGAGCTGGCTCAGGTGAAATGGATGCAAATGAGACAGCAATTACTCCTCAACTTGAGGAGCCAGTAGTCAGTGGCCAAGACTTCACTAGAGAGACTGCTGCAGATTCAGAGAAGGAGGTGGGTTTGGCTGCTGAGCAAGCAGTTGAGGCTGCTGAGGAAGCAATTGAGGGACTTTCTGTGGAGACTGTGGTGGCACCCACAGAAACTCCACAAGGTAACCATGATCACTGTCCATTTATCTCCATTTATTGCAGGCAGATTGTTTTTGAAGGTTTTATTTTTCTGTTTGACCTCTCTAGCAATGCATGCTTCTGTACAGTAACATATTTTGGTGGATCTGGTAACAGAATTGGCAGGCATGGAAAATACAGTGGAGTTTCCTGAAGGTGAAACCTTGGATTCCTCTCTGGCACCAGGTCCTGTTGAAACAGACCTACCTTTAGAGGGAGATGCAGAAAAAGATGTGGAAAAATTTGAGGAAATACTTTTGAACGAAGATGTGCAACCATTAGAGCTTTTGTTACCCACTGAGGCAGAGGCGGAGACTTCAGGTGCTGCTGCTGTTAGAGAACCTGACACACAGCAGGGGGTAGCAGAGGCAGATATGGGGGTAGTGCAGCAAGCCACAATTGCTGGGGTAGAACCTGATGTGCTGTTAGAAGTCAAAGAAGACCTCAACGATGAAGTAAGTTTAATTGTCCTGCCAATTTCTGCTCTGTATGTGTCTCATGTGTTGACAAGTGCTTCATAACTTGGCTTTTGAGAGATTGAAGATTGTTTGCAGCTCTCAACTCAATGTTGGTATTTTTCCAGATTTGTTACACCTAGCAACTTGGTAAACATCCACTACCTTGCTAGAATTTTTGAAAGAAGTTTAACTTAGACCCTCTAAAGTTTGGAATCTGTATACTAATAACTGTCTGGTATCAAACAGGCCCTTCAATTCCCTGGAGAATCTCATGATATAGGTAAATTTTTGGGCATTGCCTTGACTTGTAGGGTTTAGTTAGTTACTGGGAGAAGCATGTGTAGAATCATTTGTACACTGCAAACTTTGGCAAAGTGTTGCTTCAGATTAGAATTTTGTCATTACTGTGTTTTTTCTTCTTAAATGGCTATTTTGTCAGGAACTGCAATATGCCTGTTAGTATACTTACAGCATATATTGTTTTTGAACTTCAGTGTTTCTTAACCAAGATGATGATGAGTTACATGAGGAGGCAGAAGAATATTTGGATGGTACGCAAATTGCTCCCAAGGAATCATTACAGGGTTTCAGTGGCTGGTCAGCACGTACCAGGTTTGTCACACATTCACAAGCAGTTTCTCTTTCAGCAGCTTAGCCTTTCATGTCTGCAGAAGATAAATGTTGAATTTCTGGGAGTTAGGGCTCTTATGGGAATGCAGAGCCTAAAACTCTGGATTTTTTGTGCAGGGCTGTAGGCCGATATCTGCAGGGTGCCTTTGAGAATGTCAGCACAGACCCTGGTAGAACAGAAGATGATGTTGCTAAGATTGGCCTTGACTATACCCTCAGAGGCAAGTCACGAAAGGAAGCAGCACGCATGTTTTTTGAGACACTGGTATGGCTTCAGCTCTTATGCATCTCTCTATGAACATCTCAAGCTTTCACGTTCTATTGGGCAACTCCCATAGCTTTCATATGTATGAAAATTGTTGTTCTGTCCAAGAATGGGGTTTTGCAAAACCAACCTGTGCTCCAAATGTCCACAAATTCTAAGTTTTTTGCAGCCTATTTAATTTCTCAAAACATTGAGGTCATTAATGATGGATGGAAGCTACACAAATAGCAGATGTCAAACAGATAAGAACACCACAGGGTTTATAGAAATGTGAAAGAAAATTAGATGTCAAGTTGCTTGCACATTGTAATCTTCACAATATTTTGTCAGGTTCTAGGTCTATCATTGTAATCTCTCCAGTGTTGGAGTGTCTTCTTATCGTCTTTTACATCCTCCCCCTACTCCATGTTGAGAAAATTCTGGTTTTTTCTTCCTCCATTTCTTCATCACAATGAATCTTGGCCATCCTATAAATCACCTTCTGTAGGTGGTGGTCTTGCATATGGAAAGCCCCTGCATGTAGCAATGGAATCAAGGCATTTAGAACAAAGTAGTTTTTCCTTTTCTTTTTGGGAAAAAGAGTTTTTCCAGGGAATATTCTGCGGTAACTTTCCTGTTTCAACTGTGTCTCTTACTGACATTATGATAGCATTAGAAATAAGCACTACATGATTGCAATTCAAGCACTATGTGGTTTGCTAGGTTTTTAAGTTTTATGGTTGCAATTTCCACAGGTGCTGAAGACTAAGGATTACATTCATGTTGAGCAAGCTCAGCCATACAGTGAGATTTACTTGACTGCTCGGCCAAAACTTATGAAGGCCAGATTTTAGGGTGTACCTGTTTATCACAATGTTTGCTGCAAATTTGTTTTGGAATTCACACACAAACTAGGGCCCCTTGCACAAACTTTCTGCAATCTGGTTACACAGCCTTAAATTATTGGGTGCCCACTTCGTGATATCTGTAATAATCTCACTAGGGCCTTCGACAGAACAGCAGTTTTTTTGAAAGTTCAAAGCAGTGACTACTTGCAGATTTCTATTTTTTGATTAATGTGTCATTTGTATAAAGCTTGCCTGGGGATTCTTTATTTCTCGGATTATGTATACTTTTAGCTCCTGAGTCCATCTCTGTGGACATGTTTGTCAAACTAGTGATGATGAGAACATTCTTTGTGTGTCAATGTCTACATACCCTCCTTAGTCTCCACTGGGCCATGAAGACTAAAAATTAAGTATCATTTACTCTCATAGACTTTCCACAGCAAAAAAAATGTGATTATAATGTACTGTTGTTAACTGTTCCCTTTGCTAATCCTATTGAGTAATTAGCTTTTTCCAGCATTAATAGAGTGGCCGGTTCACTACACTCCCATTTTTTTATCAAAGCTGATTGGCTGTTTAGCCAATGTTGAAATTTCATTGAGTTATTATTGTGGATTGCAGATAGTCTACTTGTAATGAGGAGAAATCCCTCTTTCACAATGTAATTCTCATCGAAGTGCATTTGTATGCAAATGATTGCATGGAAGTCTCCTTCACTGGATAATGTTTCTGTAATCAGTTCTCACAAAATCTGCATGAGTCTTTTACAATTCCACATTGCCTACATTTTATACCTTGGGCCCTTGAACATATACTTATTTGAAAACCAAGCAATTATCATGTATATACGTCATCAACATGTCATATACATTGTTATTGGTTGGGGTGGTCGTCGATTTTGACTTTATTATTTAAAAATTTGCCAGATTGCTCAACTGGGTTTTAGCATGTAACAAAAAATGTGAAGGATGCTTAAACTTTCTTACTTTCATATCCTGTTTATAGCCAAATTTGGCTAAACTGTCTTATGGATGATTGCCATTGAGCTACATCACAAAAATGGAAAATAAAACACTGGAACTTAGAGCTTGTAACCAGTAGGCTAGTTGAAATGCACAGAAGTAGTGGGGCAACGTCTGCAACCAGCCAAAGGACATGTAGTCATCCATGAGACCCACATGATCATTAGTACATCTCTTGACATACTAAAGTTTTCATTTTTGCAAACAGCTCAATACACTCAAAGTAAAAGACAACAAATGCACTTCCAAACCAATTATTGGCGGTTTCTTGAATTTAGCATCAAGCACTCTCATGTAATATGCCATGTAGGCTCCCCTTGCAAGGCCCAATTGTCCAAACTAGTTTATATTTAACTTTTCTTTATTATGCCTAACCAGCACTTTTTTTCCTGGAGAAATTGAAAATGGAAAACCCAAAACATAAGTCTTTAGTGGGTTTTTTTAATTCACTAGATTTTGAAATACAATATATTAGAAATCACCAGATTTGTATATTATGTTACAGTAGGTAGCCAAAAAAAGATAAGGATGCTTAAAATGTTTATCTCATTTATTATCTCATTTATTGCCAAAATTGGCTAAATCTTCTCAAATATAATCGCCACTTTGGCTACATCACCAAATTGGGAGGGGAAAAAAAATGCTGAATACTTGGGAGTATAAGATTCCTTTGCCTGTCTTTGATACCCACCCCCAGTTCTAGGTTTATGCTTTTCTTTTACCGATGTCTTAGGTTCTCGATATCTGAGCTGAACCTTGTGGAGTCGGTTATCGACTTAACAATCAACAGTTTATCTGTGTGTAAATTAAAACCAGGTGTCTTCCCACGTGACAAAAGTGTTTAGGCTTTAAGGAGTATCCAATCAAACGTCCTTCTCGGCCCGTAACCACGTGAGGAAAACAGTGTCATAGTAGCATTTTCTGATTATTTTAACAAAAGTGTGCAATCAATCAAATGCGCAGTAGCACATATTCCACTACTGCACATTCAATGTGAGCAATAAATTGTTGTTAATTGATCCCTTCAATCTTGGTGGGTCCTTGGCCTGATGCGTTTGCAGAGGGCATGTGGTCACAATCTCAGTATTACATTACAGTTGACGTCTTCAATCTTGTTGGGTCGTTGACTTAAAGCGTCGCCTCGCGGAAGGGGATGTGGTCACAGAATCACAATTGATATCTTCATTCTTGGTGGGTCGGTTGCGTCCACTTGTATCTTAAACTAGTTTGAACCCGGCCAGAGTGAAACAACAGCCACCAATGCACCAGTTGGCCGTTCTGTCCACCGGATGGGTTGCGTTTTTTCATTCGGCGCCGGATGGGGCTCATCACAGTCGATATCTTTTTGCTGCTGA
>Ga0116228_10002142_pt1 | contig 16954 bp, 9 predicted proteins | sample S1TSphfallax_2_FD_89694 | JGI IMG/M metagenome (GOLD analysis project Ga0116228, IMG submission 89694) | Host-associated microbial communities from peat moss isolated from Minnesota, USA - S1T2_Fc - Sphagnum fallax MG | ecosystem: Host-associated > Plants > Peat moss > Unclassified | place: USA... | reverse complement strand
GGTGTTCAAAATTGCAAGAATTACCTACATCTATTGGCGAATTAAGTGCACTCCAATATCTTCATTTTAACGATTGTTCAAGGTTGCAAGAATTACCTACATCTATTGGCCAATTGAGTGCACTAAAAAACTTTAATTTGTCGGGGTGTTCGAGGTTGCAAGAATTACCTACATCTATTGGCCAATTGAGTGCACTCCAATACCTTCATTTGAACGATTGTTCGAGCTTACAAGAAATACCTACATTTATTGGCCAATTGAGTGCACTCCAAAACCTTAATTTGTCAGGGTGTTCAAGCTTGCAAGAATTAACTACATCTATTGGCCAATTGAGTGCGCTCTTATACCTTCATTTGAATGATTGTTCGAGCTTACAAGAAATACCTACATCTATTGGCCAATTGAGTGCACTTAAAAACTTTAATTTGTCAAGGTGTTCAAAATTGCAAGAATTACCTACATCTATTGGCGAATTAAGTGCACTCCAATATCTTCATTTTAATGATTGTTCGAGGTTGCAAGAATTACCTACATCTATTGGCCAATTGAGTGCACTCCAATACCTTCATTTGAACAATTGTTCGAGCTTACAAGAAATACCTACATTTATTGGCCAATTGAGTGCACTCCAAAACCTTAATTTGTCAGGGTGTTCAAGCTTGCAAGAATTACCTACATCTATTGGCTGTTTAGTGCACTCCAAAACCTTGATTTGTCAAGGTGTTTGAACTTGCAAGAATTACCTAAATGTATTGGCCAATTGAGTGCACTGCAAAACTTTGATTTGTCAAGGACTTTGAGCTTACAAGAATGACCTACATTTATTGGGCAATTGAGTGCACTTTAAAATTTTGATTTGAACGATTGTTCAAGCTTACAAGAAATGCCTACATCTATTAACCAATTGATTACACTCAAAAACCTTAATTTGCTGAGGTGTTTAAACTTGCAAAAATTACCTACATCTATTGGCCAATTGAGTGCACTCAAAACTTTTCATTTCTTAGGGTGTTTAAACTTGCAAAAATTTCCTATGTGTATTCGTTGATTCAATGCATTTCAAGCCTTCATTTGTTGAGGTGTTTGAGCTTGCAAAAATTACTCACATCTATTGAGGAATTGAATGCATTTCAAAAGCTTAATTTCATAGATAAATTTTCATTAAATTTGGTACTTGACAATTAATTTATTATAATTATAATGAATATTAAAGGCCCTACAAATAAAAATAAAATTAAATAGAACAAATAAATCATTAACACATGCACCAATTCCATAACATAATGACAAGTTAGGATATAAACCATCATCTATTGCAATTTTTCAAGGTTCGTTCACATTAAAAGTTCCAAAAAGGAATGTTTAACTTTTCAAGAATTTCAAAGCCTAACTTTGAATTTTTATTTTATCAAAATGATAACAATTGCAATGGATTTTTGTATGTTAATAAATAAAATGATGTCTATTATAGTAATAATGTTTTAAAATTGATTTTGCATATTATGTAAATGTGTTTATGAAATCTTTAAACTAAATATATTAATTGTTTTAAACTTCATTTTTTGAATAATAAAAAGGAATGTAAATAATCATGCAAATTGATTTCAAATTTTTTGTACAAAAAAAACATGTTTTGTTTAAAGCAAGTATGCGTTCATTGGGTGAACTTTATGAAAAAAATATCATATCAAAATTTCAAAGAATTGAAAATTTGAACCAAATGGTTGCAAAGGAGAAGACTCATTAGTTTATACTAATTTGCTAGTTGTTTATGTCCATTAAGCTCAAAATTTCTAATTTGAAGCATAGGTCATATGTGTACTTGTAAACCAAAATGTTGATGCATAATTATGTATGTGTGTGAAAAATCACTAGCACCACATGAATTATGTTATCTTGGGCTATTCAATTTTTCTTACTCAATTTTGTTCCATGTAAATGTTAGTTTTAACAATAGCCCTAAAAAATGTTGGATTTTTCATTCCTTTTTTTGGAACTCAAATTGTGAATGAACCCTTGATAAAAATATATCTCCTGAATATCCACCATCATGCATCAAACATGGACAAGTGTTCAAAATTGTCAAATTGTGATAATATTTTGTCTACATTGTATATGTAGCTTGCATTCACGTTGCCCAATTGTTTGAACTTATAATAACTACCTACATCTATTCATCTATTGACCAATTTAATGCATTTCAAGAGCTTCATTTGTGGGGGTGTTTGAGCTTGCAAGAATAGATGTATGTCTATTGACCATTCCAATGCATTCCAAAAGTTCATTTGTTATGGGGGTGTTCGAATTTGCAAGAATTAGTCATACATCTATTGGTTGCTTGAATGTAACCCAAAAACTTCATTTGTTGGTACATGCATTTGAGAGATCTTGTTGAAAATTACAACTTTGTAATGTGAAATTTTGGGATCAAATTTCATATGGAAATTTTATGACCCCACAAAATCATGGGATTCATAACTTGGGAATTTAGGAATTTACTTGGGAGTTGCAAGGATTTTAACCATTTTGATGCAACCTTCACCACCAATCAAAAAATGTATTTATAAAGAAGAAAGGTGGTGGTTTCTTTCAGAGTTTGGGTCATGAAAATGGAATGAATCCAAAATAAATTTGTGACTAAAAATCAAATCCATTTGCATTAACCACCTACATTGTTCTTGTGAAGGTGACTTGTCCATGGGATTCTTATGAAATTATCACATTGTCCTAGTCCCATTTTAAATATTTTTTAAGTGCAAGGAGCTTAGGAACATCCCCCCAAGCTTTCCTTCTTTTTCCCCTTTTTTGAGGATTACCATCAACTTAAAGGTTTATACCCAATACCATAAAATGAACTTAAGGGGGTGACAAGTTGCAATGTTTTCAAATGTATTTTTTCTTTCTCATAACATAAAGGGGGGGAAGTTGGGAGAAGGGGGAGGTTTTCATAGGCATGAAATTTTCTTTGGTTTGAGATAGGGGATCAAATAACCATATTTTGATTTTTTTTGAAACCCAACTATATTATTACATTATTGTTTAAATGATAAACTTGGTTATCAATTTCCTTAGCTATTTTGTTGATAACACATGTATGTTATGCATAAGGGTTGGCTTTGAAATGCCCAACTTATAATCATTTGGTATATTATCAAGGTAGATTTTTGTATGCAAAACTTAACCCCCAAAATAAATATCTTCATTCTTGGTGTAGTTTTTATAATTACCAATAACATTGATCAAAAGTTGAAAGAACAACCAGAAGTGAAATTAAGATTGGAAAAATGTAATCAAACAAAAAGTGATAATTGAAAAAACTTGTTGGGACAAAACATGGAAGGGTACAAATCAATTTTTGGTTTTAATTTGACTAATGAGTGGGTTAGACATAGCAACATAGGGTGTAGGAATTGAAATGACTCATGGAATTGGCATTTGATGACACACCTTTGATCATCTTGGAATTTTATTAATAGTGAGATGACTATTTCACATATAGGTTTTGGAATGCACCTTTTATTATTTGCTTGCAATGTTTGATTCATTTAAAGTTTCAATTTAGTCATATTGGTAATATCTAAATGACCTCAAATCCATTCCAATTTATGTTACATCTAATGGTACATTTGTTGATTGGGTTGAAAGAACTCAATCAAGGACACATTATTAACATTTTTACCATTGGCTCCTCTTTGGAGGCAACCATTTTTGTGTTGAGGAATAATCTTTGAAATTCCAATAACTTTGCACATGGCGCCAAAAACCTTGACCTTTTCATAACTATTTCTTTTGCCAAGGGTTTTTTAAATGGTAGAAATTTTTTATAATATGATGCATTACATGCACCACACATACGTATCTAACTTGTTGACTTGAAATGTCAAATTTAAACCCAAAGACCCTAATTCAATCTTGGGAAGAGGTCTATATCAATTTTTAACAGTTTTCAAAATGAAGGACAAATACCCAATGGTTATTAATTGGGTATATACCCACTTACTCATTAATTCCCAATATTGCTCAAATAACCAATTTTGATACAATAACCATGGTTCTTGAAATTTAAAAAAATCAAGGAACTTTCCAATGTTCTATCAATTTTTTTAAATCAATCCTTCCATGAAAATCATTTATTCTTTGAAGCTTTTGAAATTGTAACTAGATTAATGCTTCTTTGATTTTGAATTTTTTTTTAAAAATTGAAATCAACAATTCTTAGATTCTAAAATATTTTTAAAACTATAATTGACATTTTTTAAAAAATTAAAGGAACTACCCAATATGAATCCATATAATTTTTACAAGAAACAATTGAAAAAATGGGCTTGGGGTTTTACCATGTTACAATCTTGGGTTTACCCGATTCCTAAAACATGGTGATAATAAGCTAGTGATTACACAAACACAATGTTCACAAGGATATCAAAAGTTGGTAGAGAAATTTTGACTAAGAAAATTTCTAGTAAAAGTCAAGTATGGTCAATTGTAGACTTGAACTTCAAACTTTGGATGGGAATTGTGTGCTTGGACAATCCTTCCTATGTGCATCTTTCCTTTTCATGAGTGTTTGTTGTTCCCTCACCCTAAAAGGGAAAACAATACACACATTCAAACCTTATGGTTAGGAAAAAGGTATGGATTAATCCAAGGTTATATAATGTCAATTCAAAGATTTCATAATTAAATATAATTATACCTTATGATTTATACATTGTAAATAAACAAAAAAATTAAAAAATAAATTATTATTCTTAAACATCTACAATAGTAGAGAATGTACCCCTATCCTTGCTACCAACCCCTAGGGTAAGGTGTGAAAAAACTTCCAAAAAAGTTATGAGCTAAGATTTCATTGGTTTGTTCAATGATCCATTACAACAAGGGGATTCTAAATTCTCCCTTTAAGCTCCCATTGTTCTAAGAATATTTTCTATATCTCTCAATCCCCCTCCTCCCACTTTCTTGTTTCCCTATCATTTCTCATCACTTGTGTATATATCACAAAAACTAAGTTCCTTTGCATCACAACTAATTGGACTAGATAACTCTACTAATGGGGTGGTGGACCCAAAACCAATTGGCGAGAACAAAATAGTGAATATGTATGTGAAGATAACTTCTAGCTGAAACTTTTTGTGATTGAAGTTAGAGTGGAAGGAGCTATGGACCCTTCCCCTTTACTTTCTCTTTTACGAATATTTCAATTTTCCATTCCTCCCAATTCTGTCCAATAGCTCTTTCCACTCTTAATATCATTGTACCTAAACAACTTCAATACAAATTATATAACATTTATAATTGTTGAAATTGTCAAAACATATTTATTCAAAGAAAAAAAATTGTGAAGGAAAATAAAGAGTGTTTTAATATGTACAAAAATATGTACTTTTTACATGAAAATTTCAAAATAAAATAATTATTTGACATTGAGATGTTGAAATTGCCATGATATTCAATGTTTTTACATTTTTAAGTTTTTGCTATAGTGTTAGTACCAACGTGTAGGGATCTAACAAATTATTATTTGTGCAACCACCCAAAGTTTGAATTGGTTTTCATGTTTTCTTAGCATGTGATGATGGTAGTAAAAGGAGGTCTTTTTTCAAAGGGAAGGGGTGGAGTAGGAAAGGTTTGGGTGGATTGCATGTGCTATTGTTTTTCATCCTAACTGACCCAAAAAGTGGCAGATGGAGTCTTGAGTAGCTTGGGGGTCATCACCTTATGGTAGCCCAACTAGAAACTTAGAGTTTCCAGGACTCCTTAACAACTCAAGATGCACTTTGTTGGTTTGATTAATATGACTCATTAAGGATCTCTCACATGGATCTTTGCATCCCTAATTAAGGTAATTTGTCTACATGTTTGGGTTGTTGCATGCGACTTGTGCACTACAAACTACATTATATATTCCCCATACTTACTACTACCAACATATGAGTTTCCTAACTACATTGCAACACAAAAAAACCAGGTAATCGTAAATTCATATACTGACATCTGATTTAATTTGGTTTTTTTAAATTAGTTTTTACTCCACAATAGATCCCAATTGCTTTTATTATTATTTTACTCTTGCAATAGACCCACCCAATTTCTTATTTTATTTTCTTACTCGAATGAAATAGATCCTTGTTTACTTACTAATTCTTTTGTTTATTTATTCATTGTTGGATCTTATTATTTTTCTTAGTTTCTTACTCGCAATAAATCCAATCACTTCCTTGTTGACTTCACTTACTCATAGCAAATTTGATTGCCTCGTACCTACCAAATGACTAAAGGGGTCTAGATTATAGACATCAAGAACCTCTTCCTTTTGGCAAATTAGTTTATTTGTTATTACAAAACAACTTTTATCCAAAAAAATTCTTCTTATAATGTTTTTTTTTAAAAATATTTTCTTTTACAAGGGGATTTTTTAATTGCTAGAGTGTTAACTATTGTCAAGAATCTCCACACAAATCTAGTTCACTAATGTTAATACCATACCAACTACCATAGTTTGGCATATTAATCATTCCTTAAATGGTGTGCAAGAAAAGAGGGGAAAAAAAGAAAAGGAGAAAACAAGGGGAAAAAGTTTTCCAACTTCCCTTTCCCTCTACAACTAGGAAATTGTCATAATGATTTTTGAAATAATCATCTTCCAAGGCTCTTAAGCTTTTGGTCTACAAATTAACATATTTCGCTTTGCTAAGTATTTATTTTGTTTTTATTTCATGCTACAAATATCATAATCTTTTAAATCACCATCCAAGAAGATGTTTTTTCCTTTGCAATTGCAATATATCACAATGAATTATTACATGATAATTAGAACCCTTTGATCGGGGAAAAAAAGTTTGGATTGATCCAAGGTGATGTAGTTTAATTGCACTTGAGCTTGGACGAGACCAATAAAATTTGTTTACCGATCAACCCTACATTGCAAACTCTATCTTCATTTACGAGAAGGAAATAAACTTATATGCAAGATGGAAATGAATGAATGGTTGAGGGGGTGCATAGAATCGATAAAATGTGTACTATTGTTAGTGGTGGCACAACCCTTTTAGGAAAATGTTCTCGGGAAGTAGAAAGCAAATTAGAAAGTAAAACACATACTTGCCTTCAATGGTGCCACAATCCTTCTAGGAAGTTCTATGGAGGATAAAACAAATAAAAAAGATCTATAAGAAGAAGAATTTATGAAGAAAAGAGAGGAAACAAGTAAAAGAAGAGTGGAAAATTTAGGGACATTGTGAAGAAGAAAGGCATCAATATGTCCATAGAGCTAGGAGAAAGATTGATTTATTTGAATATGTGTTGTGATGGAGACACTTTATGACATGTATGTTTTTGAGAGGGTAAAGGACTTCTAGTAGGTTTTAGGAAAGTAAAAAGGGAAGAGAACACATATAGGAAAAGAATTATTGAATGGAATTTGAATAGTGGGAGATATGGAAAATTCATTCTCTCATTGTAAGATAAAAAGTGTTGATGTTTCACAAGGGCCACCAAAAAAAAGATAAAAAGTTGTTATGTGGATCCATGGTGTGATCAATACACCTCTAGTCATGGGTGAAAATGCTCCTTCAAGCTCTAGACATGGCACCCATGTGGTACGTCCTCTTGATTTTATGATTAAACTTGTTTTGCACAACTCTTTTTCTTCGGTTTTTTGAAACTACATGTTGAAATTTGATATTAGTTTATGAGCTTCCTTGCTTAATACCAATATTTTTTCTTGTTTTTTTGTTGCATCATTTAAATAAAATAATATGAAATGAAGTGATATCAAAACAAATTCTTACCTTTCGGATTCATTTTGCTATATAATTGGTGAAAGGAAAATTTGTCAATTGGCATTGACTATGTTCATATATAAAATTTATTTGTAAGGATTGCAACATTCAATGTAGATTGTGATAATTCCAAAGTGGTTTAAATCCAACAACATAATTATTAAAGAATTATTTTGGACATAATTTTTGTGATTGTGTCCCAATTTTTTAAGAATTGAAACCCTTGTTGGCCATAATTTGTCGAAAAAATAGTGAAATGAAAATGAACTAGATTAATTAGGTGGTTGTAATTAAAAAACCCAAAATTTGAAGATTTCAATCTTAACATTGGTCCTTAAATTTAGTGGCTAATATTCCATCATACCATTATGTGATGATAGTCAATTATTGAATTATATTTTGAAACTTACTTTGCATGTAAATGATCTTCTTTTGTGATTCAATTGACTTTTTGAAAGAAATTTAACAAGCCTCAAAAAAAATGAAAATATGGGAATGGAATCAAAATTTAAATTTAAATGATGTTGCAAGGTAACCATGGTATTGTTTAATTCATAGATTATTGTCTTGTCCCACTTTACATTTTCAATGAACTATATGTATTTTGTCAAATATTGTGATTGTACACCTTAGGAGTCTTGCATTTCTTTGATTTTATGTAGAATCAAATTATTTTCAAGACTTATTTGATGAATCTCATTGACATTTCTTTTTTTGTCTTTTGCAAAAATATCCAATGCATGATTTAATCCCTAATTGCACTTCAAAAAACCCGAATTTGACCACAATGTTTTTCCATGGGATTGCTTATGGGATTGATGATGATTGGAAGTAAATATTGACAACATGCATTGACAATAAATAGTCATGCATATGCTAGCCACAAATGTGAATTTCGAAAAATTGAATGACAATGTCAAAATTTTGTCACTATCATATGCTTTTAATGTTGTGGCAAGTGTCCACAATGATGTCATTAAAATTGGCTAAAACCTCATTGAAAATTTAGTTACAAATTCAAGGTGTGACAATTTCCTTATTTATGGGCACCTTATTCTTCATTGTGTGTTTCAATTAAAGACAATTGATTACATTTTGACATCTTTGCATACATTGTTCATGTGGAGCATTATTATGGTACACACCAAATCTTGAACACTTTGGAACTTTCAAATCCATTGAAGAGAACATGAAATGCGGCTTTGATGTTAATTCTCATGTTGAGATGAATTATTAACAAAACTTTATGTTCATATTATCAAGTCATGGAAATCCAATTTGGTTGTAGTGGCAATTTGTGACAAAAGATTTTTGAAGTTTCATCTTTGGCACTTGAACTAAATTTAATTACCTATATAATTTATTTGAATTTCAATCCACTTTGTGCCTATATTTAATCTCAAAAAATATATATCTTACTTCCAATTTCCTACATTCTACTATTTGAGTTAAATTGTCAATGTAACACATAAAATTTTATCTATACATTTAACACTTGGAATTAAATGCCTACATGCTTGTGCATAATAACTTATTTACCCACATGTGATTTGAACATTTTATAGGTAAAATTTTAAAAGAAAATGAAAAATGAAAAAAAATTACAAAGAAATTTGTTATGGACTTATGGCTTAGGTTGTTGTATTAATTAACAAATTACACCAAATACAATATATGATGTTGTGACTATTTGTACATGCACATTACCATTAAAAATGTTATTGTTGCATTTTTGGTGTATTTTGAAATATTGTGTAGGTATGAAACTCTTTGCGATAGACTAGTGGCAATGGTCGTATATAGTTTCAAAGGTCTTGTCTTCAAAAGCTTAGTGGTTGAAATGCACAAACATGTGTATCAAAAGCAAATGAATAATTTGGATGTTAGAGCACAAAATTGTTGTGAGAGAATTTTGAAAAATCTTAAAGGTATGGTGTTTTATAATGTACCACATGTGAGTGGTACCCAAGATTTATCAAAGTATTTCAAGTGGCAATGTCAACAAATAGCTAAGGATACAACCTGATTAGGTATTTTGAAAAATATGAAATCTTTCTACCTAAAAACGGAACAACTTTCAATAGACTTTAACAATTTTCGAAGACATCAACATCTATGCATTCGTTGAAGGATTACCTATTGACAATAAATGGGTAAGATTTTCTTCTAAACATATTGACTATCCAACTAGGTTCCATAGTTGAACATTTGTTATGTTATAGAAACTTGTGTTGGTTTAACTTTTCAAAATATTAGTGCTAGTTGTGAAATTTGTTTTAAGTTTTCCCTTTTTTGACAAAGAATTCATTGCAACATGTATTCATAATAGAAATTGAAATTCATTGTGAATATAATGTCAATTGAAGGAAACACCTTTGTAGTTTTGTTTTAAATTCATTTGTAATAGGGTTAAATGAGATTATGTTACAAATTTATTTGATTTATATAGTTTGAATATAAAATTTAAGTTATTGTTTCAATCATCATTTAGTTATTACATTACCTTTAACAACTTGTATATTAAGATAAATCCAATCACATCAAGGAGTTTCAACTACAATATTTTTTGCACATTTATAGGGAATTCTAATGCCAATGACTTCAGCTATTTGATTATTAAACAATAACAATTACAAAGTTGAAAATGCTAATCATTTGACAATTTGCAAGCCACCATCAAATGACCATTTAAGTTATTCCAAACTATTGGAATGTTTGAAAGCCTTTATGAAGGTAAATAACAAAGGTTTTAATTTTTGGAATTGTGTATGTTCATATAATTTGATTGCAAACATCACATCATTTCACTTAAATTGTGTGCCATATTTTTTAAGGGTACTATCCATTATTTGAAATAGATTTTACTTTTTTGGTGAACTTTGACATGAAAAAAATACACCACCTATGCCACCTTTGCCATGTTATGAGGTGACATTGGAAGATAAAGCAAATGCCATAAATAGTTTGTTACAAAAGGAATCTATTGTTGCATTGGTTGGAATGGGTGGGATTGGGAAGACCATTTTGAGTAAAAAGACTGTATCATTTGTTCCACAACCAATATGAAAAATCTAGCTTCTTGGATGATGTGAAATCAAAAGACATCAATGATGTCCAAAAAAAACTTCTACAATATTTGTTTAATAGAAAGTTATGCAAGGATGAATATGTTGATGAATACTTTGATCAAATCAAGCAATGCATGATATCAAAGAAATTTTTAATGGTTGTGGATGATGTTGGTGTGACGAAGAACTTGGGAGCCTTGCAACTTCCTATTGACAAGCATGCTGCTAATGTAGATTGCAAGAGCAAAGTACTTGTGAATTGTCGAAATTGGCAAATATTGAAAAATCATGTAAGGGAGTCCGCAAAAGTAGACATGGCATTCTTGGAATAAGAACAAGCAAATTGTGTGATAAATGATTTTGAAAACAATTCTATGGATATTATAAAAGCTTGCGAGGGCCTCCCTTTAAGCCTTGCAATATTGGGTTGTTATTTGTGTGATATTTGTGATTTGGAAATATGGAAAGATGCATTGTGTGAATTGAAAGGTGGATGAAATATAACAAGGGGCTTTGACAATGAATGCTTTCGAAAACTTTGCGAATTCTTGTGACCACTTGAATAAAAAAATCAATACATACTTTTGGATATTGCTTGTTTTTTCATTGGTTTCAAAAAAAGTATGTTTTGCCGAGCGTATTGGAATGGAGATTATTCATCAAGCCCTATGCTTATATTACAAAACTTGAGAAATAGATTTTTAATCAAATGGGTAGAAGATGGCAGCTTGTACATGCATGAACAATTGTGAAACATGGGTAGACATATTGCAACGAAAGTTACAATGAATCAATTTATATGGAAACCAAATATATCTTTGCAAAAGAATAAGGTTTGAGCAACATGTGTTATTGTAGTTTTATGGCATATGATATTTTGTCAAAATTCCGAATGAAACCATAAGTTTTAGCTTTATTTAAGGATATGTAATATTTTTTCATTAAAAACATGGCATTAGAAAGAAATTTTATTTTCATTGATGTTAATAATTGTTTGTAATTGGTTTGATGTGATAGGTGGTGAATTTTTTTTAAGGCATTTCTTTGAAAGAATGTGAAGTTTTGCCTTAATTTCTCCAAAATGGTTCAAAAGAGTTTCACAACCATATGTTACTTGACCCCACAAAAGCTTCACCAAATATGGTGGAAATTTTCATCCAAGGTCAAGATTTTAATAACCTTCAATGGTTGTGTCTCCAAGAATGCATGATCCAAAAGTTGCCAAGTAATTTGTTTAATTGTTGTCACTTACAAGTACTCCATTTAACAAAATGTAATTATTTTAAAACTTTTAATTTTCTTAAGCCATGGGTTTAATATGTCAATATGTGTTGAAAGAATTATTTGCATCTATTGGCAAATTGAATGCAATCTTAGAACTTAGTCTATTGGGGCGTTTAAGCTTATAAGAATTACTTGTATCTATTGGTCAGTTGAATGCACTTTAAGAGCTTAATTTATTGAATTGTTCAAAATTTTAAAAATTGCCTACATCTATTGGCCAATTGAGTGCAATCCAAAACTTTCATTTGTCATGGTTTTCGAGCTTGCAAGAATTATTTAAATCTATTGGCTAATTAAATGCACTTCGAAAGCTTCATTTTAAAAACAATTTGAGCTTGCAAGAATTACCTACATCTATTAACCAATTGATTACATTTCAAAACCTTCATTTTCAAGGTGTTCGAGCTTGCAAAAATTACCTACATTTATTGGCCAATTGAGTGCAATCCAAAACCTTCATTTGTCATGGTGTTTGAGCTTGCAAAAATTATTTACATTTATTGGCTAATTAAATGCACTTCAAAAGCTTCATTTTAAAAATAATTTGAGCTTGCAAAAATTACCTACATCTATTAACCAATTGATTACATTCCAAAACCTTCATTTGTCAAGGTGTTCGAGCTTGCAAAAATTACCTACATTTATTGGTCAATTAATTACACTCCAAAACCTTCATTTGTCATGGTGTTCGAATTTGCAAAAAATACTTACATATTTTGGCCAATTATGTGCATTCCAACACTTTCATTTGAATGATTGTTCGAGCTTGCAAGAATTACCTACATCTATTGGTCAATTGAATGCACTCCAAAACCTTCATTTGTCAAGGTGTTGGAGCTTGCAAGAATTACCTATATTTATTGGTCAATTGAATGCACTCCAAAACTTTTTGAACGATTGTTCAAGGTTGCAATAATTATTTATATCTATTGGCCAACTCAATGCATTCCAAAACCTTCATTTGTCGAAGTGTTTGAGTTTGCAAGAATTATTTACATTTATTGGCTAATTGAATGCACTCCAAAACCTTAATTTGTTAGGTTGTTCGAGCTTGCAATAATTACATACATCCACAACAACACATATTGGGTTTTTCAACTAGTTAATAAAATGACCATTGTTTTTTATTATTATAACTACAATTACAAGTTCATGTTAATGACTGCATAGTTGCAAAGGACATCGTGATGCCACATGGCATTATGGTTTTGCGATTATGGTCAATATCACAACTTGAGGTTTTTACACAAATATCAAAATATCAAAAATATATATTTTATGTAGTTCTAATCATCCAAAATTAGGTAATGCCAAAATTACATTGATTCTTACAACTTTTGGTGAATAATACCGATGCATGGTTGCGTGTTGCTGATGTGGCAACAAGGTTGACTAATAGTTGTAACACCTCATGACTTGTGACACTAACTTCAATGAATTTTCCTTCATTAATTTGTCAAAAGGCTCATTGGTAATTTGATTGATGATAATACAATATTTCCTTTTTGGAATACATGCCATGTGGTAAGACTTCATGAGGTGTGTTTATAGATTTATATGCCAAGTATTTTTTTAGATTTGTTCTTGCCCCAATTTAAAATGCACCCATCCATTTGATGGGTTCTATTGGAATGCACCCATTCGATTGGAGGGTTATATAGGTAATTTGAAAGGGTAAATTTAGACAAAAAAGATGTGTGAAATGGGTGGCAGGTGAAGGGGGTATTTGGCACAAATTATATATATCTATTAATAAATGTTGCAGTTTTTTAGAAATTATTTTATTTTTGATAACATAAAATTGTCTAATAAAAAAAAATATAGCATCTAATTATTGGATCGTTTTCCAAATGGGGATCCCATAAAATGCCATCAATTAATTTATTCATCAAACTTGTGTTGAATCTGACCCTTGTAATGCATGTAATGGTAACTAATAATTTACCTTAATAAATGACCCACCATCAAAACTTGCATTAACGTTGACGTGCTCCCAAGTTCCGTAATGGACTCAAATGTGAGTCTAAACTAAAAACAATGGAAAAATAAAGAGTCAGGGCACGCTCCTTGGCTCGCAACACTTTGGGGGTAGAGGTGCGTGCTGGAGTTCTAGGATGGGACTAGGAAGAGTGACAAGCATTAACTACTCACACAGACCTGCACAAACCAAACACAAAGTGGTTAGTGTATAGTTGGAGCACTTTTGGTGCTAGGACGAACCACGGGCAAACTCGAATTCACAAGACTCACCACGACCCAAACTTGGGGGAAGCCACCACCTTCCCCCTTATAGTATACTTTGTGCTTCTCCATGAGGCCCACATCCAAATGGCATTTTGTCTCGGGACTCCCAAATGGGAGTCCCGAAATTGCCAAAGTTGGGACTCCCGCGACTTTGGGCCCCCATAACTTTGTGTGCACACCTCTAATTGAGATGAGGTCTAAAGCAAAGTTATAGCCCTCGTCAAGAGCTTTTCAATGATATGTTGCATGCCACCTACACACAAGGAAATCGGGTCGATTCTTGACTTTTAGTGGTTGGAAGTCAAATTGGCATAACTTGTGTTTTAGATGTTCAAATGGATCATGCGAGTGCATTTTAGACATCTACGTTTCAATAGCTTTTCAATGGTATAAAGAACTCTTGGATCCATTGGGTTTTGACCCTTGCAATTGCTCTTTGAACATTTGGGAGTCCATCGGGACTCTAATTCCCAAGGTGGAAGCTCCCTTGGGAGTGTGAGGGTTCATTCCCTCACGCTTTCTTTCACTCCCAAGCTTCCCTCTTTGCCCGCAACCTTGCAAGCCCTTATTTTGGTTGCGAGCCCAAGGCTAAGGTTGCGACAAGCGTGCTATGTAATTGATATTGTCATTTAAGAAATAACTAGGGGTGGTTCCAATTTTTAAAAAATAAATTCTGGAACAAAACATTAATGGGTTTTGGTTTAAGGTTACCATATGATAGCTACAAACAAAATGTTAGAACATCACCTTCATTACAAATAACAAGGTACAATCGTTACCCTATGTATGTATTCATTAGGCAACTAATATTAGGTGATAAATATACAACCATTAATCAAAAGTTTTAGGTTAACAATGTTATAAACATATGCATCTTAACTTTATGTTGCATTTTTAGAAGCAATGGGAAGACTCAATCATGCTATTAAATAACACTTAAAGGATGACATAACTAATATAAAAAATTGATAATATCTTCTTTGAAATTGCAACAAGCTTTTTAGTGCGAACTTCATTTTGTTACAATATGTCCCTTGCAACCTAGGTGCCCAAAGAGGAAATGTCCATTTTGGTAATTGCATTTGCAGCTAAATAAAACAAAGACACAAGCTAAATAAAGGATGTTGTACTTTTGTATTATTATGTGCAAATGAATTCCCATCATCACTCCATGTCTTGAGATCAAACAGAAGGAAAGTTAACATTTTCATTTATTCAACCTAGGTTTGCAACTCTTTGCATGCTTAAACAATTTCCATAAAAATTTGTAAAGACAACTTAAACTTGGAAAATATTACATTTTAATTTAAACATTCCTCATCAAACTGATAATCAAATGGGTTGGCCATAATCATGTTCTTCCTAAAAATAATGAATCTATCAACCTTAAGGATGTATATGCAAAACCCTCACTGCAATCTTTAATCAAATAACCTTCCACCCCTACATAACAACCCTCTTCATCTTAAGTTTTTACATAAATATTGGTGAGTGATGTTATGGGTCTTCATATAAAATGAACTTGTTTTATTGCTCCAATTTCATATCATAGAAAGAGTTTTTGGGGCCATGCCCATTTTCTACACTTTGGTCTTGTGATTTTGTAACCATACCACCTTCAAAAGCTAAGCTCCTTTGTTGCATGCTTTGGTCATTTTCATACTTTCTAGCAACCTGCATTTTTAAAACACAAGTGCTTTTCAAATTTGACATCAACTTGTCCTCATATGACACAAAATTAAAATCATTGACATTTAGCAGGAAACTACTAAGATCGGATTAACTAGATTCAAATATAGTTGGTTATCAAGATATGAAATACACATAATTGAGAACATCAACTTTCATGGGTTCAAAAGTAATTGTACATTGAGCCTCCTAGCAACTTAAGTGAAGGGCATCCACCTTTTCCTCATGGGATAATGCATAAAACCCCACTAAAAAAAATCATCACACATGTTGCTTCAATACAAGCTTTTCCTTAAGCCCTACTTTGAACTTAAAAAATGCTTCCAAGGCTTCCACTTCCCTCTTCAAAGAACAAATCTTTTTAAGGTCAAAACACACTACAAATAGTTTCTCCCTTCAGCATGCAACATTTCAAGCTTCAATGACGCAACCCCAAGTCCCTTATTAGATTCCCAAAAGTCCAACTATGTCACAAAGCAGAAGTTTGGGGACTTGAGGGTTCGCTCCCAGCACTCAACACTAAAAGGGGTAGAGGGGCGTGTTGAGGCTCTGGGATTAGATTAGGAAGAGGGACAAGCTACTTAGTTATTCAGTCCTACATCCAAAACCAACCAACAAGTTGGTTAGAACTCATTTTGCATTTTTTTGGTGTTGGGACAAGTCACGGGTGACCTCGGACTCACTTGACTCACCATAGCCCAGACTTGGGGGAAGCCACCACCTTCCCCCACATAGTATTCTCTGCAGCTCTCTGCGTAGGCTACATCCAAATGGCACTTTTTCTCGGGACTCTCAAGGAGGAATCCCGAAACTGTCCCGGTTTGGACTCCTTGGATTTTGGGCATCCATAACTTCTTGCTTAGACCTCGGATTGGGATGAGGTCT
>Ga0116228_10002140_pt1 | contig 16960 bp, 8 predicted proteins | sample S1TSphfallax_2_FD_89694 | JGI IMG/M metagenome (GOLD analysis project Ga0116228, IMG submission 89694) | Host-associated microbial communities from peat moss isolated from Minnesota, USA - S1T2_Fc - Sphagnum fallax MG | ecosystem: Host-associated > Plants > Peat moss > Unclassified | place: USA... | reverse complement strand
TGCTTTTGTCATTACCTTGTTGGGTGTTAATTAATAGCCAAAACATGTGACTATTGATTTGTTTAAAGCAACATAAACCTTTAGACAAGCTTTTGCCAAAACATTTTATCTAGCAAAATTATTTCATAAATATAGGTTGGGGAAAACAATCATTGTTTCTATCTAAGATGAAAGGTAAAAAATCATTAAACATAACTATGTGCTTAAAATTGAAGGAAAAAAATTACAATCCCACTAGCCCAAAAAAAATTGATTAATGATGATTATGAGGTTATTTTTGAATTGGCTTTGCTTGTTTCCAACATTGAAAAAGGAAGTTTGTGATGTTTTTTAAACAAATCTTTTTTTTAAAAAGAAATATGAAGAAAGAAAAGCCAATAACATGGTATCCTTAAACCTTACACTATTACAAAACTAAGTTTTTTAAAAATGGTTTGAATTAATTGAATAATCTTTGATTAATGGACATGTACACTTTGATTAAAGGCCTAAGGCTTAAATGTCACAACCCTAGCCTTGGGCTCGTGACCAAGGCAAAGGCTTGCAAGAACATGGGACAAGAAGGAAGCCCAAGAGGCACGTCTTATACTCTCGGGAATGCAAGAAAGTGTGAAAGAATGAACCCTCACATTTCCAAGTGAGTTCCCAGTTTGGGAATTAGACTTTCAATGGACTTTCAAATCTTCAGGGGGCAATTGCAGGGGTCAAAACCCATTGGATTGAAGAGTTCTTTATATCATTGAAAAATTATTGAAACTTAAACGTCTAAAATGGGCTCGCATGATCCATTTGAACATTTAAAACACAAGTTATGGCAAAAAGAAGGGCCGAGAGTCAAATTGGTAGTTTGACTCTCAACCACTAAAAGTCAGGAATCGACTTGATATCCTTGCATGCAAGTGGTGTGTGACATACCGTTGAAAAGATGTCAATGAAGGCTACAACTTTGCTTTAGACCTTATTTCAATTAGAGGGTTGCACACAAAATTATGGAACCCCAAAGTCGCGGGAGTCCCAACTTTGGGAATTTGACAAAATGTCATTTGGATGTGGGCCTCGTGGAGAGGCATAGAATATACTATAAGGGGGAAGGTGGTGGCTTCCCCTAAGTCTGGGCCGTGGTGAGTCTTGTGAGTTTGAGTTTGCCTGTGGTTCATCATAGCACCAAAAGTGTTCTAACTATGCACTAACCAATTTGTTGTTTGGTTTTGTGCAAGTCCGCGTGAGTGATTAATTGTTTGCCATTCTTCCTAGTCCCATCCTAAAACTCCAGCACGCCCTTCTCCCCCAAAACACTATAAGCCAGGGAGCATGTCCCCAACTCCTTGCTTTTCCGTTGTTTTTACTTCAGACTCACATTTGAATCTATCAAGGAGCTTCAGAGCATGTCATAAAGGCCTATGTATTATTTGACCAATTAATTTGATTAGAATGGCTTATTTGATTATTTGTCAAATTGGACATCCAATCAAGTTCGACAAAAAATGATCATTTTAGTCAAAATGACCAATGGGTTTTTAGTCAATTGGGACATATAATCCAATTGAACATTAAAAAATGACATCCTTGGTCAAGATTGCCAATGGTCTTTTAGTCAAATGGGACATCATATGCTAGTTAATAAACTAAACTACCTACTAATTAAGCTAAATATGTAAACTAGGCCTACCCACTTACATATCCACCCATCTAAACCTACTTAAGTATTACCTACTTCCTATAATCTATTTACATGTATCTACTTGCTTCTATTACCTACCTACTTACTATTTCATATAACCTACCTACCTAACTACTTACCTCCTCTATCTACATATCTACTTTTAACAATTTATCTTTTACACCTATTTTCCCACTTACCTACTAATTACTTAATTGACCTTCATACTTACCTACAATATATGTACTATACAACTTGATGTCAAATTCAAACATGAGAAATAAAAAAATGACAAAAACTTTTGAAAAAATGCTCCATTGGTTAAAGACTTGGTTTATCATTAGGGAGGTCAACAAATCAATTTGTACTAATTGTGACCTATATACATGCCTAGGGGGCTAGGGTAGGTAGGCTAGATTAAAATAAAATACATAATGTAGGTTAGGTTAAGCTACCACCTACATAATTGCCTTCTTATGACTTATGTAATTTTGTTTTTTTAATAATTATTTCAAAATAAACGATTTCAATATGGGTAGAAATTTGATTAATCACATGGTCCAATATCTACAAATCAAATGTTATATTACTTTACTAATAAAAAAGGCCACCCCAATCAAATACTTGTTAAAGTTGATTTGCCCAAAATGATGGGATGATTTTTTTATGCACATCCAAATGGGGTATTTTTTGGTTAGATTTCTTAATAAAAAATATTTTTTTATAGTGCTAAGTTTTTTTTAAAAATCTCAAATATCTTTTTTTATTGGTCACAACACTAAAAACATTCATGTCCTATGCAACCACTTCTTAAACAACTAATGGTCTTCAACAACTAAAAAAACAACTATGAACCATATTTGCAATTATCTAGTTTATGTGCCAATGTGTGTAGTTCCAATCTAGTTGTTCTTACAACTAATGAATGAATAGGATGGATGTTTAACATAATGTGAGCATGTATTCAATTTTATATACACTCAAGTTAAAAATGTAAAGTTGTTAAAATGACTAACCAACAACAATAACTATGACACAATGTAATGTATGACAAATGATATTTAAAATATTGGTGTCTTATGCAACCACCTACAAAACAACTTGTAATATTGTTTGAGATATGACATGGAAAGGATAATGTTCATCACTTTACATTTAACATCTATATTTTTGCCACATGGTCTAAATATTCAATCAAATTAACATAATTGTAGTCATAACCTAGTTGTACATTATGAGTTATATAAAAAATGTTGATAAAATTGGCATCATACATCATCAAATTTAAGAACATACAGTCATCAAATTTTTCATAGTTTCTAATGGCAATAGTCATATAAGCATTACATGAAAACACATGTGTATATGTGGAATTTATTTTAGGGATTTATAAGAATGTTGTATTTTAATTTGTTATTTTTACAAATGGCATGCATACATGTATGAAGGTTTAATCAATGATAATTAAATTTATATTAAAAATTAAATCGTGTGCTATTTACATGTATGTTTATAGTTAAAATTTTCTTAGAATTATGGAAATAAAAATATGGATAAATTTTAATTCAGAATCTTAAATTTAGTTAAAATTTTAAGTTATGGCCCAGAAAATATATTTCAAATTAATTTAACTTAATTATTTTTAAAATTCCAAATTATGAACCAAATAAAAATTTAAAACATTAAAACTGAATTTCCGAAGTAAATATACGATTTTACTTTAAATATTAAATATTAAATATTTTTTAAATATATAAAATATATTTAATTTATAACTGAATGAATTTTTTATTTAAATTATAATTATATAATTAAAATGTAAAATTAGTTTCATTGTGAACTTACATAATTAAATAATGATATAATAATGTGTAAGATTTGAAATGTACATATGTATATTTATGTGATGCCATAATATATCAAATTGAGTTGAAATATTGGTTAAATGGTTTAAGGAGTTGGTTTGTGACAATGGAAATGAAGGTTCAATTCTTTCTTATGACATTCCAAACTTGTGTCTTAAATGACTATATCATGATTACATACTTCAATGATGTGGTTAGTGTCATGGCCAATGATGGGATTAAATTTTAAACAAATAAATATACAAATATATAAATTTTAAAAATAATTATATAACTTATTTATTTTCTATTTTAATTGTAAATCGATGTGGACACTACACATAGTTGATTTGGACATGACATGACACCATATCATGCTGAGTTATTTAAACAAGTTGTCTAGCATGAGTTTAGTCACCATTATCATTTAATCTAATACAATTATAAATCCAATTGTAAACATAGTCATTTTTTTCTAAAATCCTGTTAATGTGAAGAATGTGTGGCTATTGTTGAAGAATATGATAGGAAATTTTTATATCCTTTGAATTTGGAATGTTATTTCATTTACATCCATTGGGATAATCTAACAATGGTTTTGTAAACCAACAAGTTGATGTGAATTGCAACTTTGATTCATTTAAATTTCATGAATGGCTATGAATGGAATATCATCCATTTTCAATCAATGAATGGATGAGCTTTCATACATAACTTTTGTAGATGGCATTTCATCATACATAAATTAGATGAAATAAAGGTAGTCTAGGAAATGTTATTTAAATATTCATTTCAAGTCCATTAAAATTCATATCATTTGTGAGCATTCATGGATGAAATTCCATGAAAATTGAATATGAAATAAGGATCATCCATGAAATGATGTCCAAACTTTTTCATTAATGAAAATTTGTCACAAGGTTATTAGTTTTATGTTAATTAGTTCATGTTATTGACATTAGTTTAAAGGTTAACACAACATTCCTTCATGTTTGTTTGGTGTTGACATGTGGTTGTAGGTTGTGTTGAGGATTTAGATTAATTATTCATGACAAAAGAACCTGCAATAGGTGGTACCGCTTTATTGGCCACAAATTTTGCCACGTGATTGAATTGCATCCAAAATCCCATGTGTCCCTTATCATGGATAAATTTTTGGACAAGAAATCATTGATTATCTTTATTTCATCCATGAAAACTTGATCATTCATCCATTGAAAATGCATGAATGGCATTGCATGTATTTTCGTCCATACAATATGAATGAAATGAAATTGTGAATGTACTATATTTCATTTAAAAATGTTATGAAATTTCATTTGTAAAAGTTATGAATGAAAATCCATGCATCAAAATTCATGTGGACAACATTCCATTAACCAATATTCATTCATGGTAAAATCTAGATGAATTTTAATGGATGAAACATTTCATGGACAACATAAAACTCTTAGTGATGTTCCATGAATGAAATTTATTTCAATTTGAACTAACATGAAATTTCATTGAATTGTTTCATTCATAAATTAAGAGAAATTTCAACTAGTTGATATATTTGACATCCATCAAGAATTCATGTCATTCATTTGCATGTAATGCATACAACCTGAATTCATCCAATCATTTGTCAAAATTTGTCAAAATTAGTTTCATTCATGGACATGGATTGCTTTGAGTCATGTTTTCTCCATAAAAAAATCATTAATCTAATTGATCAATTTCAACTGTCATCCATTAGATGATATTTGATCCTTGCATTTACATATCATTCAATGAAATTAAATTCCAAAGATTGAACATGAAAAGGCACAAATTTTGATTTCAAAACCTTTCAATTGTTCTCAAAAAAAAACTCTAGAGGCTAGCTTCAAGGGGTGTTCTCAAGTGTAAAAGAACCATCAAATCCACCCCAAAATATAAAAAAAGAAACAAGGCAACTTGGTTTGTTTGCCTAAAAAGACACAACCTAAAAAACTTAAACAATTTTTAAAAACTTAGGCAATCTTTTTTTTTGAGGGAAAAGTTTGGGTAGGAAATAAATAAATTTTTGGCATTGAACAGCCCGAAGACCCCCAAATGCATGCACGCTTTGAAAAATATAATTTCGAAGGTGTCTTAAATTTTTTGGATCAAAATTTGAAGGCCCAAACCTTGTCCAAATTAGGTCCTCTAGGTGCAAACATATTAGCAAGAGTCACATTTGCTACCTAAGGTGATTGCTTATGAAACAATGGGTGACAAATTTAGATTCATTCCATAAATAGACTAATTATAAATCCATAATTTTTATAGTGACCAAAAATATTCACGACAAAGAAAAATGTCACACTATATCATTATTTTAAAATGTGAATATTGATTGTTTATGTTTATGTCATTTTTATACGTTTAAAGTTTTTTAAAAAATGAAAACACTAATTACAATGTTTTTAAATATTCACTACTCATTATATTCATTCCAAATGAGAGTGCACTACTCATTAAATTCATCCCTAATGAGAATGGAATCTTATGGACCCAAATAAGAATGGGTTTTCAATCAACAATACCACTTTGACAAACCTAAAACTGCATCATTGGACACTAGATTCAAGACTCACAAATGCTATGTTCTAATCCTTGAACGTCCAAAAACCAAACACACAAAAATGTGGGGTTTAAAAGATGATGGCAGAAAAAGTAGCCCCAACTGAGGTGCAAAAATTGAAATCCACAAAAACAAAGGTAATGAATATGTGAAACCTTTGGACATGCTGAATATTAAAATTACATATAGAAATATCAAATGTGACACATATGTGATTTTGGAATTTTGAGATCTTGTACCAACCTTATTTTAATGTACTTTAATCTATATTTTGTGAAAAAGTGGGTTAATATTGTTCACATTGTTAGAAAAATTGGATTTCTTATGTCCATGAAATGAAAATTTGAAATTTTATTCATATGATGCACATGGAAACAATTAGGGGCATGCTTTAATAAATTCAAGAATTGAATTGTGATTCAAATACATCAAGATAAATATGTATTGGGATTCTAATTATGATCACTATTTTTCTTGCATATACTTGTAAGGGATTTAGAAGGGGCACTCATCGTAGATACATGAACACCATCATATCCAAAAAGGAGGCATTATTCTTCTTATGTATACTTTGTAAGTCTTCACTAGCCCTTGAAATGGAAAATTTCCAAAATCTCATGGGTTTTGATGGTGTTCATGTATCTATGATGAATGCCATTTCTAAATCCCCTTCTTGTTTGTTTTGTGTCAATGAAAGGGTCTAGGTTTTTCCCTTTGCAAAATGTTATGTCACTTATCCATCCTAAAACATATATCCTTTCCTTTGATTTGGTCATGAGGAGTTAGGAAATGTGTTTGAGGTTTGAAATTTTTTGTTTTGTCTTCATATTGGGGAATTATCACTAATTCCCTTTGACAAGCTAGCTGGGGTGCGGGAATGTCATTAACTAACTTGTCATTAAACTAAAAATCACAAGTTTTTCGTGTTTATTTTCATTTTCTGAAAAAAAAATCACCAAGTTGCGAAAATTCACCACCAAAAAATAAACACTGGATCCACCACCATGCCATGTGTGGATGAAGGCCAACTAGGCAAACTATGACCTAGATAAAGTTGAACCAGTTGGCTAATGATAGCCTACAATTCATGACCTATCAAGATACATAGTATAAAGATTGAAGAACCTATCTGGAAATGGAAGCCATCCTTTTGATAGTTTCAATTAATGTCAAAGTCTTCGTAAGGTGAAGATGACATTTAATATGTTCATTTTCATTGAACATCCCTCCACAGGTCATCCTAGCTTTGTAAGGTATAGCTGTTTAAGTTTAGGCTTGACATTAGGATTGACTAAGGTAGACATTCATCACAATTCTTTTGAATGCCAAAGTTTTGCAGATTTGTTGTCATATAGAATAAGGTTTTTATAAAAACTTCATGATCCAATATAAAATCATCCTGGTTTGTGAACAAATAGTTGTATTTTCTTTTTCACGAAAAACACATCATAGGTAGCATGGTCTTATTACTGGATCATTTACTATTCATATGTAACCCAATTAGGTTAATATTTCCTTCTAGTGATATGAGCCATAATGGCTTCACGTAACTACTATCATTTTCCTTTCAAAGCTCAAAAGACATTACTTGAGAAAGACCTGAGCATTAAGGGCAGTGATTTGGAGATCAACTGGAGGGAGAGGAGAGTTGTCAGAGGCTCTGCACCTTAAGTGCATAGTCCTTCCCATGCCTAGTTTGGAGTGTTGGTCTTCAGTTTGGGTGACTCAAGAGAGGGGTCCGTGGCCAAAAGGAGACCCAGGGAGGCCGAAAGGCAGCCCGGGACAAGGGTTGTTTTACAGTAACTCTACTATCCATTCAACTCTTAGGATGGTTAGATTCCCCACCTAAACTCAAAATTAAGCAGTCCTTGGAGCTTTAGGTCCACCAAAAGTAAAGTAGCTCAATCTAGTTGTGGAACAATTTGGAGCTTCAAGCGAAAAAGAAAATGCACAACACTCCAAACTCAAACCAAACCCCATATACTCAAACAATATGGCATATGTAATATTGGAGTCAATAGATTATCCATGCAAAGTAATTTTTTGAAGACATGAAAATCTTGGAAGATTAGATAAATGGTTTGATAAATTCAAGCAAATTGAAAATGTCATAGGTCTAAGCATAGGCACTCATGTTGTGACTTTGCTTAGTGTAAGATCATATATATAAGGCCTTATACTGTGAAATAGGGAGTTTTGGTGGTGGCAAAAAACTCAATTTATTAATGCTCTAAATAGGTTCTAGGTTTTAATCTTTCACAAACAACTTGAAGTTCCTTTCCAATAATTGCTACTAGTCTAGTTTCTAAGAAGCTTCAAGTTGTTTATAAAATGGGTGCAGTAGATCTACCTACAAGCAAGGCTTTGTGGTTTAGGAATTTCTTTATTGATTATTATAATCTCCTTTTTTTCAAAAGAATTTTGGTAGCGTGGCTGTCCAAACCATTTTCCACACATGCCATCTGGATTTTCCCGCTATTTACTTCAGGGCCTAGGTTACAATTTTAGGTTAGAGTTTTATTTTCATTGTGGAGCTCTTCCTAGTCAAGAATATTTATTGACCAATTCTGTCCTCATCAGTGTTTCTTTTACTGATGAATTTTCGCCAAATTTTGACGTATACAAAGGATTTCTCATGGAAAAAGGAACTCAAACTCGCTAGATTTTGAAGAATCTTTTTTCAAATCACCAGATTTTTATGATAAGTTCCAGTAGATACCCAAGAATGGAGGAGGATTTTTTAATTTATTTTTCCTACTTTCATATTTAGTGTGTAGCCAAATTTGGCTAAATTATTTCATGTGTGATCGCCACTTTGGCTGCATCACAAAATCCTTAAATGAAACCCTGGTCCCCATGATGCGAGACAAATCCAATGTGCAGGCATGTCGTGTGGCCACCACAATTGTGTCATGGGACCAGCCCAAAAATCCTGTTTTCCAAGTGTTGACTTTAGTGACAACAAATTGTATGGAATATGGGCAACTATCTTTTTTAAAAATTGTATTCCTTCATCAGAGTCTAGTATCTACCCACCAAATTCAACAAAATAGGGTTGTTAGAATACTCTAGTGCAAGGCCAGCTTCAACACATGTCTGTCAAAAGATTAATTAAATTTGAAGATTCCATGTTCAAAAATAGAGTATTCTTGAATGCTCTTATAGATTCTCTATTTTTCCTTTAGAAAAATGTGTTCTTTGAAAAAATGTTGTTTTTGAAATTTCAACAATTTTACAAATGATTTAGTTAGTGTCGAAGCTACCAAAGTACTACAATATTTGGCCAACTACTTGGATTTGTAATTTGGGTGATCTCACTTGTCCCAAAGTGTTTCTGCCTTTGTGATGGTGGTTTGCAGATCTCAACCAATTGCATTGATCTTTGTCTCCATGGAGATGTCCTGGAGTTTAAAAATGTAATGTACCATTTCTATCGTTTCTGGATTCCGGACGTAAGCATATCCAGTGGAATTTCTCCTTGGCAAGGGTGGGGCGTTTTGAAAAGCAAAAAAATGAGCATTTTGTGCTGGTGCTTTATGTTAAGTAACACCCTTAGAGCTTGAAGTGGAGAGTTCCTGAAATCAGCACCCCTCAGCCTATTCCAATGGTGTTACCCTAGATTTGAAACATTCATGCAAATGAGAGAGAATTCACTACTATGGAAGAGGGGTATTGTTCTGTAATTGTTTACATAAGTCTGTAATTAGAATCCCAATACTGGTTGCTTGAAGCTATGGGACCCTAGTCGTCATCTAGCAGATCACAGATCAAAGTTTAATAAGAAATAAAGGCATGGGAGATCCTCCTTTGCAATACAATCCATGCATAACAACCAAAGGTGGGCACCACATGCAGGTAACTGGAAGGAAACCAACAACTGGAGCTGATTGATCTAGATTCAAGATGGTGATGCTGAAATTTATTGGCTCTGACCATGCACTGGTGTAAGATTTGCCCATAAAAGTTTGGCTCAAACGCAACCCAATTTGTGAGTGGCATCTAGAGTACAATATGTGTATATGATGGATGGCCATGTTCCATAGAAGTGCATGAATCTAAATGAGAAGTTTTAGATCCAGTAAGGGAAGAAACTTTATTTGAAATTTGAACCTGCCATAAAGGGCGGAGTCCTTTATTCTTCAGATCATGCAAGAATCCACTCATTGAACTTCCCACTATTATTAGCATTCCAAAATCAACTCAAAAAATAGTTGTCCATGAACTTAAGTGTGAAAGTGAGAAATAGATCTGAGAGCACATGAAGGACTTAGTTGAGAGTTTTTGCCTAGATGATATCTGGATTAACATATAGATCTTTGTCTACCATCATTCCTAGGATTTAAACATGCCATGCCCATGACAAATCTTGATGTCAATTCTTAGTTCTTAAAAAATATTTCCTAGTAATTCATTAAACATTTATGTCTGAGATATTTTATAAATTGATTACTCATGTATTTATATTCCTTTTTTTTAAGAATTCATCAAATTAGTATATATTGTACAAGTGTATTGTATTATTAACTATTGCTCACAAGATCTTTACGTTTTGATTTTATGAACTCATGAATTTTTTTAAAAACTCGCATTGATATATCTACCATAGAAAATGTAGTTGGACCAAAGCATCAAGTTGTCAGCTTCGTAGTAGTTCTGAGTTTGAAGTGTAGACCTGTGAAATGTTTACATGTGGTTGTGGGAAATTTTGTTTTTAGTTTCAGTAAGTTAGTGGGCAAACACTAAAATAGCTTCTGATACTGTCAAATCTGCTCATGGGTGATTTCATTTTCTTATGATGCCAATGTTCCAGGGACACATTGGCAAATGCTATCGTACCTTCTACACATATATTGGGCATCTGCAATAAGTGTATGATAGAACCACCCATCACCAAACACTCATGGGTGAGCAAACACCCAGGCAGTTCAGAAGATGGCCCGTTAGCAAACATAACTAAGCTGGTAATCGCTCAGTGATACCTTATAACCAAACAACCAATCCTTAAAACTTGTGGTTAAATCTTCCATTTAGAGATGGGTTTTTCTTTTTTTTGGTCAGTGGGTTTCAAAACTCCCCTACGCCAAAATGTTTCACCTATTTGTTTGTTTCTTTGTGTTTGGCCATGGGTAATCACTTCTTGTAATAAAAAATATTAATTGTTGGACATTTCCACTAGCTGTGGCGATCAGGTTTAGGGTACCCCTGTGATGTGTGTTTGTTCAGAGTGCACTTGTTCAGAAATGTACCTGTTTGGAGTGCAATTGTGATCATTGTTGTAGGCAGAGTTGTTTGGAATAAGAGGGAGATTGTTTGTGTATGAAATCTGGCATGTCTAGATATAAGATGCACTTCAGTTTTACACAGAAGGATATGTGTTCACATGAGGCTGGACTGGTTTTTCTCTGACCCCCTTATTTTCAGAGATTTTATCTTGCTCATTTCAAACCCAAATGAAGGTTTGTAAACACTAAACAACTATAATGACACCAGGTGAAGGGCTACTTAGACCTTTGAACCTCCAGGGCTAAAGGCGATAACAGAGTGAATGCACCCCTCTCTGGGAGCTGAAGTGTTACCTCACCAACCTGTCTATCCTACCTATCTTACCCTAAAGTAAATGGAAGTAAGTATATGGAGCTGGATGAAACTTTTCATTCAGGTTTCAGGTTTAGGGTACCCTTGCAATGTGTGTGTTTTTAACTGATGTGGTCGACATTGTGACAGTGGGCATTTGTGGTGATGAGAATGTGCACAATGCAGAGGGTTGATGACAGTGCTGATGGCCAACAGAGCTAAGGGATGATAAGTAAATGGTGGTTGCTATCTGGGTGAAGGTGCTTGGGGATGATAGCAGAGCTACACATTACACAGCTTGAGGGAGGGTTCTATGGTGGTAGGACGGTCTGCTAAACCATGTACTAGCAGTACTGTGACTTCTTCTTCCATGACCCCTTTCTTTTGGTTACAAGGGCACATGCTTGCAAATTGTTTGAAGTTTTCACAACTTCAAAGTTCGGTTTCTTAAACCTTCCTGTACACCGAGTTATGTGTCCAAAAGTGCAACCTCCCAATTTTCCAATTGGTGCACAATCGAAAATGTCAACAAAGAGAAGGCTGGGGTGAGAGTCTGATTTTCAACCCACACATTGACATTTCAGGTCTGTCCAATGTAAAGGCTAAACAACTAGCCATCTTGCTGCTTTTAATCCTACCTATAGATGTGTCATCTGCAAAGTCTCTCAAAATGGGGATCAGTACCTCAGGCTGAAACTTAGCTTCAGTTGCAAAGTGGGGATGATAAGATAGAAAGCAAAAACACTGGGAAAGAAACTCATGTTTTTTGAAACTGGTCATCAAGGGAGTTTCACTCTCAGTTTATAGTTTGACTTCGATGCAGGGAATCAGCTTAAAGAAGCAAACCATGTCAAGTGCTTACCCCAATTTGCTAAATGATACTGAAATTTGCTCACTCTCTCTTTTCACTTCAACTGAGGATGAAACATGAATATTATAGGATGGCCCAAATTCCTTACAAGCACCTTACCGAGCACAATGGCCTGTACCTGGCACACTCCATAATACCTAACTCAGGGTGTTGGGGGTCAGGGTTTTCTAAAACTCTATGGGGTTGCGGACTGCCTCATACAGGCCCTACCCTGCATGAGTTCGGGAAGGATGAATCTAGATCCGTATCTACTTTCACTTTTCTTTTGCAGCATATTTGTGTGTGTGCATGTGTTAATTAGTCAAGCGGGGGGGGGGCGACAAAGGGAGATGTTTGCAACAGCAGGGAGCCTGTTGGCTGAGAACTCAGGCTGACCCAGGACAGTGAAGCTGTCTGATTTCGGTAATAGTGTGCAATCCGCTTTAGAGAGTCTCCCATGTCCTTATTAGAGAGATCGTAGAATTCACGCTGTTCAAAGTTACTGGCAGCACGTGCAGTGCTGAGGAGCAAGCAGTGGCAAATATCAAATATTGGCCTAACCTCTTTAGACTATTTTATGCTAAACTAAAGCAAAAGGTGTCCTTTTCAATTGGGTGAAAAAACTTGGGTTAACAAGTCGGGTTTGGCAACATTTATGTTGAGTTTCACGGATTTTGTTGCTAAACCCAAGTTGATTCACCTGATTGAAAAATGACAATTTTTGTTGTGGTTATATGTTGTTTCTGAGCATGCCAGGGATTTCACAATGCAATTTTTTATCATTTAGCTTACAGCTTTTTCTCCTGCTTTCACATATTATGATGGTGGAGCTGGTATTCAGCTTGTTGGAGTTGGGACTGCGCCAGTTAAGGAGAAAAGGTTTGCAAAGCAAAGAGTAGCTGGTGCTCAGCTTGTGGGAGTTGCAACTACATTCAGTTAAGGAGAAAAGGTTTGCAAAGCAAGAGTCCCTGGTGTTCAGTTTGTGTGAGTCAGAACTACCCCAGTTACAGAGAAAAGGTTTGCAAAGCAAGAGTTCTGCAGAAAGAATATCTACATGCTAGAAAGGTGTGTTGTATTGCATTGCCAGTTCTACAACAATAGAGGCAAACGATTCTGAGCAGCGACATGCAACATTTGATCTTCTGGAGCTTTGACTTTGGATGCCAACATCAAGGTTCCAGTCTACAACAATAGATGCAAACAGTTCTGAGCAGGGATGTCCAACATTTGATCTGCTACTGCAGATCTGACTTTGGATGCCAACATCAAGGGTCATAAGGGTTTGGTATGTGTACCTTGAGCAAGCTGGGTGTCATGCACAATACTAGGTAGTACAATGTACATACTTGTACAAAACTCATTAAAAAATCAGGTGGGCTATATCTCTAGTGCACAATCTTGACCTTGGTCCTCAATGTGCATTGAGGAACAATACATGCAATTTGCATCCCTGGCAATTTCACTCAGAAACATCGCAGTTCCTTTCCAGCTTCATCCCCATTCACTGTAACCATTTCATTTCCAAGCTCCAGTCTCATTGAGTCAACTATGAAATCAACTATATATCACATGATAAACCTAACTATAGGTTTTACACTTGGCAAACACTAAACTGTGGTAACGAGTTAAGTGCAGCACAGTCTACGACGCCCTCTGACCACCAAGTGAGCGGAAACCCCCGGTCCCGCTTGACTTGTCCCCCCTGGTTAACCAGACCCCGCACCTCTTACATACCGGCCCTCGCCATCCGACCACGACCGTTTTTTCCATGCCCTGCCCTCCATCTTCCTCCTCAGCTCCCAAAACCCACCCCGGGGAAACCCCCTCCTTGTTCAAAATCTCTCCCGGCAGGGAAATCACCTCACCCCAGAGAACGTTCCATCCTCGGGGAACACAACTCCTCGCCGACGCTAACATCTCCCCACCAGGGAGAAAACCTCCATCCCAGGGAACTACCTCCCCGGGGCAACCACATTGTCTACCTGAGGAAGTAGGAAACTATCTCCCCGGGGGAACTATCACCCCAGGGGGAGACTACCTCCCCGGGGAACTGGAAACTATCTCCCTGGGGAAATATCCATCGGATAACTTTCGTCCCGAAAAACTACCTCCCCAGCGAAACTCTTTCACTAGGGAAAATATCATGAACAAAGTCCTGCATGCATTTTGAAAGTGGCTTTATTGCATGCACACTACTTCCCAAGCCTAAAGTTCATCCAAAATCGGTATTCAGTACGATGTATGGCTTCTTTAAACCTTTAATCTTCCTCTATGGCCATGCGTCCATCCATTCACCAAATGAAGAATTGAAATCATAGTGACAGCGCTAGCCCGTCATTATGATTATTTCGAAATTTCACAGCAGCATCTCTTCTTGTTCACGTAGTCAAGAAGAGAATGCTGAGAATTTGGGGCATTCGTGCTTTGCCGAGTTGCAAAATTGTTTGTTCTGCTAAGACGCTGCTTAGTGCATTTGAGCTTTGTGCAATTTGTCACATGCATTCGTTGCAAGGTGGAAGCTTTGCATTGGATTTGACTATAACCATTGGCGACATCACATCTCTGCAATCTGATGGAACACCAAGAGCTAACTTTGCATTCTTGTACCTTGAATTACAGCAACCCCTATAAGTAGGTTTAGTTGCCATGAACTTCGATGGGTGCAAAGGGCGACAAGTGGTCATGGCTTCTGTAGGTCTTGTTTATATGTTATCACTCGTTGGTCCAAAATGTTTAACTTTGTAGATGGTGACTACAAGAGAGTTGGTGAGGAGACACAGTTTAGTGTGAAGATATGCACATCAACAGCTCCTAGTTCATTAGATGCACCTAAAATCCACAGCTACTTGACAAGGTCCTGATATCAATTTGCATTTGGACCCAACGATGAAAGGTTGGAAAATTTGGCACTAGAGCCTTTGCTACCCAGTGGATCAGTAAGGAAGTTAGGTCATAGAAGAGCTAAGAGAGTATGTAATGAATCTATCAAAACAGGTTGTATAAGTTGTTTCAAAGTTGGGCAAAGTTATGTTACCCCTTACCTTGCACTAATCCATTATTACAACATGGAACATGTGAACATCTAAGGTGTTCCTTGTCATGGGAAACAAGCCACAATGTATAACAAGACATGCTTATTGTATGCACCGTAGTTGGTCAAAGCCATGAAAGATTTTATCATGGACAATGTAAGGTTAAGACTTTCTTTAACCCAAATCATGACACAACATGAGCAACATTGTTTTGAATAGGAGCCCACTGGAAAATCGTGGGCATGTGATCATTTTGTACTTCCAAATGGCATTCGCAATGCCATGGATTTGTAAGTTAATTTTAAAGTATAGACACCATCACAACTGACAACTAGTGTCAAGCTCTAGGCAAATGTAAACTTGATAGTGTTTTTCTCTCAAACTAAAACCAATTGTAATGTCAAACTCCAAGTTGAAATTTACCATTTGCATTTAGACCCCATACCAAAGCAAATTCATGGTGGATCTAGGACATCAAAAGGTTTTTGGGACAAATGACAAAAAGGTACTTTCACATTTCTTTTATGTTGTTTCATTAAAGCATGGCTAATCATCATTAGATTCCCACATAATTTGCACTTTTATCTACTGCAATTCCTTTTACATATTTTGATGGTCTTTGATGAATGGCAAAACAACGTTTCCGTCACTTGGATCTTGTTAGAAAATAACAATAGCTTAAATATCCAGTTGTGGTTATCAACATTAAAGGTTAATGTCTAAAGAGATATGATTGAATGGAATCCATCTGCTTTCATCATTGACGATGTTAATGCACATAAAGTATCAACACAATAAAGTAAATAGAAACTTCTAACTTGTTGTGTTGGCATGTCATGAAAATAGGGGAAATTCTATGCAAAATCCTTAACAATTCTTGGCACAATCACAACTCCCTAAGCATGGTCATGCCCCAAGAAAGGAACTAATTGGTGGAGGAACTTACCTAGAGGTCGAGGAGGAAATTCCTTGGGGACCTTCAAGGCAATTTCCCATGAAAGGAAGATCCTCAAGGAGGAAGTTCCCCAAGGAACTCCAAACAATAGGTCCCCAGGGATGTCACCCAAATGTGTCCATGCTTTGATAACGGTTGGTGTTGTTCAAAATGTGCAATGCTTGCTTCTTAGAATTGACCATCTTCAATTGCTTATGGCATGTTCACTAAGCTTGGTTGAAGCGTTCTTTCAAGAAAATTCATAACCCCATCATTTGATTTCATGTTTTCAAAGCGATGGGAGACCTAATGTACTTGAGAAGTGTTCCAACACTTCCATCACATCTAACACAGGGTTAGTCCAAAAAAAAGGCTTTGAATCTACTTTCCTAGCTTTGAACAATGTATCCTTCCATTAAAGTGTTTTTTGAGTACATTAATTTATACATACTAGGTGCCAAAGGTTGGGATGTGGTGCA
>Ga0116228_10002139_pt1 | contig 16961 bp, 9 predicted proteins | sample S1TSphfallax_2_FD_89694 | JGI IMG/M metagenome (GOLD analysis project Ga0116228, IMG submission 89694) | Host-associated microbial communities from peat moss isolated from Minnesota, USA - S1T2_Fc - Sphagnum fallax MG | ecosystem: Host-associated > Plants > Peat moss > Unclassified | place: USA... | reverse complement strand
GCTAGATTTTATACAAGGTATCATCCAAGGTGATACTTACTAGTTTTAAATTAAAAACCAATTCAAAACCCTAGCTAATTTTCATTTTTCTTTTAATACCCACCCAACATTGGTACATACGTAATATTGAAATTGGTTAAAAACTAGTATAGGCTAGTATTCCTTCAAGTCACTATCAAGCTAATATTAATATAAGGTGAATATTGTTTAAGTGTATACTAGTGTTGGGTGGTTACCTAATTTGGTTAGTTAGAACCATCGCTTTTAATTCCAATTAGCAAAAAAATCAAGTTAAAAATTAGATTTGGAATTAAAACTTAACCCAAATCTGATTTTGGAATTAGAATTGGACTTTTTGAGGGTGATTTGGAAAAAACAAGTTTAGAACCTAAGTTAACTAATAGAAAACCGCTAGTTTTAAACCAATTTATTTGAAACCGAGATGGAGTTTGATTTTAAAAACCAAAACTAAAATTGGAACCTAAATTTTTTTTTCAAGAACTAGATGACAACTAAACTCAAGGTTCCATTTTTATGGGGAACCAAAATTAAAACTATTCTAAATTTTGAAAAAGAGTTTTTTTGAAATGTTAAAGGGTAAAAATACCTAAACAAGTTAGTGTTGTTGGCATCCTAATAACTAATTAGTTATTAGTGGTAGACTTATTGTCTTTTAACAAAGTGATGAAGCTAGTGGGATTAATTAGTTCGTGTTGATGAGTGGTTGGTTGTAATCCAACCAATCACCTACGAGATTTCTAGGAAGGATTAGGATAAAAACCTATTTTCATGGCGTCAATGTGAGCCTTGTGTGGTTTTGTGGAGAAGGAGGATGAAAGGAGGACTTCTAGGGATTTAGGGATTTTATTCTATTCGATGTTGTTGTAGTTTGGAGTTTGGGTGATGAGGGCTTTCTCTTGGAGAGGTGTTGTATGTGTAACATTAAAGAAGGGAGAGGAGCATGGAATTGTATTGTACTTGCATCATTTCAATGGAAAAAGGTTGAAATAATAACTTAATGTCTTGTTGGAGTTTTCTTTATCTTGGAATGTATTAGAATATGATGGAAGGTAGTATATTTTAAGTTTGCACAATGTTTTGTTACATTTTATATAGTAGTTCTATGTTTCTTCTACAAAAGTAGTAAGAATGTATGTTTGGTTTTAGTCTTTGGAGTAGGAAATCTCTTGTTGCCATAGGAAGGTAGTAGCTAGTTGATGGCAGTAAGAAGGGATTAGACTTGAAAGTCAAAGTTGGCAAGGTAAATGAGACTGTTGTAGATGGGTAGGTAACAACCATGGAGGATGTATAGTGGCTACAAATGGTAAGCATTGTTGAGAAGGCTTAATGAGGACTACCGAAAGTAGACAATGCCATTGGAAGGTCTGCATGCCCTATAAAGGTTAGATAGTAGTTGTGGAAGGCCTACAAACCCATTGGACACCCTTTTGATACAGTAAAAATATTATAAAAGTTTGGAGAATAATTACTTCTCAATCTTTCTTATTTTGCTTGCTTTTTATTCTTCTTTCTTCTTACACTATTGAGTGGCCTATAGTTAGGATGGTAGGTTTGCACCTAAACGATAAATCCTACCTTCTTCTTTTTCTCTTTGCATAAACTTTTTACTATTACTTGAGTAGTTAAAATAAAATTAGTAAGTCATAATACTTCTTATTTGAAGTAAAGAAAAGTTGAACTTGTTCCCTTGGCATTGCTTTCTTTAAGACAATAATGTTCAGAGAATGCATTTTCACCCTTTACAACTAGAATTGAAAGTTCTTCATAAAAATTAAGAACCACTCCAACATTGGTAATGTCCTTGTTACAAGTGTTGATATTAGAGACATGCGTGTATACCAAACAAATCATGGCTTTTCTGATCAAAAGTCTTTATTATCAAGTGAGTCAATTTCATTTGTCGTCCATTTGGATGATGATTCATCCTAGCACTTATATAGATTGTTGAATGTGTTTTAATTTCACACTGTTTATAAATATTGGACAATATAAAGAACATAAAATTTGAGCTTGAAACTTTTCAAATTACTCTCAATTTATGGAGTTCAAAAAGAAATCTCTGGAGGCTACCTTGAAAGGGTTTTTCTCAAGCTTAAAAGAATCATCAAATCACCCCCAAATCAAGAAAAGAAAGACAGAGGTTTGAACCCCTTACTCAATTATGCAGCCAATGTAAACTGGCCATCTACTCTTTTCTGGTATAAGTTTGGGCAAGAAAGGAGAAAACTTCAGGCATTGGGCAATTTGGGCAGTCCAAAGCGGACTGGTGAGTTTGCATTCTGTCCTTTGTGAGGTGGAGTTGGCAATTGGTGATGTGGGCTTGCCAACTTGATGGACATTGCAAACTGGTGAGGTGCCTGTGGATTTAGCCACTTGACAAAGTGGAAAACTCAACTTGGCAAATTAGCCCAGCAATCGGTTCTCTATACTCTAGGCCTTGAAATATAATATGGGTACTGATACTTGGGAATGTAATTCCTTAATTTTCCTTTTAAAACAAAATCTTTCCTTTGATTGATCCTACCACTTTACAACCTGCATTTGAGATCAAAGAACACCAATTTGACTCTCTTGAGGTTCACATCCCAAAAGCCTCCCCTCTATACAAATTTGCTGATATAAAGTCACATCACATGGTTTTTGGAAATATCTCCTACTTATATTATATTTGTAACTTAGGCCCACTTTAGATGGGGTCCGGGGCCCAAATTCTTAGGAACCAATTTGGACTCATTTGAAGCAAATTGAATCTTTGAGTTGGACCCTAGCTTGCATCTAGGTTCTCCCAATTGTAAGCTCTCCTTTGAACTCTTCATTTTTTGGGTCTGAACCAATTGATTTTCCCTCCAAAATGGTGCCATGTAGGTTTACCCTTGATTTGCCACTTTTTGGTCTTGGACCCTCATCTAAAGGTCATGGGTCTAATGTATGCTGTCAGCCCATAGGATTGTTCTATTTTATTGGAACACTTAAACCTGGTATATGGGTGATTTTTTGAGATCTATGGCATGGTCATCCTTGGACAATTTCAAAGACAATTTTGTATCATAGGGTTGTCCTTGAACATTCTAGAGATAATTTTAGAGACAACTACCTCATTCTTTTTTCCTACCCATTCAACATGGATATGAAAAAATAAAATTAACATGTGTCTATTCATGTCTATGAAATTTATATTAATTTAAATTAAACATGACATTGACATAAATAATGATGAATTATTGAAAACCATATGAAAACATAAGGGAAAAAAAAAAGAAAAAAGTTGATCGTCAATGGTAGTGTGTAGCAGCACAAAGCGCTAATAAGCACATACTGAAATGTCTTGAATTATTGAGTCAGTACAGCTGTGGAGTTTTTAAAGTTCTAAATGGTTTTGGGGCAGAGTTACATTTGCACTGTATCTAAATGAGCAAGCTTAACTATCTCCCAAGATAACCCTCCAAAATGGACCCATAACCAGCTTTACAGGGCGTCTGCGTAGCATGTCTCTTCCTCATTGGACATCCACACCTCTGTTATATCACATATTAAGCTGCACAGTTTCCGAGCTAGGTATCCATTTACATCCATAACATTCTCAGTACATGGATTTATCCCAACTTTACATGCATAACGTGCTCACCACATGGATGAAACATGACTGCAGGTGTGCTGGTTATGTCTAGTAATTGGCCAGAGCTGGCTGGTTACCCAAGAACAGTTGAGGTGCTACCACACCTCACCAACACTATTCTTGGTGACCAGCCACTTGGTCCCTAGTTCATACTGATGACTTTTTTTGTGACAAAATTTCTCCACTTCATGAAAAAATATTGAAGAAGAGATATTCAGTCTCAAATTCTCTGATTTAAAAATTAAAAAAATTTGCCACAATTGCCTCCAATATGGATGTGTGCTTAAGATTTTTTACTTTCACATTTTGAACATAGCCAAATTTGGCTAAATATACTTATGGATAAAAGCCACTTGACCAACATCACAGAATTGAAAAGAAAATACTGATCCATACCCAAGTTTTGCTCCAGCTGTGCTCTTCTTCACCAATCACCTTTGGAGATTCTACCAATTGTTGAGCCATGTTCAGATATGCATACATATGGCCACGGTGAAGCAGCACACCAACTGGTGCACCATCCACTGGATGCCTGTTATTACTCAGTTGTGGATGAACCTCAACTGAGTTAATATTTGGTTTCACCTTGGTAACCAATGCTGTAGGAAATAGGTCTTGTACATAGGTTTGCAGGAAGGAAAACAGGTAACTACTAAGTAAGTACGTGGTTTATACATTTGTAAGGGCTGTTTTTACTACCTACTAACAACCTGCTTGTGGGTTGTTAGTAAATAGGTAGGTAGTTTTAAAAAAAAAAGCAACTAAGCTAACCACCATGGTTAGCTAAGGAACTGGAACACAACAGAAAACTGTTTCCAGACCATTTATCATCCATCCTCCATGGTGCACTGGTGGGTGCTGGTTCACTGTGGCCCCATACATACATATTTTGGTGTACATGTGCAGCTCCCGGGCAGGGCAGGAGTAGGCTAGCCAGGACCTGGAGAGGGTCTGGGTCGGGGACAGTAACAAGCACAAGGACTGTCAGTGTATTTAGGAATTGAAGCTTTTAGTTAACACACGTGGTAGATAACCAAGTACAACATTTAGCATTAAGGCCCTGGAAGGATTCCTTCTTGCAAGTCAGCCAAGTACCTACTTGTCCTTGAAAACAATTAATAAGATGCACAGCGTCATGCAAAAACTGCGCAGGCAGGGGTGTGAGACTTGAGTGACCAGTGAAGTTAGTTGCTGCTCCTTTATTGATACCAGTGTTGCTCTACTAGTATAGACTTTTTGAACATACCAGCAGCCTGGTCCAAGTACATATTGAGTACTTTATAAAAATTACTACAACCCTTGTCTGTATACAGACAGGGTTAAAAAATTCATACAAGCATGGCCTTGGTATTGGGTCCTTTTTAAAACTTTCATAGCAGCCTGATCATACATATATATATATATATGTTGGGTCCAAGGGAGATTTTTGGCTTCTAGGGGTGAGAATGGTACAAATTTCAGCCCACCTTATTCATGTTTTGTATTAATTAGATGGCGGGGTGTGTCATAGTTTTTGTTTCTATTGAGAATGAGCCCATCACCAATTTTTTCTGGAACATTAGGCACTCCCCAGCATAGAAGCCTAGATATGCTTCCCACTCCAAAATAGAAGCATGGATATGCTTCCCTGCGGCACTCCTTTTCACTTACATACATGGAAGTTGAATTGTGGCCAGACAGTATGGGATAAAATTGAGGTGCTATTGGGAACTTCTTGGGGAAGGGGGAATTTGGGGAGCTTCATTGGAATCCTCCCCCTCCCCACACCCGGCCCCCAAACCCACCCAAGAAAAAAAAATCCTAAGCCCCCTCCGAGTGTCTGTTGAGCCTTCTTGGTTGCAAGAAATTTCTATTTCAAACTGTCTGTCACCATTTTCAACCTGAGCTAACACCCGCATTATAAAACTGGCGGTACTTATTTGTCTGGTATTGAAACTCATATAAAACTGGTACAAGGCTGGTAATATCTCAGGTCCCTCTCAAGCTGGTACTGGTACAAGGCTGGTATTGCCTCAACTCATACCAGCATGATAAAGGTCCTTCAATACTGCCTTTGATACACTACACAGACCAGACTAATCACCATGCACAGGCCTATATACCACAGACCAACACTCATTGATACCTACTAAACTTGTTTTTTGGTCCCCAGACCCGAGGTTGGAGCACATGCAGCAAATTGATAATTAAGTTATCAGATGCTGGCCTCATGCTTTGCTCACAGACAGCTACCTTCCAGGTGTATTATTACTGTCTGGTGGACTCCAATAAACACAGGTGGGCATGTAAAAGTATGATATGAGAGAGTTCCCTTTGATGTGTGTGTGTGTGCATCTGACACTGTTGTGGAAGTATCAATCAAATCATATGTGTTTTTCCTTAGAACTTGAGAGCTACAAAAATTGGGTTTGTATAATAAAAATATGTCAGACAAAAAATGCCTTGGAAAAAGCCATGCTAATTGCTGGTCATCAGGGGCTCTCACACAAGTTTAGTCCCATTTTTAGTAGGATGCATTTAGCTACGTGATGATGACCAAATTAGCATTGAATTTAGTGATGGGGGAGCACTCGCCAGATGGCAGAGAGAGGGCCTGTGAAAGTAAGTAAGCAGCTAGCTCTGCCATAGTCCTCCGTTTAGACAAAAAGAATTTGATGTGTCTTCCTTTCTGATGATTATGAGCACATGGGTGTTCATTATTGTTCTGAAAATTCAGACTCCATCATCTAGGGGGGATTGGATTACCTATTTGGCACACAAATTAGCTCTCCAAGTTGGCAAGTCGGTATAGGCCTTTTAACAGCTTCTCCTTTTAACTGCACCCCTTCAAACACTAGGTGAAAATGATGGTCATAGGGACCAAATTTGAAACCTGTTTTCCTGTTTGAGTGATCCCACCCCCCCGCCCTTTCTCTCTCTGACTGGACATGCAGGACCAGGTCCCCCCTCCCCCTCTGGCATCACATTAGGAAGGTGATCGCAATTCCCTTTAAAAAGCAAGCCCTTTATAAAGCCCATTATAATTGTGATCCCTATAATTGCTTTACAAAGGGATTGCTTCCCTATAATTGTGATCCCTTTGTAAAGTTGTAAAGACCATCATTTGATGCGGTGATGATCATCAGCCAGCTTTGGGTGTACAGAGTAATATGGCCAAAACACTCTCATTTAGGAGTGCCTAATTAATTTGTCATCACCACACCTAGTATTGCATACCAGCGCATAAGTTGTCTAGTCTCACACTTCGTAATCACTGATGATTTTGAAGACTTTGAAAGAGTTTATTGGGTACCAATGATCTTGTCAAATTCATTTCTTGCACTCCAACAGACATCCCTCCAGCCCAACCTGTGATGCAGTAGAAGCTAACTTATAGTTGTTATGATTGTAATTTCTTTGAGTTCTGATGAATAAATAATTTTATTTTAATTTCCAAAAAACTGTTGGTTCTTGCTGCTGGGTGTTCTCCCACGTTCCCAATTGGCTACTACATAAAAGAAACGATCTTAAGTAAAAGAAATACTTCCCATTCACTACTACCTAAAGTAAATGATCTTAAGTAGAAAGAAGTACTCCAACCCTCTTTCTCTGTCTCATGAGGTTGTGTCTGCTATTCGTCACTGAACCTACCTGCTCATAAGGAGGACGGGGTTAGCTTATGTGACCTAGCACCCTCAGTGCACCCATCCATTGGAATCCTGTTATGGATGACACCTGAGTTACCAAACCAAGGTTATACCTTGGTAACCTATCCTGGAAACCCTGCTACTTCCACCTCACACTACCTATGAAACTACCCAGGTAAGTGTAAGTATCATGTTTTAGTACGCAGCCCCTCATAAGGTGGTTCCCACAATGTCAATTATCCTACAACATAAAAATACCAAAGAAAGATAAAGAGGGGTGGGGGGTGGGGGAGGAAACCACAATATTTGGGCTTTAGAAAAACCCAAATCATAATGACAATTGGGGAGTAAAATTACCATCCATCAGTTGGCCTTGGTACCAGTGTTTGTACCAGTGTGTTGCCTAGCTACATTAAAACATAAAATAAAACAAAATAAAAAAGGCTTTTGGGTGGGGGGTTTTAGTAATTACCAGATTTCAGGAAAATAATTGTGGTTTATATTCCAATAGGTAGCCAAAAATACAGAAGGCATAAGGTATTTCTCCTTCATATCTTGTTTATATACAAATTTGGCTATATCTTCTGATTGATGATCACCACATTTGTTGGCCTTGCCTAGCAAGGCAAGGATATTGAGTTTAGATTCATTATAGAGTATAGTAGCTTAAGGGATTTTGGCCCCTAGGTAATAATAATAAGGTCTATTTTTATATGAGGATTTTTGAAAGATGATATTTTGGCTTGTGTTGAAACTCGAGATTAGTTACAGAGTTATGATTATATCTTGAAGGATGTTGGTTTCCTTTAGAGGATGTTTTGAAGATTATATTTTTGCATGGAGAAATATTTGAGTTTCTATAATTCTTTTTTGACTTAAGATACATATTTTTAATGTAAATGGCAAGGCCACAGTGTGACACACCCCTTGGTTACATCACAGAACAGGAAAAAAAAGAAGCTAGGTTACTTTACACGAAGAAAGGTCAACAAATCAAAATCACCATCCAGCCCACTCCCAAATGGCTCTTCTTACAAGGTTGTATTCCTCCTGCTGGATTCAACCAGTCCAAGGAGGGAGATGTGTTGTCCTCGCCCACAACTGTACACATGCCATACCTGCAGCTTGTAAGTTAACATAGCTGATCAGTGATCATCAATCACTCCATGGTCGGTCCCATAGCCCACTTCCCTTCTGCACTGGGCCAGATGATAAATAAATAGTTCATCTTGGTTACTCATCCTGCCACATTTGCAAGGATCATTAATTGCACTGATCCGGTGAAACAGGCACAATCAGTTTTTTTCTAACTAAGCATGTGACACAGCGCCACCCCCACGCCCCTTTTTCCTTCACATAACAATTTCCCCCAAAATCTTACAGCCACAGAGAGTAATTATTTTGTGAGGGATGTTTACTAACTAGAAACAATTACAATCTTAAATATTGTGTTTTGGTGAAATTGCAAATTTAAAAAAGAAAGGTTTAATTTCATCAATGTACATACTATAGCTAAACTGGCGATTTTTTAAGTTTTTAGTTTTCTCAATTTTCTGGTGTTGTGTCATTGTCTAGCATCCCAGGAGGGATTTAGCAACAAATGGCAAAAGGTTTTTAGAACCTGTCTAATTATTTTAAAAAACTAGTTTTAAAAATGCTAGTCAACTAGAATCAGAGAGTTCAAATATGCTGAAATTTTATTTTATTTTATTTGGAATTTCGAGATTTTTCCCCACTAAAAAATGGGAATATTATGAAAGAATAGTCCCTTTTAATCACATTTTTTGGGGAATTTCCTCATAAACCCAGGAAAAAAAAAAAAAACATTTTTTTTAACCCCCTCCCCTTCCTGGAATAGGTAGGCTAGTGATAGCTGATCTAAAACTGCGTGAGAAAGTATGATGGTTGTAGTTGACCCCATGGGTTTTGGTGGCCCAAATGACGCAAGTGGAGTTAGAAGGGTCAGATATGAGAAAGAGTTGGGACACCAGTAGGTAACTTAACTAGGTGGCCAGTTAGTTCTGCCCAGCCAACCAAGCAGAACTGGGAACTAGAGTACTACTTACACACATGTATATATGTGTGTGTGTAGTATCTATCTATATATTCTATATACATATCGCTCCCGCTTCACTAAAAGGTGGGTTGGTCATTGATGGCCAATAATTCACATTCCTGAATAATCCTGACACCCTTCTCATCCAATGGATGTGCTCCTAATTCCCGCCATCCATCCATTGGGCCCCATCACCCCATCTGCCCCCTCTCAATTTGTACTCCCAAACAATCACCCCTACACCCCATATCCCCTCCTCCTCCCCCATGCACTCCACACGTCCAGATGTAAGTGGATAGATCTAACTGTGGTTTAGCATGGTTATTAGTTGGGTTGGGTTGGGTTCTAACCCAGTATTTGGTTTAAATATATGGTAAACTTCTATGGGAGCATAAGTGATAATGTAGGTTCAAGACTATTCCTAAGACTACAAATAATTTATAAATTACCCATTGACGAGGTTTACTAATAAGTGACTAAACCTTTTTGCTGAGTAACTTAGTGCATGCCTTCAGCTATGGATCAGTAAGTTGTCAGTAACATGAAGGCCACAACAAACACTTGAGCACTTGAATAGGGAGGACTTGGTAAGTAGTAGGGAACTTTGATGTGTTGATGATGAGAGAAAAAGAGAGGGAGGGAGGGGAGACTTTGTTTGTGTGTACTGTACCATATAAGCACCCTAGATAAATAAATAAACGAATAAAGGAAAAACACCCCGCAAAGAACAAGAGAAGAATAAAAGAAAGGACCGAAGTCAAACAGAAGATCACACCTGAAAGTGCAGAACACACAATGGGGAGCCCTAAGAGGAGAAAACATGAACCTAGGACCTAAACCCATCACTAGTAGCACAAAACAAGGATGTGTATATGTGACTATGCAATGCCTGAGCACAATTTGGCAATACAGGTACCATACATACTTTTCAGAAGCCAGCTGCAGACAACTTTAACCTTTCATCCGTTATCTACTTACCACACGGTACAGATGTACTGGCACAAGCTCCTTTCTATAAATACTTCTTTTTATCGACCACCAGCACCAGTGATTTTTTCCCCCCAGAATTTTGTCCTTTTTCCAACAATAAAGTTGGGGTTTTTTTTTCCAAAAAATCAGATATTAAAAATAAAATCTGGTGTAAGTTTGACTAAATTTCTAAATTTTTGCAAATTTTTTTGCCAAATTCTTGATGTCACAAAATTGGAAAGAAAAAAGAAACATTTTGCCAGTTATCTACTTACCACATGATAAGGATGTACCAGCTCCAGCTCCTTTCTATAAAAAATTAACTTTTTATGAACCACCAGCACCAGTGATTTTATTTTCCCCCTAAATTTTGTCCTTGTTTCGATGATAAAGCTGGGATAGTTTTCCAAAATTTTGGACAAATTCTAGTGTAAATTTGACTACTTTTTACTAATTTTTTGAATTTTTTTTGTCAAACTTTTGATATCACGAAATAGAAAAATGAAAAAAAACTGCTAGAGTAACCTTTTTATATTTTACAATTAAAAATTTAACTTCTCCAGGGTTTGAGGTGTATTTGGAATATTATGCAACTGGGAGCCAGAAATGTCTGGTTATCTTATTGCAAAGTATATAATAGGTACTATGCCCAGCTTTGAGACCTAATGATGATTTCAGACCCCTCCACACTTAAGTCTTATCACCACGGGTTCTTCCTTTGATTGGTTCACAGGATACTTGTGTAACTTTTGAGATAGACCAGTAATAACAATAATGTGTCCTCAAATAGCATCATGGTAATTATTATTATTTCAGAAAGGTGGCCCCTCCTTGCAAGTTGTTCCTTATACTTCAGTGGCTTCAAAATGACAATGGGGAAAAAAGAAGTTGACCTTTTTCCCCCCCCACCCATCTCTAAACATGTGAGTAGTGCATGTTGGTTGGAGGAGGCTCTGTAAGCTTTCAATGGGCTCAAAAAGGACACTGTTTTCCCGGGGGCATTTTGAAGGTGTTTGTCCCCCCTGAGTTTTTTGGGTGACAAGTTTTCACTATTTTGCAAATTGTTTTGAGAGAAACCTAGAAAAGGAAAAGGAAAACAAAAAATCTTTTTCTTTGTCAAAAATTCGTCCACATGTTTTTGTTCTCAATTGTTTCAGAGGGTAAAATATGGAACCTTTATAGAGACTGTAATAATAATAATAATGTATATATATATATATATATAAATTTTTTACAAGTGAAAGTTGAAATGGGGTGGAAGTGATGATGTACTATATAGATAATAACATTCCAGTGCATCCAATGAAATACACAGGCACAAGAGTGATTCCCCTTAATTGCATTGTCATACTATTCCTGAATTTGAGAACAAAGTATGGACAAATTTTATGCGTTTACAAAATCATACCTTGCGCAAATCCATCCTTACAACCCCAACCCCACATTACCTTTCCCTAAAGAGGACCCATTTGAGGCGCAAGACGATAAAAATTTGATACTTATTACAGGGTCCCCCCCCCAGCTGAAACTTTCTTAAACCAAGCAGCCACTTGTTCCAATAGGTAGATTCTTCTTCCAAGGTGGAACAGAAGGAAACTTCCAAGGCCCACACAGGAGGGAGGGGATCTAATCCTTTTCTTGCAGAAATTTTATGACAAATTTTTTTATATGTAACAGGCCTTGAAAACAGAGTGTACAGTTTTCCTGTGGTCTGTGTAACAAATTCTCAGAACACGGTGTGAACAGAGCGTCAAAAACAACCGCATAAATGATTCCCTTCTTTCGTGGTGGCTAAAGAAGAGGAGGTAACCTCTGATGAGTTAGTTGCCTGTAAGAGTGCCTAGTCAGGTTGGGTGTCCCATGCGTTAATTTAACTTAACTGTCTGTGTTTTGATCAGATGGGTTCAATTAAAAACCTCCCCCAAAATCTGTCAAGTGCAGCCAGTGCAGTGCAGTGTAGTCCATTTGAATTCATTTTGTTAACTTATACACAGAGGGCAAGTTAATTGATGCAAGCTCTCATGAGTTCTATTCATTAGTTAGTTATAACCAGGCCTCTTGCAGTTATGAAAAATGATAAAAGTTACAATCTTGTGCAAGAAACAGGAATCTTCTTTTTTTCTTTCCTCCAATTTCAGACTCAAGTTCCGGGCTGGAAGATTTGAATATTAATGCTGTAAAGAGACACAGGTCTAGAGTCTAGAGTGCAGGTGATCATAGTCGCAAGCAGCACAAAATGTTTCTGTCACAAGGACACTGGATTACCATCCAAAGTGGGTCATAAAATTACTTATGTGCTCTCAAGAATCCAGACTTCTTGGATGAAGAAGAAGACAGCTGCTAGGAGTTTGTGGTTGTTGGTCTAATAAAGAATCCAGACCAGCAGAACTCCACAAAGACACTAATTGACTTTTGAGTGCTGAGAGAACATGATGCTCCAGCAAGATGAAATTACAATGTTTGGAACCATCTCCAGCAAACATTTTTCATGTCCAGGACTCAAAAAATATGCAAAATGAGAGTTTGCATCAGCACAATGAACACTGTAAACAGGTGTTCAAAAGATCCATAATTGAAAATAGATAAACACTTGAGAAAAGAATAAGAAATTGTAATTCTTTACAACTTAAGCTCGTAATAAACTTGTAGGATGAAAGATTGTCCTCCCACTATGTAGATAGGCCATTTGAGCACATCTCAATGACCTCCTGGACTTAAGACACCCATCTACAAGGGTCATGTACAAGGAGGGGAAAACTATGTTCCACACTAAGGTCCTCCAGTTTGTCTTGAGAGAACACAATCCAAAAGCTTGGCTGCTACAGATTTGTAGCACACGAAAACAGAAGGAAATACAAAAAGGGTCCCAAAACAGTCCACAACTGGATTTGAAAAATCAGACCTTCAGTTCAATGTGGCTCCACAAAGTCTTCAATGACTCAACAGAAGCAAAAAACAGTAAGGGACACAGTTTAGCTCCAGACAAACAAAAAGCAGCAAATCATTCTACAAGCTAGTATCTTGTGCAAAACCTCAATGATGTGATATCTCATCATGACTACCCAAACAACATTTGCACAATATACACTGGCTAACTATAAAGACAAGGTTACTACAACAGCTGTTCAAGTATTTCTCATAGTATAGGCTAGATTACACATCCTTGAATCTGGAGACGAACTCATAAATTGGGCAGCAACATATTTTACAGAAAATAAAAAGCTGATCATGTTTTGTAAGCTGCCAATTGTGCCAGCTAGCCAAAGCAGAAAGAGGTCCCTCTGCCCTTACAGATAGTGCACACTATGCAATGAATAAACAGAAAGACATGAGCAGCCTAAATCCTATCATGAAATCAATTCCACTAAAAGCTTGAATCTCACAGTGATCATGGTATCACTAATCCGTCATATGAGCATATCGACCTCACTCTGAAAGGGAACCTAAAATTACCAACTCAGTCAGACTTGTCCTTTGTAATCACATCACCAACTTGTCCCAAAGACGGTCTATCTTCAAACTTGTCAAGTCTCAAGTAACCTGGCTAACCTAGTCTTTTACCATGTCACCCATGTTCCTCACAGCTCTCAACTAATCTACCTAACCTAATCTCAGGTCCAAAGTTCCCTTTCCTGTTTTCTATCCTATCACAACAACCACAACTTCAATAGTTCCTGATCCCTGGCACGGAATTAGCCTAATCAGTAAAATGTGCATTCTAGAATCAAAGAAGAGAGAGAACAGGAGGGGTAGCAACTGCAGACTGGCTTATTTTGATTTTAATTATTCAATCTTTTTGTCAGGGTCAAGTGCAACGATTTCTGTAAATGAGAAAGAGATCAAAAGGAATGGAAATTTTTGAGGACCCTGGCACGCACCCACCTCTCTACATGAGGGAAACAATACTAATTTTCTTGGCTGCTTGGTGCGTGTGTGCTGTCTTGATATAACATGCATGCAAACCTGGACTAGGCCTGGCACCACAGAAAAATTAGAACTAGAAGTACTCAATCTTTCTTGGCCATGGTGTGTTTGTTGTTGTGCATCCAAACCTTGAGGACATGTCGCTTGACTCCAACATTCGCACAAAATTCTTGAACTGCTGCCTCATCGTGCTTTTGCATTTTCCAGCCGAGCTTTTCAGCAAAGTTGCACATCTCTTCCTTCTGTTCTGTTGTGAATTTAGTCCTGAACCTTTTCTTCATGGTTGAAGGTGAGCTTCCTCCAATGCCACCACCACCACCACCTTCATGTTCATCAGAATCTGTGGCTCCTGTGCTCATTGCCATCATGATGGGAGCTATGGTTTTGCCCTGAAACTGGGCCACAGAAGGGTAAGCCATTGGGTTTGCCACAGCTGAGATCGGGGTCCCTTGAGCAAGCCCACCTTGCACAAAGGCTCCTCTCTTCTTTGGATCCAGCTTCTTGTGACAGTCACATGTAATCTCTCCCTCAACTTCTCTTCTATGGAAGTTTCTATGGCAGCCACAAGCTGCACATTTGAGAGCATCAGGTGAGCCTTCGTCCCCCAAAGGCATGAATTCCCCACACCCATCTACAGCATGGTTTCCTAAACTGGCAGCATGATTCTTCTGACATTCTCTGTACCTGGTACCCTTCTTGTCCTTCCTGTTGTTGTTTCCCTGAGAGCTCAAGGTCTTGTTCACTGCTGCAATCTCTAAGGCTCGGATATCGTCCATTGGTGTTGTTGTTGTTGTTATTGTTGTTGTACCGTTGTTCCCACTACTGTTCAACATCTTGAGCTTGGTGGAGGAGTCATGGAGAGGTGCTGTTAGTGGTGGGATGTCAGTCGCATTAGAGCTCAGATCCATAGCAAAAGTCGGGGCATGTGATATCGGTAGTTACTGTTCTGAGCTTGAAAAAGAGCATTGCTAGCCAGCCCCCCTCTTCTTCTTCTTGTTGAGGTTCAAAAACTTGTGAAGAAGAACAAGAAGAAGAAGCTCAACACCATTACCAAAGCTTCCTCGTCGGACCGCGCAGGCCTTTCCCCTTGCACCAGGAGGAGGAGGAGGAGATTCTGGAGTATGTATTCCTCAGACGACAATCAAACTTACAGATTGCTGCCCGATACTTGGTTTCTTTCTGAATTCACCTCATCTCGAGCATTGCAGCTGCCTGCTGGGCGATGCGATGAATTCTCCTGCATTAACAACCTGAACTTCAGTCACGTCGTCCCTTCATCATCCGCCTTCAAAGTTCTCCGAACGACTGTATATCTCAGCCCCGTGATCACCACTGCTTCAGAGGAGAAAATCCACCCACCCCGGGGTCGTCGTCTAGAGACACAGTTTGTTCGAAGGGAAGAGGAAGAAGAAAGGTGCAATCCTGCAGGCAACAATGCAGATGATGGGTTGCATAGAGTGGGCCAAGGACACTGAACAGACAAAAGACTCCACCCACAAAACAGTCTTCCCCCAAAACACACACACGTCCGGCTCGACCTCGAGACTGGAGATCAGCTTGGCAGCGACTAACTAGTGCGCAGTATAATCCAGCTCCTGCAGCTCTAGTCTCGTCTCTGCTGATTTCACCCTTGTTTTCTGTCCACCAATATTTCTCACTGTTGTGAAAGCTGGTACCAAGCTGCTAGTGTTGTTGTTGGCGAGCCGGTTGGGACCCAAAAACAGAAAAACACAAAAGCCTGAATGTGTCGTCACTATGTCTGTCCCTCCAGGCACTCGCTTCCTCTGAACTTTCCACAACTTTTTTTAATAAAAACTTAATACTTACACACCACCACCACCACCAAAAACAACAACACCAACAATATTATTCCCCCCTCCCACAACCCACTGCAGCTTAACCCAAACCTCACCCTTTCTGATCTCTCTATAACAACAAGCAAGTAGTAGCCTTTTCCTTCACCCGAGTTACAGCAGCATGATCAAACCTCACACTCTAATAAATACTATTTTCACCCACCCACCCACCCACCAACCAAGTTCCAACCCAACCTTCTTCTCCCCTAGAACTTTCTCAAAACTTGAACCCAGCAGGGGCCCAAAAAAAAACCCTCCCGGATTCCTTTGACTCCCCCTCACAGATTTGCTCCTTCCAACTTCCACAAAACACGCCAGCTGCAGCTGCTACAGGATCCGCAACCCCAGCTTAAATAACAACCCTTTCGTTTCCCACTGAAATCTCCCTATAATAAAACTTACACCAAACTTCCCAACAAAGAGAGAGCAGCAGCAGGAGTAGGAGCTGGCGCTGTTGGTTGGTTGGGAACTTGTTTGGTTTGTTCAAGGTTGGTTGGTTTCTCTAGCTAGCTAGCTTCTCCCGACGATTAACACTAGCAGTGTCGCGCAGGTAATCAGTCAATCAGCTAGTTTCCTGGCTACTAGTGAGCTTTTGGCGGAGGTTCTTCCTAAACTGGGTATACCACAAAAGCACAAAATCGGGTATGGTGGAGGAGAGAAACAACAACAACAACAACTGTTTTCACAGATTCAATCAACAGCCAAGACAAGCCAGACAGCCAGCAAGCCCCCAAAACACTTCCAGTGTCCACCACAAAAAGTCAGCCAGACCAGCCTCTCACTACTTTGTCTGGTATGGTATACTACGACTACTCATACCGCCCATGAACCACCAAAGTCCACTACACAACAACCAAAACAACAAAAGTCTACATACACTACGAGAATGTATT
>Ga0116228_10002138_pt1 | contig 16962 bp, 15 predicted proteins | sample S1TSphfallax_2_FD_89694 | JGI IMG/M metagenome (GOLD analysis project Ga0116228, IMG submission 89694) | Host-associated microbial communities from peat moss isolated from Minnesota, USA - S1T2_Fc - Sphagnum fallax MG | ecosystem: Host-associated > Plants > Peat moss > Unclassified | place... | reverse complement strand
CTCCTCCCCCCACTTCCAACAACCATACCAATCCCCACTTAGTACCAAATGGACCACCCCTTTTGCGGCCACCAGGCGGCCAATGCGGCGCTGAAGCAGGGGTGCCATGAAAACAGGGGTTGTGGAAGGACAGGAGAAATTGCGGGCCCATTCCCACCCCGCCCCTCCCTTTACCTCCCATGAAAGAGCGGGTAGGCAGAAAGAGCGTGTATAAACTAGAAAGATTCTTAAACCCGTAACTTTTACAAAAGTTGACACACACCTGCTTGCAACTGGACTTTGTTTGCAAGAATCGAAACAGATAAAAATCGTAGCTTTTACTAGTTTACACACCCCCAACTCGACTCGTTTGCAAAAACCGAAGCAGATCACAGACATGAAAAGAAGCCAAGAGACAAGGCCCTGCCAAAGTGCATGCATGCTTTGTAATAGTAGAATGAGGGAGGTTTTGGGGGGAGCCGCGGGGTGTGTTTTTGAAGGTTTAAACCCGACCTATGGAACCTGACTTTTCAGGGGATACCTTATTAGCCTGTGACTTATAACTTATTAGGCGATCTCTATTTCGAGACATGTTGTTGTTGTTGCTGTAGGTGAGGGTTCTTCTAAGCTGGGCGTCCTTTAGGGGTCCTTCTTCCCTTTCCTTATTTGATATGCTTTTCCAGACATGAGGAGGTTTGGGAACTTGATGTTTTTCCCTTGTAATTCAGCCTCTTAGGTGATTCTTCTGTCTTTTTGAACATGGGTCCTTCCATTTTGTTCCTTGTATTCACCCCCTTTTTTTTTTGGTGCTTTGATTTATTTATGATTGGCAAAGGTTTCATCAGCCTATGATCTGAGCAAGTGTTATTTATTGGCAATAAGGAAACCTAGGCACCCACCCTCCTTACTCATATTATTTTTGCACAAGCTTCTTAACCTTCTTCTTTATGCAGGATTTGTTTTTCATTATCTTCTACAGGTTGGGTTAGGTTCTCTTTTGTAGTGAAAGTGGTAAGAAGATTTAACCAAATTTGGCTATAAATGAGATATGAAAATAATTTTTTTTAACATCCTTTTATATTGTTGGTTATCAATTTGAACCTAATGAAAATATTCATAAATAATTATTGTTATTATTGGAAATCCAAGGACTTAAAATAGGCTCCCCATCCCCCGGCCCCCCCTCCCCCCCGCCCCCACATGATTCAATTTATAGGCAAAAACATGAAGACAAACACACATGTGTGACATGAGCTATTACTCTGTACCCCTTTTCCAAATATACCATAGCTCAAGAGAATACTATTTTCACCTTTGTACGGCTCAATCAATGGCCACCCTACAAAGGCATATGTCCCCAAATTGAACAAATTGTTGGCAAGTAGCACAAAAAACTGACATAGGCACTATTCTTTTGGTGCCCACACTATGTGCCAATACAAAGTTTTCAAAAGTTGACTTTGTTTCAAAGGAAACGAGCACTTCTTTTTGGACCCTTTTGCCTCATCTTTCAATTGGCCTTTTGACGATGTTGTCAAAAAAATAAAATAAACCAAGCAAAACTATTGATGACCACATAGTCGCCTTTTGCACTCATTAGTAGCCGCTCTCCTCTCCCATATATGCCTCCTTTTTGTTGGGCTTGATTTGTTGTTGTTTGAATGCCATTTTTAGGTTTGACAAGGTCTATTCTTCACACTTTGCTTGTTTCCCTGATTGTCTGTTCTCAATGAAGGATGCTAGCAACCGAAGACACTAATAAAATACTCCCTAACGAGCTCTGACTGGCCATGGACCATTTGGGCATCAATGGTTGCGACATGCTTTCCCCTCCCCAACACAAGGGGGCATCCCCTTGATGCTGGGAATCCGGGAGTCCAGGAATTTAATAGAACTATAGAGCAGCAGCAAGTTTCAGGGTAACAATTGATGAACATTACTTACACAACTTGAGTTAGTTCTCTCTCTCTCTCTCTCTCTGTGCTTTGAGAAGCAACTTTCCTTGAATGCTTTCTATGTGCTTATATTATTATAGTAGTCACTTATCAGTGTTGGGCAGCACTGATTTTTTTTTAATAAATTTTATTGCTTTTAAACCAAAGTTTTGGATTATTTTTCTAGTGTAAATTCAACTAATTTTTCTAATTTTTTAGATCATGTTTAAGAATTTTTCTTTTATTTTTCCCTGGTGAAATTTTCCCATAAAGAGAATTTCAAATTTCAAACATGAAGTGATTTTGGAGGTTTTTCAATCACTATCAATTGAGGGGGAAAAAAACAGTAAAAATTTCCAGAATTCTGTATTTGGTTTTCAGTGTATAGCCAAAAAAATTAGAAGGGTGATTAAAATTATATATAATATGTATTCCATGTATGGTTTATAGCCTGATTTGGCTAAATGTTCTAGAGATGATCACGACTTTGGTAGCAAACAAGAATTTCTAAAACAACACACCATGGGTAAGATGATGATGATGATGAATGCCTTCGTGGAAAGGTTGAGTTGATCTGATGAAGCAGTTCTCTTTTGGGGGAAAGCAAATGATAGCAATTTACTACATTACTATTTTCCTGACAATTTTGGGAATTTATTTTAATTCATCCTTTTTACTGAAAACAATCAACTTCACTCATCAAAGATCAGACAAAATAGGTATCATTCATGTACCCAACAAACTCAACTCATCATAGAATTCATGATCGAACTTGTTGACAAAAGAATTCAGAGAAACAAACATTATCACAAAAATTGGCCAACAAAAAAAAAATCAAGGACAGATATGAGTACACAAACTCTGTTGCAACACAAAATGGACATGGCCTCAGAATAATGACAATCCCCCCAAAAAAAAAACAATTTATAACAGATCATCTTTTTTTTCCCCCTTGTCATGAGGATCTCCTTTTTGTTTTAAAAAGGCTACTTGTTTTTGTTTCAATTCAAATTTTAATGGATTTTTTAATGACAAATTCCTCCCACTGGCACTCAACAGAAATCACTTCATTTTTGCAAGATGCAGAAGTTCATTCACTCAAAGCTTATCACCAAACTCATCATAAAATGAGTTCATACTATTATGCGAAGAAACATCATGGCAAAACCGAGAGGTCTAGAGATGAGTTTCATTGAGACCCTCAGAATGGGCATCATTTTCATGCATCTGAATGAGAGATAAAATTGCCAGACATTTTATATAAGAGTTATCCTTAAAGTCACCCTGTCTCTGGGCCCTAGTTTCACCCCGTAATCCCTGTTTCATCGCCAATTTGGGTGTAGCCATAAAGTGAAACAAACTGGGTAGCATTTAATGAAACTGGGTATCAGTTCATAACAGAGACAGGGGCCTTAGTTTGACCCTGTAATCGCTGTTTCATCCCCAATTTGGGTGTAGACATAAAATGAAACAAACTGGGTACCATTTCATGAAATTGGGTATCAGTTCATAAGAGTTGCAGGATTTTATTTTGACAATACTTGATATATCTAATGAAGAATGTCAGCAGCAGAGAAGACTCAGTTAACACAAAGCCAAAACTGGGGGTGAAACTCCTGTGGGTACCATTTTAGGTGAGATAACCGGTTTGGTTTTTGCTTTTGTTCTTTCTCTACCTGTGTGCTGTTTTCGTCCTGATTTTTTAATTTCATCCCTAGATTTAGTAAAACTGGGGCACAGTACCCCCAGTTTGGGGTCCTTTACAGGATAACTCTATTGTGACAACCTTGTAACCATTTTTTAATCAAGTTTCTCTGGAGTATGGACAGCTTGAAAAATCACTGGGAAATTTTTCTCTTAAAAAAGTGAGAAATCTTTGGGAAGTTTTATCTCAAAAAGCCACAGATCTGTTGGATGCTTAGACCTAACTATTGCACTCATTGGCACTCTGATTTCCAGTACATCAGTTGAATTCCATAATAGGGATTGTGAAATAGGTAGACTACTTCAAACTTGGAGAATGAAGAATAGAAAAATACATTGGATGAGGAGGAGTAAGAAGGCCATATTTGTCCCACTTACAAATGCCTTGAGGAGTGCCAAAGATGTGGTTTGGCAAACCCTCACATATACACTTCTGGGTGCCCAGTGTTTTCTTTTTTCAATTTTCTGACGTTGTAGCCAAGCTCTCAATCAACCATAAGCCAATTTAGCCAAATTTGGCTATTAACAAAATATGAAAGGAACAAAAATAAAAACATCCTTATATTTTTTGGTACCTACCTAAAACCATGTATAGAAATCTTGTGATCTTTTTTTAATTAAAAGAAAAATCTCAAATTCTTCGAATTTTTTTTTCCAAAAACTCATTGCCACACAACACTGGCATTTTCTGTAGAAATACCCACAAAGGCCACACTTATTCAAGTCAACAGATTAAAAAAAATGCTATGTAAACAGATCTCAAAACCCTGGGGACAGACTTTCAGCACAAATTGGTGCACAAAATTGGTGAGCTCATTTTTTTTCTACTGGAGAATGTTCTCCACTAAACTCCATGTCTTCTATGTGAGTAATCATTTTCCATCTAGCCAGGCTAACCTTTACTAGTAAGGGAAGAAAATTGGGTCTAACATCCTAGATTGCAGACCCTTTTCTTGTACACTGTAAACTCAGTCGCCATCTACATCCAGTCAATGCAAAAAGCACAATGAGCTCAGCTCAGTAGAGATGAAACATCTTGAGAATTAATTGCATTTGAAGTTTCAGGTTTTCTTAATTCACATTCTTCATAGCAGTGCTTGAAAATGCATATGGGATTCCTACGATAAAGGGCATGCTAAACATTGAAACACAAACAATCAACCAAGACCTGGTTAATCATAAGTTCACAATGTTCCTGATCAGAATTGTCTAGGAATAAAACGACAAAAACATCAGTTTACAAAAGGATGTAAGTGCTCATAAAATCGACTGTTCTAAATCGGTTACCTATCAAGATTTTGGTGAAATACTGGTGGCATAGAACAGAACACTGATCAGTAGTTGGAACAGACTGAGTTCAGCTATATCTAAGAAATAGCAGAGAATTCTCAGCAACAACAATTCCAAGGTAATATAACAATGAGTGCAATCATAACCTTACAAGAGAGAGTCACTCACACAGTGGCAGACCATTGTCACAAGTAGTAATGACAAGCTGCCATGACTACCCACTGACTTCATCAGCTCCCCCCCCCAACGGTAGGTGCAGACAAATATATTGAGCAAATTAAGCAAACTACCAACAGCAAATATCATCAAAAGCCTTTCCATGATAGTGAAAAAAATGACTCAACAAAGGTCATGGCATCACAAGATCCTTGAAGATCCTTTGTCCAGGGCATTCTGAGAAAACAGAATAATAAAATCATTATTCAAGTCTTGGAGAAAATTCTCTGTAGTGAATTTGCGAAGGCCAGACAATACCTACCCACCTCCACAATTCCAGAGCAGGTGAAGTCTCAACTTGGAAAGTAACTTCTTGTTACCCTAATGCGGTTCACAAGTTAGCTTTCATGAACAAGCTGTTGCTAGGGTGTGGTCCTTGTGTTCACAGAAAATTCTCTGGAGAGAAATTGTGACTTTCATTTGGAAATTTTATACGAATATCTTTGCATGGATTTGAATGAAAATTGGGAATTCACGTATGGTGCAAAATTCAAAGTGCAAAGCTACACGTCCATAATACAATTGAAGAAATGTCTTAATATATTTGGAGGGCACCCTATATTCATGACTATCCCTTCTAGAAAAGAGTAAGGACCTTGCATCTACTCCTTAAGTGTGAGACGAACCTTACACCTATAAGTAGGCATAAGATCCTTCTCACTCTCAAGGAGTAGGCATAAAAACCTTCCCCCTCCTATGCCTTGTGCTGATCTACACATGTTGAGGTTCATGTTCATGGCTTGTTAGCCTCATCCTTTACTATGGGTAAAGCCTACAGGTGATGGACATTCTCCAAATGCAGGGCTAACTCAGCTACCACCTCATCCTAGGCCCCTTGTTTTGGGAATGCCCCACTTGGGATTTACTCACATATCAAACTAGTTTAGATTTGGCTTTGGGAATTTGACAGGTGGGTTAAGCCAAGAGGTGGGGGACATTCTCAGAATGCAGGGCCAGACTCAGCTACCACCTCATCCTAGGCCCCTTATTTTGGGAATCACTCCCCCACCGGCTTTGGGCTCTATCCTACACATATCAAACTAGTTTAGACTTGGCTTTGGGAATTTGACTAGTGATATGTGTACTTTCAGGATCCATGAACTAATGGAACATTTGTACCATCCAGCCTCCCATCCAGCCTCTCGTTGCTCCTGTAAAATTTTCCAATCATCACCAATACAATTATATTGTATGTTAACACTTTACATGAAAACGACACACACCTTGGCTAAGATACTCACAGTTAATAATAGATCCAAATTGTTTCTTACATACTTACCATGTAGCCCCATATTATGATGAACCCAAAAACTATATAGAAACTTATAGCATGATTTCCAAAGGGGACACAACATACAGACTATTTGATCATGTTTATAGGGGTTTTTAGAAACTAATGTGTCAATGAAGATGTCTTCAAAACATGTCATAAGCTAGAAATTGCAATTGTAGTATGTTAGTTCAACATACATGATACAGAGTGTCCAATCTAGTACTGTGTTTTACCATATATAATATCATTGAAGAAAAACCCTCACTTAAGATCAAGTAATCAACTAGAAATTTTGCACAATCAAATGAAGCAAATTTTGATGAGGACTATACATTCATACACAATGCAAAGATGGAATTACTAGTTAGGGAATCCATAAGGTGTATGCAGCTAGAAAAGGGAGACACTTGCAAGCTTGGGCATTGATGGATCATGCATAAAGAAACAAAAACTAAGGGGGAAAACAGGTCTCGGTCAAACTTGGGAAGGGTCACTGTGGGTGTTGATGGTGTGAAGATTTTAAGATGTGTTTGGCATAAGCTGCATTTGGTATGGATGACAACATGGAGATTGTGTTTTGTGAAGATCTCAATGTGTGGAACATTTTGCAGCTAACAGTACATATGGCTTTTTAGAAATTTTTGGGCAAAGTCAATCAAGGACATGAAGTTGTTACATATGCGAAATTCTTTGGTGTTTTCAAGTCTTGTGAAGAAATAACCAATTCTAATCACAAGCTGTTTCCTCTTCAATGAAGCTACAAACCCAGTTTTTCTATCTGTGGTATTATGTTTCTCTTCCAAAAATGCCTCATCCTTTCTTTACCAACTTACAACATGCACAACAGAGAAAAGCATAGTAGTAGTAGAAGAATTACACATCTTCAGCTTCATGGAGCACTTACCGTATAAAGAACTCCTGCAGTATTGGTGCCAAAGCTGCATCCTTCTGTTCCTGTCTACTTCGAGCAGCTTGCCTCCTGTGTCAAGTGCAACCACCACCTTGTTGTTTAGTACTCTGGAGCTGATGTTGACATTTCACTCTCAGATTTTCTATCTCAACCACCATAGTAAATCAGGTAGCTTCTGTTTTAATTTGTATGACTGTCTCAACTATTGAAGAGGCATTGCTGAACAGCAACAATGGGTGACAGACCAAAAGGGCACCATTGCACTCTGACAGTGGGTGCCAAATCAATTAGTTAGCACATTGTTTCAGGTTAGTTTAGGCTAGTTTGGGTGGACAGCCTCTTAAGTTTGATTGGTTAGTCTACTAGTGCTAAGTTTAGTCTATTAGTGCTGAATAGTATTTAATCAGGCCTCTGTTGCCACTCTCCCATATCAAGATTAAGTTCTTCTATCATTGGGTGCACAAGAGATCCTGATCTTTTCTTCTGTAAAAAGTTTGAAGCTGATGGGCCCGGCTTGTTGTATATAGTAATCTAGCTGCAGTTTCTAAGAACCACAGAAGTTTAGAAGCCCATTGAAATGACCCATTCCTACTGATTGGCCTTGCACTATCCAGCCTGTTACTGTTTGATGTTGGCAATTGGCTCCATGGAATGGATCACAATGTTCTTCTTACAATGCCTGTGTGATGTGCCTGCTGTATGCTGTTGACGTATCTTTGAGACTGCAGAGAAATCTCCACAACAACAAAACAATCAGTGCAGTCATAAGCTTGTGAAAGTCGCTCACAGGTGTCAGACCATCACCTTCACCACAATAGCAGTGACAAGCTGTGCCATGACTACCCACTCATTAGCTGCTGATGGTACATGTATGTTTTTAACAAGTGGCTTTGCAGCAGCAGTTTCTTGAAACTTCTTCTTGTCTGTTGCTCTGCTTTTCTGTTCTTTGATTCAGTTAGAGGCTTCTTTGGGAAACAACAGCTGGATTGTATTCCAAAGGAGCCATTCATTGTGGAACTGCTTTGTGCAAGTGCCTCTGCAAAAAAATTTTGCCAAAAGAAACTGTTACTCCTGTTTGCCTCCACAGCACAAATTAGACCTCCTGTTATGGTGGCAAATTAAGCAATGATCATCCCCTAAGAATGAAATCCTATGAAACAAGATGAGGCTCCTTATGAACAAGTCAAATGGCTAGAAAGGGAAGTTTCTGCATGCATACCAGAGAGCCTATCAGCATTTCAGGCAGTGCAGGCCACACTTCTGAAGCACAGATTGCAAACAATTTCTGCAAAAACTGCCAAATATTATTGTTGTTTGAGAAACAATGCACACTACAGATCTTGTTCCAATGAAATTTCCAGAAAAGTGGGGCATTTGTCGATTCTACTGTGGATACAGAATGAACCTCCAGTAGCATGTGGACAGCTCATTCACAAAATTTTATCTTCTTCCATAGTCATACAATTTGAATACCTGTGACCACAACTCATTGTAGAAGGCTCCAAACATATCTTCAAGGACACCTGTAGCCACAACAGGCAGCTCAGTTATCTCCATATCCTGGAAACTGCTTTTGTCTATTGCCTCTTTTCTGATGTGGGAGGGAGGGAGTTCACAAAAAGCAGCCTTTTGGCAAGAGACTCATGCCCACTTAAACCTTTATGAGAGGACATGTCTGAGTGAGAGTACCAAGATCTAAGATAGTAAAGGCTTGTTGAGAGGTGGAAGGCAGTTAAGAAACCTGTGACAACAAAATGAATGACAATCAAACAGACACAAGAAAACTGCCATTAGTTCTACAAACTTTTTACCAGACATGAGGTCCTCTTGCAATTGCTGCAAGTGACTAAGCAGACCTCATGTATGCTGCACTCCTGCACATCTTGGCCCTTTGGATTTCTACTGATTTCATGCCTGTGTGGACATGTCTTCTCCAATACTCCTGTAGGAGACTCTCCAAGAACATCATCCTCTTGTAACTCAATAGTATTTCCTGAACCACTGAGATCATTGTGGATGCCTATCAGGTTTCAACATCTCTGGCTGCAATTGGAATAGCTCTTGTCCAGAATCTACAGCAATTGGGCAGAGAAAAACTAATCCAGATCTGGCTTTGAGCTTAAAAGCCAGCATCCAGTACTGCACAGCATTCTCTTCAGAGAAAATGGCACTTGAACATTACAGAGGCAGTGGAACATGAGGTTGACAGTGTCGAAACCAGATTCCTACCATCATCCCCTGTCAAGAATAAAGAATTCAATGGTTCTTTCTTCAGTGCCTGAAAATAAACCTCAAGAGCATAACACCAGGTGATTCAATCAGCTGCATTCTCCAAATGGAAGAAGAATCCAGCAACATTGAGAGTCAACTTTGAGATTTTGATTTGGAGCTTGCAATTGACATTTGGTGAACAGTAGAGTTCCAACAAAGGAAAGCTCTGTACTGCTCACATGATACACAAAACTTGCAAAACATTGCACATGACACAAAACTGCAATTAGTCTCACCATTTTGAGCTTCATGGTCTGATGTCAGGGACCCAGATTCATCAGTTGCATGCATTACTCTTATTACTTCCAGCATTTAAAGGTGCATCTTCAGACTGATATCTTTCTCCTCCCTCTTCTCAGAGGAATCCATTTCTGCTTCTGCTCTACATAAAGAAAATAAATGGGATCTTTACCTTCTTGTGGCACTCAGAGTGATCGCTTGTTCAGGAGTGTGAATGCCCATCCTCTCATAGCACAAAGGTTCTGGGGTCACTTGCACTGTAACTCCTTTGATTGTTCACAAAGGTGACTCCAGACAAAGCAGCAAAGCTTCATCATCCCAGCCTGCTATCACAGCAACACAGCAGAATCCCAGGCTAAGACCCACTTCATTCTCTGCTGTTAAGGCTGCGCATTGAAGCCTTGGTGTCTTCAGCAACATGTCAACAATCTGCCAGGAGCAGATTTTCTTTACCCTTCCCCTTCTGAAGTTCACATTTCTCCCTTTGTCTTCTTCCATGACACTCATAATCTCTAGAGCTGCAGCATATCAGACACTTACTTCACAATGATGTTTGCATACAGAATTGCAAGCAGGAATCTGCATCATAATTTGTATCCATATCTGCATCACCTCTTACAATAATAGCAAATTGAAACATGACAAGGCATAAGAAGAGAAGGCATCAGACATTGAGAAAGCAACAATGCAGCCTCTTTGTGCCTTGACCAAGCTAGAGAACAGGATCCCATGTAAGAAATCATCTTAACTGGTCAAGCAGCTCTTCTTCTACAGAAACCTCTGCTCTTGTTCTTGAGCAGCTGCTCAATGATATCCTCGTCCAAGCTGCTGCAGCAAGCTTGTGACAGTAAGCTTCATTCTTGGATCTCAACCAAGCAAGATATGTACTTGGGTAAGCTGCACAAAAGAGGTGCCACACCAGGGTTTTGTTCACATCTTTGTGCTCTTTTTGATCCTGATCAAGACAAATTGTGCCTCTGAGAAGAAGATGGCATATATATGCACAATATTCATAGAACATGCAAAAATTGCACTGCATTCATGTCTGCACCATGCACTTCACATTTGGATTTGCAGACACCATGAGTTCTCTCAGGATCAAGGTGATGGTGCAATTTGTATCCTGACAACAGTGCATCAGATAACAGAGACAGAAACAATTGCACATTCCACATAAGAAAAACCAAGCAAGTAATATTGCAATTGTGGATGGAAAAATGGCATGGACAAACCTGGAAATCAGCTGAAGAAAAAAAACAACAGCTTGTGCAACTGAAGCTTGTCACCACCATGTATCTGTCCATCATGCAGTAATATTATGCCTGCAGGGGAACAAATCCTTGGTGTCAATTTCTTGAGAAGAGAAAGGAGCAAAGGAGATGTCTTTCAAACGGCAGCAGCAGCCATTCAGAAAAAGAATGAAGAAGATGTGTATGTCTTCTTGCAGGTTCTCCTTCCTTCCTTCCTTTCCTCATTTGTCTTCTACAATTACAAGGCCCCAGTACTACTCTGTGGGAGGAGGAGGAGGAGCCTGATTTTCCAACAGCATGGCTCGAGGCAACCACGGCTTTGCTCAGAAGCTTTCCTAAAGCAAGACAGGAGATCCGAATGCATTCTTGATGATGCTTGAGAGTGTGTTCCTACATCTGTTTTCCAAGGAAGCGATGAGGAGGAGGAGGAATCAAACCTCTGATTGTTTGTTGTTGCAATCGCGTCTGTGATGCGCGTCGTCGATCGGCTTATCTCTCGATCGCGTCCAGAGAGAGAAGATTGTTCGACCGGGAATCCGTCATCCTGCGCGTTGCCTCTTTTTTGAGTGTCGTTGTTTGCACGTAGCTTGTTGCAGTAGGTGTTCTTCGTAGGCTTTTCCTTTCGACGATCTCTCCTCCTTCTCTCATAACTTCTTCGCCTGTTTTGCCTTCCGTGTGTTGATCGATCTGCACCGACTGTTGTTGTGTGAACCTGACGTCCTCTTCTCCATCTTTCCGATGGCTTCGCTGCTGTGATGATATCGATCTGCTGTCTCCCGCGGTAAACTAGAACCGAAATCCATAATCGACAGGAATCCGGCCAAGCTTTTCAGCCCACAGAAGAGAAGACTCAAGGCAGTTTGTGATCATCTGTAAATAGCACGAGAGAGAGAGAGAGGGACTGCAAGGTAAGGAGAGGATAACAGGAGTAGGGAGTAGCGTGAGAGAGAAGGAGGAGAAGAAGAAACGGCAACAACAAGGCGACGCTCCAACAGCAGCTGGCAATCGCGCAAGCAAGTCGCAGAAATGGCAGAAGAAGGAAAAAGAAGAAGAAGCGCAGAAGATAGATCACCAATTGCCAGCATTAAATTCAATGGACTGGAGAAAGGGAAAGCTGCAGTAGCATGGATGCACAACAGAGTGCAGGAGACATTGCAGGTCAGCTCAAGCGCATTCTGCAATTCCCCTACTCCTCTCCCCATCTCCTTTGTGTTTTCTCTGATTTCTTTGCTTTGCATCTCTCTCTCTCTCTCTCTCCCCCCCCCAAGAGTCCACAGACTTGCTGGAAGAAAAACTATCTGCAGCCTTGAGGGAAGAAGAAGGTTTATGCTCAGAATTGGACTGACAAACTCCTAAACCCTAGAACATATGGGTACCTAAGAAGAATTGCTGTTGCCACCTATGATCTGGTTACTGAGCTGGATAAAGAAGCAGCAGCAGCAGCACGAAGGGTTGTCAAACTCATGGTTAGACAATAGAATGTGTCAAAAGAGACAGTGTCCAATCATAGTTTTTCTTTACAAACTCCTAAACCCTAAAACATATGGGTACCTAAGAAGAATTGCTGTTGCCATCCATGATCTGGTTACTGAGCTGGAGAAAGAAGCAGCAGCAGCAGCATGGAGGGTTGTCAGACTCATGGTTAGACAATAGAATCTGTCAAAAGTCAGAGTTTTTCTTTCACAATAGTTTGATGCTGATGACAATTCCACTGGTGCAGGAGAGGGAGTTTGTTTTTCCTTCACAATAGTTTGATGCTGATGTACAATTCCAATCTGGTGTGGGGGAGGGGAATTGTTGACAGGGAGTGCAACACTCAGTGATAAAGTTCCATCAGGGATTGCCACATCCCGGGATGTTTGTGGATGGCAATGCTAAAGTAGCACCATTGAAGCCAGAAGACATTCCAAGCCAGATCCTGCCACCAAGCCAGAGATCCCTTGAAAAGGAGCTGGAGGCATGGAGGCGCAACAGTTCATGGGTTGATGAGAGCCCAATCATTCAGGTAAAAACTCCCATGTGTTTTGTGTCTCATGGCATAACCTGAATGCTAAACTTCTGGTGTTCACTACTGACAGTGGTAATGTTACTGAAGATCAGAATGTTCAAAAGGGACATGAGTCCTTTACGTTTCTGTATGTGTAAAGTCTCAACTAGAATGAAGTTTTCTGTCAATGGGTTATCCATTTGAAGCACTTGCTGCATACAAAATGCATCACAGCTTTTTCTGGTCAAGAGGCTGCTCCAACTCATTCACTGGCACCAAGGGAAAGGGGATCTCTGTGGCCATGGAAAGTGATAGCTCTCATGGTGAATGTATTTTTGTTTATGACTACTGCAGGTTACTGTGCCACAGGGGGCCTTCTGCCAAGTCAATTCAGAGTTCAAGATTGGAATTCCTCCTGATGCAGTTTACAACATACTCATAGATCCTGGAAACAAACGTGTTTTCAAGAACATACAGGTGATCACCTGGAGCTCATAGTGACTTCTTTTTTTCCCCTACAAGTTGGAAGATAGTCTCAATTGGAAGACTACACGTGTTCTTGCTGCAAGCGTCATTTGTGACAACAGTAAGTAGGGGACCTCCTGAGCTGTGCTCAGGTGCAACACACAGATAGTATCACTGCAATCTTTGTTGACGTTTTTTTTCAAAACCTTGAGTGGATTGTTGTGGTAGAAAGAATCCCATGGGTTTTTTTGGCCTGGAAGGCTTTTGGTGGACAGGGGACTGACTGACTGACTTACCCTGTTTGAAACCCTGCAGGAAGTGAGAAGCCGGAGAGTGATAGAAGATGATGGTCACCACCAACTAGTGGAGGTGGACCAGGCAGCAATTTGGAGGTTCTTGTGTTTCTCTGGCACTCTCAGTGTCTGTGTTATGGTGGACCAGGATCGGCGAACACGCACTGTGAGTGGTGGACTCCATTCAACCTAATATCTTTTATGTATCATCATCCAGTTGCTGGCCAGTGTTGTGCAATCTGACCAGTTTTGTTATCAAACTTCTCAAGGCATCCTGAGACAGGACACCCTTTTTTCATTGCACTTGTGTGCAATGAACAAATAATCTTCATAATCTTTGCTCATTCTACACTGGTGCCTGTGATAATCTGCACACAAACAAGCTGTGATTGTGAACAGTGTTTTGCTTACTCAATTCCTGGTGTTACCAGGTGAAGTTTCAGTTGGCAAAGCCAGGGTTTATGAAGCAGTTTGAAGGGTCTTGGAAAGTTCAACCTTTATATGTTGATTCAGATGGTGGCCCTGCTCCAGAAGACAATGCCAACCGAGTGGCATCAATCGTATCCTTGCAGCAGGTGTGCAGTTTTGCTGTCACACAACTGAAACCTCCATATTCTTCCAACCAATTTCAACATCCTAACTGACCTGAGTGATTTTGATCAACAAGCTTAAATGAAAGTATCTCTATGTTGTAAACCTCAATAGTGAGCAACTTATGTGTTTCATGAGGGCTTTTCAGTGGCCATGCTGCTGCCTTGGTCATCATGTATCAGGCCTATGAGGAAGACACAAGTTGAAAGCCAATTGATCACAATTGATGTGAGGGGGTTTATTGCAGGTGGTGCAACCAGCAATGGTCCCACCCCCACCATTCAAAGGTTATGTGCGTGGCATTACTGCAAAGACAACTGAGGATCTGATGCACGAGTTGCAGGCTGAAGGAAGACGCTTACGCGAAGCAATGCCAGAGGATCTTGATATGAATGACCACCAAGAAGATGCTTATGTGAGGAAGGCAGCTTTCACCACAGCTTTCACTGAGGAGCTTAGAGATTCAGCTAAGAGATCAGCACTGAACAAGCGGAAAAGTAGGAAGAGCAGGTGGAGGCTGAAAAATGACAATTCCTGATTTCACAGATCACACTTCCTATTCTTTGAAGTTCATGTAGCTGGCATTCAGTAGGATTTGAGATCTATATACATAGGTTAAAAAACATACGATACAAATTCTATCAGAATGCTGAATAACCATCAAACCATTTGATACCAGTTGGTGCACAATCTTGGGCACCTAAGATCCTGCTACAGTCTAACAATGTCATTCCCCTTTAGTGTCCAAGTTATTCTACCTGTAAATTCAATCCTTGCCTTTTTTGGGCTGTAAGTCTTCTTCTGTGGAGTTTGATGGAAATATGCTGAGCTTGCCATGATGTCTTTCCCAGTCTGCTGCAAAGATTCTATTAGACCTTGGCAGAATATAATCAAGGAAGTTGATCATAAAACCTGATGTATCCTCATCAGAATTCCAAACAATAGGACATGCTTAGTTCTTTGGCAGAAAGCAGGGGCTTCAGTTTTCTCCTTGGAAGATCTTGATATTGGATCTGTGAATGGAATAGATGGAGCACAATTTTCAGAGATGCAGTGGAGGCCTTGCCTCTGGTGGTCTTGGTCTAGGTTCATATTTGTCATGGTATCCTCATCACGGGATGGTTGACTTTGCTTGTGTATATTGAGTGCAGAATCATTTGAAACAACAGGGCATGCTTCACAGTTTGTGCATATGCCCTTGAGAGCTCTGACCCTGCCAAGAGTACAACATTGAAAGGAAAAACCCCTTGAGGATCTCCCTCCTTGTTTCTGCTCCCATGATCTTACAGTAGAGAGAAAACAAATTTGCATTATGACAGGAACTGCAAAAACACATCTAGTTACAAAACTGGAAGAAGGCACACTCATGCCAGTCTTCTCCTGCTGCACCTATAGATGAGTACAATGAAGATGAAGATGATTGTGATGATGATGTCATCTTTCTGCAGCAAGGAGATTCGGAAGGCTTGAAAATGACCCCCATAATGATTTGGGATTCAAATTGCCAGTTCCACAGCGCAAGGATCTAGAAATCAAATTTAATACAGAGCACAGAAAGTTTCTCCACAATCATCAGCACTAAATGGGTGGGCCCATAAGTAGCTGCTGAAAATTTCCTTCCTTGTTAGGAATCTAGATGCTCATTTGCAATTGTACAAAACTGGGTCTGTTCTCTTCCCCAGGAAAAGTACCATGAGCAGGAGGAGGTTGTATATAGCAGGTGCTCTCTTGTCATCAGTCTCTGTTCTCTAGTGCTTGCGTTCAGTTCATTGTCAAGATCTCTCCATGTAACAGAGCAGTGCAAAGTACTGAACTAGGAGATATAATAGTAGAATCATACAGATGAGCAATGTGAATAACTGCAGAACGCCTAATCAGCTTAACTAAAATGACAATCCAAACTTAAAGCCCATCTCTGAAGCTTTGGTGGAGGGGTTTTAGATTACAGTTTAAAAGAGTACATGGAAGAATCAGAACTAAGAGAGGATGGTTTTACAGTGATATAAAGCTGAGAGAGCAGAAACCAAGATCACCTTAAAAAGGAGTTCATGTAAAAGTGAGCGATTAAGTCTATTGAGAAGTATGTAATTCAGTATGTGTGCTATGAAAATCAAGACATTCATCACTAGTCCAGGGATCCATCATCAACAGCAACACTCCAAGATCATCTAAACAAAAGTGCATGAGACCTGATTTAGACCTGACCACAGACTCTTTTAGGTGCGACAAGTTTTGGCTTGGTCTTCAAGAAATGGCTGTCATCAAACTGGCCACTGAGCTTCTTCCCTTCTCCAGAAAGATCATGTGGGGGAATGAAAGCACATCCCCATGCTGGTGTGCCATTCTCATAAGCATTGTGTGTCAGGTGTTGCACCACAGTTCCATCTGCTTTGGACAAAAAGAGATCACTATAGGGCTGAAATTGATTTTGCACAGAAATTGGCTCCACAGACACACCAGCCTCATCAGAGGTGAAGACAATGCTCTTGGAGTCAGAGCTAAACCATGGATGATTCACACGCCCACCTCCTTCACTTTCCAGAACCTTGTGCAGGCCTG
>Ga0116228_10002137_pt1 | contig 16968 bp, 7 predicted proteins | sample S1TSphfallax_2_FD_89694 | JGI IMG/M metagenome (GOLD analysis project Ga0116228, IMG submission 89694) | Host-associated microbial communities from peat moss isolated from Minnesota, USA - S1T2_Fc - Sphagnum fallax MG | ecosystem: Host-associated > Plants > Peat moss > Unclassified | place: USA... | reverse complement strand
GGAAGATGCTGCGTAGTACCATCATGTACCATTGCAGGTCATATAGAATTTCTGCAAAAGTTTCCTTCAAGTCGCCACCTTGTCTAAGAGCTGATTCCATCCATCTGCCATTGCAAAAGCAGTCTTCGAAGATTGTCGTGTGAGCTGCCCTTAGCACATGGACAAGTTCCTTACTTGCTGGACCAACATTTGGAAATCCTGAACTAGTAGTATCTTGTTGAGATAGCTTAACCTGGATTGCTTTCAGTGTGTTCTCAGTCTCCAATACCTTATTGGAGAGAAGCATGCACTGTTGCCTGTTGATAGCTAAAGGACACAAGTGCTCTTGGGAGTACTCTTCTCTTATTCTCTTGCAGAGATGAAGTGCAAAAGAAAGTGGAGTTGCCATTGAAGGATTCTGAAGAAACAATATCAGAATCAGCAAATACAGCAACCTGACCAAGAGCATGTGAAAACCATTTTCCACCAGCAGGCCTCTGCTAATTTATTCCTTGCAGCACAAAAACTTGAGTCCAGTTGGTGTTCCTCCTCTCCAGGCGCAACTCCTACATGAAACGCCTGGGATGAGGGTGGCTCTGGAATCCTTTGCAGTGCATTCAGGAGAGAAGTACCTTCTGCATTTCGTGGCCACCTACAGCTTCCAAGCGGGTTGGTCCAGAATCTGGAGTCCTGGGAAAACAAGAATCATGTTTATATATCTTTATGTCTCATCTGATACTGCATCGTACTTTCCCTACAGTAGTGGACTTACCTCTGATATCTTGAGAAACCTTTGTGAAACTCATGCAAAAGCTGAAGCCATGACCTGGGAAGTCTCCACCTTAAATTATATCTATGGGTTTGCAGAGATATCTTCACAACATCATAAATTTGAAGGTAACAGGACAATGAGAGCATTCGTAACAATATCAGCATCACTCACAAAGTGTCAGACCATCACCTTCATTACAAATACCACTGACGAGCTGCCGTGACTACCCACTTACTTCATAAGCTCTCATGACCGTGGATCCAGCATATAAGTAATAATAAATTTCCAGCAAACCGTTATACAAAATCTGCATCAAGAGTTTCTGTCATGTTTGCACAGGCAACAGGAAGACTTCTTGGTCATGAGATTGGTAGCACTCACGAGACATAGCTAGTAAAAAAGGGTCAAATTTCCTCATTCAAGCTGCAACAATTTAAGTTTTGAGGTAAGATGAATTTCATTATAACTTTTCCGTGTAAAGATATCCCTTAACCACACCACCCAAAGACTACTTGGATGCACAACATATCTATGGGATCACAGAGAAATCTACACAACAACATGTTGATGATACCAAGACTACTAGTGCAGCTATAATCTTATGAGAGTCACTGACAAAGTGTCAGACCAGCACCTTCGTCATGGATGGCAGTGACTAGCTCCCTGGACTACCCTTTGAGTTCATCATCTCCGAACAGTGGATGTAAGTCTCCACGCTGAAAGCTAAGAACGTCAAGCAGAAATTTTTGACCAAACAGTTCACAGCACGGATCAAATGATGCAAAGAATGTCATTGCACCTGGATAGAACAGCCTATTGGTAAACTCAACAGCTACTGTTCCAGCGAGCAGAGAGGATTCAGGATTCTACACCTAAGAAAGGAGGCTTACAGAAATTGAGGTATGGTCATGAATTCGTGAGCAGAGAGATGACAGTTTTTCCGGTCCGAAGGAAGGCACAGATGCTTCATATAGCGACGATATCTGCCTCTGCAAAACTGCAATCAAAAGGGGCATGCACCTCTCGACTTGTTACTGATCAGATCTTAAACATAACGTCTATCTGCAGCGTGTTGCAATGAAATCATCCGCGGAAACCCGAAAAGATTTGTGACTGTGAAAGGCAAAAGCACTAACAGTGGACGTCCTTGCTCGACCAGAAAAACTAAAAAAGCTTGCACAGATGTCAACTAAAAGAAGGAGAAAGGCATTCCTGTTCTCAAGAAAATCCACAAGACGAGTATCGACCGAAGATTGGCGAACCCTGAAAGATTTCGCATATATGCCTCGCCAACTAATTTTAACGATGGTCCAAATGGAGTGTGAGACATACCGGCTCAAAATAAGTGACAAGACGCGACCGCAAAGCTCAAGAAATTCGGTAGTCTTCAGGTTCTTCGTTCGTGTCTTGCGCCACGTTAGAAAATGGACCAGGTTCAAACCTTTTTTCTCCCCTGCAAACGGCGATCGAGATCAAGAAAAGAGAGGAATCGACAGTCGAAGGAGAGTCACGGCGGCAACATACGCAGAGTCATGCTGAGCTCTGGAGGTAAAGGGAGCAGCAGTTTTTTAAGAAAAACTCAAAGAAGGGCTTACAGATGGATCGCGCACATGATTGTGAGAACCTTGGGTTCTGCCTGCCAGCTCTTTGAAATCGCTGGCAGAAAGGGAGGCGGGCAGATAAACTGTGCCCATGCACACATTGTCTGCCCACGTTTTAGCTGCTCCGTCTAATTTTCTCTCCCTGACCCGGGCAATTTGTTAAAACAAATTCCATAAATGGGCAAAACCTATCATAATAGCTTGTCCCTAAAAAAACATATTAGAATAAAGCATGTGAGGAGCACCAATGTTTCTTATTTTTTGAAGGGGGTGAGCCAATTGGGTGGCGCAAAAATGCCTCCAAGGGCTGTTTCTTATCTTTTTGAAGGGGTGGGGACTGGATTTCCCTTCAAATGCCTCTTCCCATCAATATCCCATCAAAATCCTTTTATTCTCATCAAGTTCCGAAAAAACTCCGATCAAATTCTCTTTGTTCCCTTCAATAACCCATCAAAATCCTTTTGTTCTCATCAAGTTCTCAAAAAATTCCTATCAATTTTTTTGTGTTCCCATCAATAACCCATCAATATCCTTTTGTTCTCATCAAGTTCTCAAACAATTCCCATCAAATTCCTTTTGTTCTCATCAAGTTCCCAAAAAATTCCCATCAAATTCCTTTTGTTCCCATGAAGTTCCCATCAAAATCCTTTTGTTCCCATGGCTATGGAGGACAGGCAGGGTGAGCACAGGTGAGCACTAAGGTGAACGGCGATACTAATGAGAGACTCGGGCAGAGTGCTAAACGGAGTGCCACAGTTCGTGGGCAGGCCGGAAGGGGAGCCACATGGCAGGAGGACGTCTGCCGCGTGCGGCAGAGAAGAAATCCAGATTTTCTGCTTGCCAGGTTTTGTGGAAGATCTGCTTCTCCCGGGGCAGTTTGCCGCGATGCTTCCTTTATGTTCGCGACCCATCTATGGTTAGTGTTGGAGGTTGTGCAGTGCATGGATCACGAAGAGCTTAGCCATCTAAGTCAATACATGCATTTCCGCAATTCCGACGGAGACAGAACGTGTACGCGTAAGGAAGGAGACGCAGAAGTACGGAAGTGGTACACGAATTATGACGGAGACGAAGAAAGACAGGAAACGCATGCGAAAGAATCAAAGGTCATTTCCTTTCACCTTCCGTGGGCCTAGTTTCTCTGACCTTAAAGTACGTGGCCAGATCTTTTTAGTGCATCTCGAGGCGGCTTTAAATCCAGGAAGATAGCCTCTTGAAAATATGAAGCAGCTTACACCTGATTAATAGGCACAGGTGCGGGAAAACATTAAACAGACCAAAGGAAGTGAATGCTGTCAGTACAAAAGTACATTTTGTACTGACTGCATTCATTTCCTTTCGCCTGTTAAATATTTTCCACAAGTGCCTGTTGCCACTGCAAGCTGTCTCCAGATCCTAAAGGACAGGCGTATTTTTTTGGAGCCTCATACTTTACACTAGGGAAGGCCTTGACAGCGGGGCCTTTCCAACCACGTAATGTCACCCAGTCTCACTTAAAGACAAAAAAGAGCTTCTCGAAGTCATTTAGTGTAATTAGTTGGTGGATGCCTTACTGCATTGAATCTTTCTTCAGCAAAGGGCTGGCTCACGAGGGCTTTATACCCTACACCTATTGACCGCGCATCATTATGTGAATCCATAGATCTGGCATCGCAATTCCACTCCATCCAATTTTCTGGAAAATATTTCATAGGAGGTAAATCTGAAGGCCTTTAGGACTTTTATATTAAATTTCTCCCGCATATCTGCTGGCAACGCTGGAAACAAATTTGAAACAAAGTGCACAGGCAATATGCAAGAAACCTGGCTGTAAATAGCAACTGTTAGTTCACTCAATATAACTGATGAAATAAATTTAGACCATCAAACCCAGCAATCTCGTTGGCTTGACAAGAAAATCTTCAAGCCTACAGGCAACGTTATTTTGCTGAAAATTTAAAAATAATAATCTCCTTCTAGCATTTCCATTAGTCCTCAGAAATTCTCACAAATCTACATGTAGCACACATTTTGAAAACCACAGAAATGAAGAAATTTAGATTTTGGTGCTTCCCATTTGAAAGATGAATGTAAAACAAATGATTACCTATGATTATTATTTTTTCATAATAAGACTTATTTGTTTAGTACATCATTGTACATGGAAACCTTTTAAAGAATGAATGTATGAAAACAAAGCACTTAATGTTTTCATAGCTAGGTCCAAGTCATATTAATTTGCAAAATTTGGCATTCCCCTTCACACGCTTGGTGCATGGTGGTACCACCATATTCTACACAATCCCTAATTTTAACATTCTCAATCAACCTATTTAAGCATCCAATCAATATTTTGAATGGAAATGACAAATAACAACCTTGGAAACACAATTCAATGTTGGTTAGTAATCCATTTTGATCATTCCACTTCTGATTATTCAATGTTAACTAGATACTACAATTAAAATTTAAAATAGAAATAAAGGTCAACCCACACATAATGTTGGGTCCTAAAGTTATCATTGTCCTCATGTTGCATTAGGGCCACCTTCAGTAAACCTAACAAAAGTTTTGGGATTTGCAATCATAATTCTAACATTACCATCGACTAATTTTTGTCTCGACCAATCATTAGTTGATAACTACCATCACACTATTTTCATTGAAACTTTGAGCACGTCTAAACTTGCAAAGGGTAGGAAATTTTTCATTCCTTGTTTTCTTTTCATTCTTGCATTGAGTCTTCGTTGAAGTTTCTAGTTTGTGTTTCATAGAAGCATGTTATTATCTTGCAAACTAGTTTAATTCCTTCTAGTTGATTTAATGTCTCTTTAATATGTTTATAACATATGTCCATGCTTTTTCATGAACATATCAAATTATTCCCAAAATAAATAAATTCTAGGACCACTTTTGGCTTTGTACTAGTCAATAAGATATTTTCAACCCTCTTAAAGAGGTACAATTTTTTTAACAAAGGAATGATTGTGTTTTTGACATAATTAAATTCTAGGGTGGAAATTTTACAAATTGTCATAAATTTCTATTTCAATGAAAATTCAACATCTTCAATGGTTATCCTCCATAGTTAAAACGTCCCTTCAATAATCTTCTTGACTTCAAAACTTTAATAATCCCTGTTGGCTTATGAATTGAACTTGGTTTAGGGAACCTGGGTTCTTCCTTGGCATTCTGGATGATATTATTAGCATCCCTAATCTCCCCTCCTCTTTGATTGGCCATGATCTTTTCAAGTCCTGCCAATGTTCATCTCAAAGTCCAAAGTTCAACAATTCCTTTAATATGCAATAGATTTTGAAGCCTTCATAATGTTCTTTAGGTTTACATTAAAAGTTTTCTTTTTCTTATCATCTTCCTTTTGTAATTCTCTCAAGATACTCACTTGATGAGTAGGGGTATTCTTTGCAAACCACTCTTTGATGATCTTTCAAGCCACACACTTTTTTTTTTGACAACATGTAAAAAGCTAATTCTTTAAGAACAATCGTAATAGGTATTGAATCAGCTAAAGAACCACAAAAAAATAAGAATAAATATATTCATAAAGTCAATCGAGACCTTCCTTAGGACCATCCAGAATTTCAAACAAGACATATTGATAATTATTAACTTTGGTGCTACTGCATATTGATGAATTTCAGTTTAATTCTCTCCAATGTAATGGGCATTGAATGTTGCAATCAGAAATATTGGTGCAGAAGTGGGAGGAAACACTTCACAAACTAGTCATTGAAGTGTAAGCAAATGTTGAAGGATTTTGAGGCTAATGGTGACAACATTAAAGGATGTCATTGCACATGGGAATTTTCCCATTTCAGGTTGTCAAAAAGTCTAGCATAAGGGTGGCAATGTATTTGAGACCTTGATACATATTGTTTTATCAAGTCACAAGATGGTGAAGAAAGTTCTCTTATGAAGGGATGGGAAAGAAGAACCATCACGCGGACTTATTTTTCCCTTGTTGTAAAACATTTTTGTATTAGGGGGGCTGATCAAAACAAGACAAATAGTGAAAGTCAATTGACCTTTTCTTTTGCCTGATGAACTTTTTTATATCACCTTTAGTTGGCACCAATGTGGTAAGTGCTACACACTAATATTATTGCAATGGGCCCAGATATATAGTTCATTGTTTAGTGTTGAAAATTGTGATTTGCAATGGGCAACTTGTCTATGGACAACTTCGGTAGATTCTTTCAAAGTTTGTGTCATCAAACTTTCCCTCTTATTACACGACAAACTTGGCTATGGTATGTATTGAATAGGACTACTAATTATAGTATTATTAAACGTTGTCTTTGTCCTTCTAATGGAATGAAATAAAAAATGTCCCCATATCCAAAACCAAGTTGGGTGATCTATCTTGATTAGAACTAGTGGTTTGAAAACATATAATCTATTGGTTCAAGTGAAGTGTTTAGGTTCATTTGTGAATTCTTCAATTCTTGAAAATATCATATTTTTGGTCACATTTATTTCATCTTCTTAAATCCCCCAAGTGCCACTACTAGAATTTTAGGTTTTTCAAACACTACAAGTTAATTAACTAGTCATTTTTTACCAATGGACATGTCCATTTTGACTAAAGGTTCAAGACATATATCTTTTGACTAACCAACTTGACTATAGTGACTTATTTAACCAATACATCTAGTCAAGTTGAATAACCTTAGTTAAGATGACAAATGAGTTTTAATTAAATGAGACATTTTGTCAAATTGAACAGAAAAAATTGACATCAATAATCAAAATGACCAATATTCTCTAGTCAAATGGGACATCTTAAATGTCTATTACATATCTACTTCCCACCTTGAAGGGGACACTAGTAAAAAAAAGTGGAAAATACATGAGAAAAAATATTTGGTGCAATATACTTGTTATTGGGTAAAAATTGTAAATTAATTAGTTGAAAAATAAATTTTTTTTATTCAAATAATTAATTTAATTATAATATAGGGTATGTAATAATATCAAATAATGGATTATAATTAATATAGGATGGTTTTAATATGTATATATTAGAAAATTAAATAATAATAGGGTGATAAAAAATAGGTTGAACAATTATTTAATAACCCTTTTTAAAATGGTCATTTAATGCACGTAGGTTTCAAACTTTACACTAAGTGTCCCCTTGGGCCTCCCACCTATAATCTTACAACCTACCCACCCACCTAGATGTACTACCTACTTACCTACCCACCTACCTAGGTGCACTGCCTACCTACCTACCCACCCACCTACGCACCCATCTATCTAGGTGTACTACTTACCTACCCACCCACCCACCCACCTACCTACTTATATATTACCTACCTACCCACCTGTTCACCTACCTATTTACATACTACCTACCTATCCAACCACCTAGCCACCCACCCAATAACCATGTCCTACAACATACCTACCTAATTGACTAACATCTTACAACCAACCTAAGTTTATGTACCTCCAACCTATCTACTAAATAATTGTATGTTACCTACCTACCTAAAACCTGTACCTCCTACCTTTTACCTCCTACTTGCCATCTACCATGGCCCTACAAGTTATTAACCTACTTGTTTAGCATTGTACCTTCAAGCTACCTACTTAAAATTGTATTATACCTTTCTATCTAGCTACCTCTTTTACCTTCCTATTTTCCTATTCAACCTACCTATAACATATACCTTACCTAGTTTAATGAATGGAGTTTGAAATGGAAAAATCAAATTATAACAAATTTTGAAATTTTTCATCAATTTGCTGTTTTCAAAAATATTTTCTTACAACTCATTTGAACATTTACAAAATTTATTGATTTTATTGATTAGATCTTTGAATAAGCTACAAGATTATGCCTTTATTTGCTTCTTTTGAACAAAAATTTAAAAATATATATATGCCAAAATTGGGATTTTCAAAATGTTTCATAGTTAACAAGATAAAAGAAAACGTTGCACAAACTTTACCAACAAAGAATTGTGAAACTTGGTGGCTAAGGCATTTGGATGCCTCCATGTAAACTCATGTAACTCATCTACATGAATTCATATACTTGGTGGTGTATATGATGTATATTTTGGTGTATGTGTATGTGTGTACATACGGTGTGAGGGCATAAGCACCCCCTACCATTTTATCAAATAACAACATATGTATGGTGCCACGTGTTAACATAAAAATGATGCCACGTTTCAAGTAAATGATTAATTAAAAAAACAATTTTTATGGGTTATATTTTACTAGTAACATTTTACCACTAGTCAAAGGGTACTAGTCAAAAACTCCAATAAAAAATACCACCCTACAATTGGTCAAAAAAACCATCCTAATTGTTATGAACTTGTTAAAATCAACTTGTTCTAGAAAACCAGAAGTTTTTTTTTTATGTTTGTCATCTGGGGTTCTTTTAAACCAAAAAACCTAGCTTGAAAAACCTAGAATTCTAATAGTGTGCTTTGCTTTAAGGAACACAAATGTCAGTATGTAAAGCCCTATAGCTTTTCCAACACTTGGTTCCATTTGAGTATTTATTGATTTTGTTTACCTAAAGGTTTGCATTTTGCTTGTGTAGCAAATCATTAATTTTCTTTCCTTTTGACATTTTTTATTGTTATTGCAAATTATTAACATCAAACAAAATTGTAGATTATTCTATAGCCTACATATCATATTCAACAACCACAAAACCAATTTGTTTGTTTGTCAAATATTGCTACATGCAACTTGCTCCAAAAGTTGTTCTCCCAAGTTTGACTAATACCAAAACAAATTATTTATTTGTCACGCCACAGAACACTAGGTATGAGACTCTAGAATGGTCTTTGGACATCATCAAAATCCCACCACCAAACACATGAATGAATGTTAACTTTTTAAACCCAACAAAATGTTGTTGTGGGTATAAATAGGTAAGGAAGAAAATTAACTAGTGGCAACTTGGCCCTTGGCCATATATGAAATATGCAAATTATGAAAAAAAACATTTGCATATTTGTTATGTTTGGAATCTTAAATTTGGGATAATAAGATTTTCTAGGATGAAGTATTGATTGTGACTAGATTCATATGAAACTTGAATTTGAACTCCACATAGCAACAAGTTCTACTTGCATTATATTGTTTACAATGTAAGATGTTAGACATTGATCACAAAGCTAGTGCCCAAGATGAAGGCTCTTTAAATTCACCTACTTTGTGAATACAAGACACATGCACACATAATGGACTTACAATCTAGTTCCCAAGGGGTTCTGAAGATCAGAATTGAAAAAAAATCCAAAAGAAAAATGGGGAAAATGGGATGGGTATGTAAAAGACTTTTTGACCAAGGCATGGGAGTTGGGGAATTGGAAGGATTTCCAAGTTAGGTTCTAGGAGTACATCAGATTAATTCAGTTGTCCTTCCACCTTAAAAGAAGAAAATTTGGGGCCCTCATATTTTGGGGCTCTCTGCTATAACTTGGGCTTTTTCACTATCTGGGTTTTTTTCACACATTTGAAGTTTTGAATGTTTCTACCATTTTCATTTCAGGGTCTTTAGGTTTGTGGGTTTCATTTTCAAGTTTTTTTTTTAATGTTTGCTTGATATCCCTATAACCTTTGGGATGTTGAATTGTGATCTCTGTGATGCTCTCCTTTTGTTCTTCCACCCTTGGAACTATTTCCCACTTAGTTCATTGTTGTGGTGGGTTCACTTTTACAAGGTTGTCAATTTTTAGGTTGAATTGTGATTTCTATGATGCCTTCCTCTTGTTTTTACACCTTGGGAGTTGGTTCATTGTTGTGGTGGGTTCACTATTACAAGGTTGTTAATTGCTTCAACTTGTGTTCTCCATTTGTCGTTGGGAATTTGTTTTCAACAATTTCCCCTTTGCACAAGACCCATATGTTCGTGAAGGTTGTTTTGTTGTTGATTTGAAAAGTGCAAGTCCTTATGCCATTTGTGCACATTGGGGAATTTTTGGCTTTCAAACTATGGTTTATGGTTCACTAAGGTGACAACTTCTAAGCAATTGCTTTGAGGAGCTTAGATTTCTTAGCGAGGAGTTAGAGCTCAAATTTTGGTTGTTTTTTTTTTGGGTTTATTGTTCAAGAGGTAGGTTATTTCTTACTCCTTTTCATTGTGCTACCTTTATCTTTTGAAATTCACCTTGTCTTGTGACTCTTTTTGGGTATCTCTTCTGTCTTTTTGGAGTGCCTCTTAAAGCTTATATTTTATCTCTTCATCTGACCAAACTTATCCAACATTAATGTCCACCAATGTTTGGATTCTTCCCCAATTTCATAAACTTGAAGTTTCATGAGCTTGAACTTGAAATGGGGAAACCAAACCAAACTTGAAATTTCTTCGTTTGGTTTAGCCTATTGTTTTATTCCATGTTTATTTTACAAGTGTTGGTTGTGTTAGAAGTTGACAACCAGAGGTGATTTCAATCTTCAAGACTTTAGTTACACGATCAAAAACCTTGTGACGTCAAATGAAAAATTGGATATCAATTGGTTATATAATGTGCAAGGAACCATTCTAACTGTTGTTTAAGTTTTCGCTTTTATCAACTGGAAATTGTCTCCATCATGTGGGTGTTATGATTTGGTGAAGCTAAAGTTTTTTCAATGGTACCTATAGTGAAATTCTTTTTGTGAAGTCCAAGGTGTCAGCATTGTTTGTTGTTTCTCATGTTAAATAAGCCTTGTAATGAGTCGCAAATGATATGTGAAGGAGGAAACTAATTGGAAATTGCATTCAAAAGCATTCCTATCCTTGGAACAACCTACCTTACCTCCTTTGCACCTTGGATATAGTGTTTGACAAGTTCCCTTGCACCAAATTAAAGGTTTCTCTAAAGCAAGACCATTAATCAAATCTTGTTACTCTATTCAAAATGTTCATGTGTGAGGAGCATACAAAATAATCAATTGGAGATGTCACTCTTGAACAAAGAGATAAGATCACTCTTAGAGTGTTTTGTTTTCTTCAAATTTGTGAAGTAGGTGGGTTGGTTATCATCCACAAGAGGACTTAGCCAAATTTGGTTACATGTCAGAGCGGAAAATAGAAAAATTTAAGATTCCTCCTATATTTTGGCAATATGTTAGAACCTATTGTCTAAATATGGCACCTTGAGATTTTTTCTTTTCATAATGTGGTGACTTGGGCTTGTTTTTTCCAAGAAAAACCCCTTTGTATCATTCCCATTGCCTTTTTTTTCTCTAGGATGCAAAAATTTGCAAAAAACTAAAACATTGGGTTCAATGATAGATACCACTTGTTGATAACCAATTCAAAGGTATAGCTACCTTGTGTTAACCTAACTTGTTATGTTAACTAATTTTTTTTGCTCTTTCTTTTGAATAATTTATCTTTATATGTGAATGTAATTATAAGGAGTTTTTGTTTATTCAAAAAAATTGTCGCATGACTACAATTTAAATGATGTAAGTTAAACCTAAGCTAAGCCTAAAACTAAGTATTTAGGTCAAGGTTTAGGAGCTTAAAGCTTTAAGCATAGGCACCTCAGCCTAGGTTTATGAATTTAAAACTTAAAGCCTAAGCAATTAAGTTTAGGTTTAGAAGCCTAAAGTAGGCTTAGGTGACCTAAGCTTACCATAGGAGCCTATGTTATGTCCTTTCCTAGGTTGCACCTAAAGTTAGGCTAGTAGATTAAGCCTAGATGTAAGCCACCTAGATTAAGAAAATCCTATTTTGTTTTGAATTTGGCCTTCAAGTTTGAACCATTTCAATTGGCTCATCCCCAATGGTCCTTCTTTTTCAAATACTTCTTATATGTTGAATGTTTGGAGTGTTTCAATTTATATTTTTCATAATTTATAAAAGACAACAAATAATATGGGACAAACTTTTGGGAAGAAGAAACATTCTCATATCCCCACAACACTAGAGCCTTTTAGTTCATACAACATTTTTCCTAAGTAATTATGTAGTACACATTAATGAAATAAATAAATAAATAAGGAGGTAAGTAAATATGTATGTAAATTAGTAATAGTTAATATTTAGTTATATAATAGTAACTAATAATTACAACCATATTATAAATCTTTAAGTTATACAAAATATCAATATAATTATAATGAACTATATTGTTGATTAATAATTACAAACATACTATAACTAATTCTTTACAAATTTTACCTAATTCATTTTATATTATTAACAAACTAATTGCAATAATTAATATTCAATTACTTAATTAAACACTAATATTTTGAATTAAATGTATGAAGATGAAATGTTCTTACAACTATATTCCTTGAAGGAATTATATTGGATTATTGAAAAAAATTAATCCATTATTTAAACTGAATATTTTCAATTCAAAAACGTAAGGGGCTAATTTCTTCAAAAATTTCTTGTGTCTTGACATTTACACCAAATTAGTTCAAAATTTGCAATGCCTTGGGTCATCATTTAAAAAATTATCTAAAAAAAGTTAGCTTTGAATTCATTGAAATTAGGTGCATAAGTATAGTTGACAATTTAATAACTTGAGGAATTTTTAAATAACTTGGTTGAGAGCTCCAAAATGAATATTCATTTAGGTGAATCAATGCAAATTTCATTGGAAATCCATGTCAATATGGTAATAAATAAGGTTAAACCTTAACACATGTTTTTAACATCATAATCATTCAATTTGAAAGCAAAGTCTCATTGGTATTATCACCTTCGTAGTATTGTAAATACATCTAGAAGTTGTACACTCAATCAAGTTTTTCCCCTTGTAGGTATCTAATTTAACCTAAATGTTGTTAACTTTTATTATACCTAAGTAAATAATAGGAGTTATAAGCTACAATATGTAGTACATATATTCAAAACTAAATTATTTAGCCTATGTATGTAGGGTAAGGTATTAATTAACATAGTGGGCGGTAGTCATGATTTGATGGTAGAGAATGTGGCCTTTTCCTCATTACAAATGTGGCAAAGTCGGTTATGCTTGAACTTTTCCAAGGGGACCGGTTGATCATAGCAAACACTCAAATGTTGCTATGACTTCATTTAATAAAAACTTGGTGAAGTGCATAAAAAAAAGGGGTATGGGTAGGGTATAAGTAGGGTAGGGTAAAATATACATATGTGGTATGTAATTTAGGGTATTTAAAGTATGGTATAATTAAATTAGGGTAGGGTAGGGCAATGTATTTAGGTATTTTATGTACTCACTTAACCTACATATGTAAGGCTAGGGTATAGGAAATGCATAAGTAGGTTGGGTCCTAGCTAGGGTATATGTAGGGTACAAAGGGTATATTGCATAGGTATAATATGTAAAGGCTATGTGCAAACATAAATTAGATATGTATAATGTAAATATGTATAGACTAGATACATATAAGGTAGGCTATACTTAAGTTAACTATGTGTAAATTTTGGAAAAATATAGGATACAAATGAAAGGTTTTTAGTAAATTTTTTTGTTCAATACATTAACTAAGTTTTATAGATTTTGACATTTCAACAATGAAAAAAATATTTTGAATTTTGTTGTTCCTATTCATTACATTCACACAAAGTATCAAGAAAGAAATAGTGATTACGTTCTTTAAATGTTTTAGTTAGGAACATTTTTCAAACAAGGTTTGGGGTTTTTTTGTGGATATAATTTTCTAAGGTACTTTAAATGGTATTCTATTAGATATTTTTATTGAGTAATTATTTGAGTAGGTATAATTTAGTTATGAATTTCCAAAGTTCAAAAACTTGATTCTTGAAAGGACCACATTAATAAGCATTGCAAGAAATCATGGTTTCTCAAAAGGTTCAACTTGATTAAAGTATTTACATTGACCAAAAGGATGTTCACTTTGACTAAAAACATGGGGCATGAAAGACACATCTTTCTTTTGGTTGGTATTTTATTAAAATGACCATTTTGACCAAATGTTAAGTCATACATTTAATTAAGAAAGATATTTTTTAAATGGTCCATCTAGATGCCCATGGCCTGGTCAAATCGGCCATATTAAATGGCCATGTTTAATCAAATTAGCCATATTAATTTGGTTAGCTAACCTACTTGTTATGTCTATTAAGCTACCTACCTACCTACTTATGTCCTACCTAGTTGACTACGTACCTACTTACTTACCAATTGCTTACTTATGTCCTACTTGCCTACTACTATCTACTTATTATTTACCAAAATTACTTATTTATCTACCTACCTTTCTATATTGTTTTTATTTATTTACTTACCTAGTATCTACCTACATACCTACCTATAGTTTACATAAGTAAATATGAACATTTAAAAAGATAGGTAGGCAGGCATGTGTACCTACCTATCTACCTAATTAAATACCTACTAACCTACTTATGAAAAAATTTGAAATTCAAATGTTGTTATACACATTAACAAAGACTTTAATGGAAGTTCAAAGATACATGTTAAATCCATTTCGTATCATAATATTTCACAAAGTGATGGGGTGGTTTGATGACCAAAACATTGGTGTGGAACCAAGGAGACCAAGGTTCAATTCCCTTTAGCAACATATACTATGTGGAATATGTATATTTGTATATATATGTTGTACATGTGTGTAAATGTATAATACATAAGTGGGTTGTGAATAAGTAGGTAGGAGGCCATGGTGGGTAGGTAGGTCATGGGTGGGTGGGTGGGTAGATAATTATTTACTATTTATTTATTATTTACATTTTTATATTTACAAATTGAACTATTTTTTTAATTAATTCTTTTGGGCTGCCCAAATTTGTATTCGATTTGATTAGTCAAATGACCATTTTATGGTTAATAAAAAGAAACATCAATCAAGTTGGATGTGTTCAAATCGGCTTCTCTAATATGACTAAGTGGTCAAATTGACCAAATGTTAAAATGATTCGTTTTTTGTTTAATTTTCCAATCAAATAAACTGTGATTTTTTGTAGTGAAAGAATACAAATTTGTAATGATTTCCACCTTTTTTTATTGTATTGGAAACTTCAAGCCATATACTTTGGCATGCAATAAATAAACATGAGAATTTTAAAAATATAATTATGAAAACATTAAAAGAAAAAGGGCCTAGGAATATTATTTGGCCAATTTTTATTCTTTGATTATGCTTTGAAGGTGTTCCTAGTTTTCGCAACCCTAGCCTTGGGCTCGCGACCAAGGCAAGGGTTTGTAAGGTGGCGGGCCAAGAAGGAAGTTAGGAGTCACACAACATACTCCCGGGAGTGTGAAAAGGCATGAGGGAACGAACCCTCACACCCCAAGGGAGTTCCACTTTGGGGGTTGGAGTCCCGGTGGACTCCTGAATTTTCAGAGGGCAATTTCAGGGGTCAAAACTCAATGGCTTGAGGCGTTTTTTATATCAATGAAAAGCTCTTAGAACGTACATATCTAAAATGGGCTCGTATTGCCCATTTGAACATTTGAAACACAAATTATGGCCAAAAGAAGGACCAGAAGTCAAATTGGCAATTTGACTTCCGACCACTAAAAAGTCGGGAATCGACCCGATTTCCACGCGTGCAGATAGCATTCGACATATCATTGGAAAACTCTCGACAAGAGCTACAACTTTGCTTCAGATTTCATCTCAATTAGAGGTCTGCATGTGGAAGTTGTGGGAGTCCCAATCTTGGCAATTTCGGGACTCCTTCCCACTTGGGAGTCCCGGGACAAAAAGCCATTTGGATGTGGGTCCCGTGGAGAGGTGCAGAATATACTATAAGGGGAAAGGTGGTGGCTTCCCCCAAGTCCAGGCCGTGGTGAGTCTTGTGTGTCCGTGTTGCCCATGACTTGTCTTAGCACCAAAGGTGCTCCAACTATGCACTAACCACCTTGTGTTGGTTTTGTGCAGGTCCGTGTGAGTGAGTGAAGCTTGTCAATTCTTCCTAGTTTCATCCTGGAGCTCCAACACGCCCCTTTACCCTTCCAAAGTGCTACAAACCAAGGAGCGTGCCCCAACTCCTTACTCTTCCGCTCTTTTCTGTTTGGGGCTCACGTTTGAATCCTTCAAGGAGTTGGGAGTGTGTCACTAGTGGGTCCACCCAATCATACTTTCACTTAGTTTTTCCAAGTGAGCATTCCAATCATTGTGCACAATGTTAATCACCTTACAAGGTAAAAAAGTAACCACCATGTAATTTAAATGCCACATGTTTGTATTTAAGTTTGTAACCATTAGGTAAGTACATAGAAATGAATAAGTAAATATAGGTAGAAATATACCTAGGTTAAACTAATTATATTTAGGTTGTGCTTCATTAACCTAAAGTAAGTATGACCTAGTTAGATATAGTTAAGTATTTAGGCTAGGTATAATAGGATAATATGTACCTAAGGTATGTCTATTGTAAACTATAACTAGGTTAGGTATATCATAATCTATACATAGGCTAAATATATCATAGCCTATGTACCAAGGCTAGATACTAATATATAATTTCTTATGTACCTATTTAGGAATATTATGATTTATGTTTATGTTAAAATAGGCTAAACATTCCCCAAGTTTTTGGGTCCAATTTGTAATAATAATAAATAATTAAAATATCACTAATGATTTCACATATGTCCATTATGACCAATGAATGATATTTGCCACTTCATTGTGCCACATCATGTCCTAAATGACTATTGTCCT
>Ga0116228_10002135_pt1 | contig 16979 bp, 12 predicted proteins | sample S1TSphfallax_2_FD_89694 | JGI IMG/M metagenome (GOLD analysis project Ga0116228, IMG submission 89694) | Host-associated microbial communities from peat moss isolated from Minnesota, USA - S1T2_Fc - Sphagnum fallax MG | ecosystem: Host-associated > Plants > Peat moss > Unclassified | place... | reverse complement strand
ACAGCTTCGTCCACGCACCCGGCGAGCGCGGGCTGGTGATGATCGTGTTCACTCTGCCCTCCTATGATTTGGTGTTCAAGGTGATTAGAGACCACTTCGGCGCACCAAAAACTTCCAGCCGCGCCGACGTGATCGAGCGCTATCAATTCGTTTTTCGGCACGATCGTGCCGGCCGATTGGTCGACGCCCAGGAATTCAAGCGGCTGCGGCTGCCCCGGGCGCGTTTCATGCCCTGTCTCGTCGAAGAATTGCTCCGCGACGCCAGCGAGAGCTGCCGCATCGAGGGTGAGGATTTGATCGTCGAACATTGTTACATCGAACGACGCCTGCGGCCGCTCAACTTGTTCCTCCGCGAGGCGGAGCCGGCGGCCGCGGAGGTGGCGATGATCGACTATGGCAACGCGCTGCGCGATCTCGCCGCGAGCAACGTCTTCCCCGGCGATCTGCTGCTCAAGAACTTCGGTGTGACCAATCATCGCCGCGTCATCTTCTATGACTACGACGAATTGTGCCTGCTGTCGGAATGCGTATTCCGCGATCTACCCCAGCCCAGTTGCGATGAAGAGGAGACGAGCGGCGAACCGTGGTTTCATTACGGCCCTCGAGACGTGTTCCCGGAACAGTGGCTGCCCTTCCTCTCCATTCCTCCGGCGCTGCGCGAAGTTTTCCTGGAACATCATGCCGAACTGCTGACGGCGGCATGGTGGCGGGCGAAGCAGGCCGAAGTGACCGCTACCCAGACGAACCCTCTCGAATCAACAGCGCGACGGGAAATGCGCCCAGCAGTTCTGGCGGGCTGACCGCGCCGCTCATCACGGTGCCGGTGAAATAGTTGCGCCAGTCACCCCGCGGCAGCGGCAGACGCGTATCGCCCCAGTCACCATTGACCGACAAGGTGAAGCGCGGAACGACGGCAATCACATCGTTGCCCCGGCGAAATGCCAGCAGATTGCCGAGATGCGCTCCCTGGGCCACCAGTGGCTGATACTCGCTTCGTGTCGAAAAATCATCCGGCCGCTCGCGACGCAGCCGCAGCACTCGGGATATGAGCCACAGCTTGGGCAGCCCCGTCTCCCAGTCGGCGAGCGAATCGGCGGCCGAGAGGTCTTTCGCACGGCGTACCAGCTCCTCGCGTTTCTCGAAGTCCACCGGCCGTCGATTGTCAGGATCGACGAGACTCAAGTCCCACAACTCCGTGCCCTGGTAAAAATCCGGCACACCGGCAACGACCATTTTGACGAGCGTCTGCGCCAGGCTGTTGATGCGCCCCGGCAGAATCAACGGCTGTATGAAGGCCTCGAGGCTTTCGATGAATTGCGGCGTCTGGAACACGCCTTGGATGAAGCCGCGAATGTTCTCCTCGTAGCCGGCATTCGGCTCGTGCCACGAGGTTCTTATTTTCGCTTCGCGGCAGGCCTTCAACATGTATTGCCAGCAGCGCTCCTCGGTGATCGGCCATGCACCGATGAGCGTTTGGTACAACAAATACTCCGCGTGCCGATCGGGCGTGCGATTCTTCCAGGCGGGTGCGTTCAATTGCGACCAGGCATGCAGCGCTTCCGACCAGCGATCGGGGACCTCCGACAGCAACGAAATGCGGGTGCGCACGTCTTCGCTGCGCTTGTTGTCATGGGTCGAGGTGGCCAGCATGTTGTTCGGCCAGCTGTCGCTGAGATAGTGGCAGAACTCGTGAAACTTGTCCGCGGAGATGCCCACCAAAGACGCCTGGGCACCCACTTCATTGCAGGAGACCAAGCGGTCGAAGCAATAAAACGTCGTGTCCTCGACGCCCTTCGCCATGACGGCGGGCGCGAGCTGCTGCCATCCCTCGACGAATGCCGCCTCGTCCGGGTCGAGCGTCTGCTTGGTGAACAACTCCAGCAGGAAATCGAAGGCCGCGCCATCGATGCGCGTCGAACCGATGCGGGCGCTTTGCACCGCGTCGGTCAAGACTCGAAGGTCATCGCCATGCAACGTGGCAGCGGTGCGATAGGTCCGGTATACGCCGACCGCGACGGTGACGCGGACCAGCGCTTCGCGCAGATGTCGTGGACTCAAATCCCGGGTGCGCCAATCGGTGCGGGCGAGCTCGAGCGCCGCGGCGGCGAGCCGCTCGACGTCGGCGGAAAACGTCGACTCGACGATGCTGCGCTTCTTTTCGCGCACCACCGCCGCAAAATTCACCGGATGGCCCGTGAAATCGTAGTACGTGGCGGTCAGCGCATCGATCCGCTGGTCATCCATCCACAGGCGGTTCGCCTTGGCGAGAAAATCGTAGCCGACGGTGCCGTCGATGGGCCAGTCGTCCATGAGACGCTCGTCGTTCTCGAGAATCTTCTCCACATAAATCCGCCCCTCGGGAAGGAGTTCTCGCAGCCGCTTGAAATAGCTCTGGGGATCCCGCAGTCCGTCGGGGTGATCGACGCGCAACCCCTCGATCTCCCCGTCCGCAATCATGCGCTCGATCCGCGCATGGGTTGCCTCGAAGACCGCCGGCACCTCCGTACGGATGCCGACCAACGCGCCAACGTCGAAGAACCGCCGGTAATTGGTCAATTCCCCCGCGAGCTCCCAGCCGTGCAAGACGTAGCATTGCCGGCGCAGCACCCGATCGAGCCGCTGCGGGTCTTGCTTGAGCTCGGCCAGGCCCGTCTCGAGGCGATCGCGCGGCGTCGCGCCGAGCAGGCCGCGGGCGCGCTCCACCAGCGACGCATAGCGGGCGCGCTCTTCGCCGCTCGGGTCAGCGACCTGCAGCAGCCCATCGAGCTCCTGGAAACAGGGATCGATACCTGCGCCAACCCCCCAATCGATCAATTGGCCCCAACACGCGGGAGTGAGTGGAAAACTATTGTCGTAGTGTTTGAGCCTCGGCAACCCGTCCGCGAGGACCACCTCGAGTGTGCCCTCCGCCAGCGCTTCCCCGTAGGCTTTGGCGAGCGAGCAGATGTGCACCCGCAGCGGTTCACCGGGCAGTCGGCGAATGTCGAAGGACTCGCAATAAGCGCTGAAGGATCCATGCGCGAGCACATCATCCCACCAGGGGTTGTGCTGCGACGCCGACATGTGATTCGGCACGATGTCGAGCAGGATGCGCAGGCCGTTGCGGCGGGCCGCCCCGACAAACTCCTTCCAGGCGGACTCGCCGCCCAGATCATCGCTGATCCGGCCGGGATCGGCCACGTCGTAACCATGCTGGCTGCCGGGAACCGCCTGCAGACAGGGTGACAGGTACACATGGCTGATGCCGAGTTCGGCCAGATACGGCAGAACCCGCTCAGCCGCCGCCAGAGGAAAGCCGGCATGCAGCTGCAGGCGGTACGTCGCGATCCACTGCGGGCTCATGAGGGAGATCCGGCGGCCGGCCGCTCATGACTCAACAGAATAAACGAGCGCGGTGTCATCACGACGGTGCGATCGCGTTTGACGGATTCGCGTTCCGGCACCAGCTCCGGACGCGCGGTGTCGAAGACGACCCTCCAGCCGGAATGGTAGAGCTGATAGGAAATCCGAAACGACACCGATTCATGGTGCGCATTGAGCAGCAACAGAAAGTCCTTGTCGACCGCGCCGCAGCCACGGCTGTCGCGAATTTCCGGCGACATGCCATTCAAGAACATGCCGAGCGTGCGCATCCACCCGCCGTCCTCCCAGTCCTTGGCCTCCATGCGTTTGCCATCCGCCCGATACCACACGATGTTCTTGTCGGGATGGACCGCATCCGGATCGTTGACGTAAAAGGCATAGCGATGCAAGTTGGGATGCTGCTTGCGGAAACGATTCACCTTGACCGCAAAGCTCAGGAACTTTTCGCGGCGCTCGTCGAGATGCCAGTCATACCAGCTCAACTCGGAATCCTGGCAATAGCCGTTGTTGTTGCCCCGCTGCGTCCTTGACAGTTCGTCGCCGCCGGAAATCATGGGCACACCCTGCGCCAACATGAGCGCACACCAGAGATTGCGCTTCTGCCGCTCCCGCAGTTCGATGATCGCCGGGTCATCCGTCTCGCCCTCCACACCGCAATTCCACGTCTGGTTGTCGTCCGCCCCATCGCGGTTGCCCTCGCCATTGGCCTCGTTGTGCTTCTGCTCGAAGGAGACGAGATCCTGGAGGGTAAAGCCATCATGGGCGGTCACGAAATTGATGCTCGCGGAGGGCGGGCGGCGCGTGGTCTCGTACAGGTCGGCGCTGCCGGACATCCGCGTTGCGATTTCGGAGTGCAGCCCCATGTCGCCCTTCCAGTATTTGCGCACGGAGTCGCGGTACTTGCCGTTCCACTCCATCCATCCCGGCGGGAAATTACCGACCTGGTAACCACCCTCCCCCAGATCCCAAGGCTCGGCGATCAGTTTGATGGGTGCAAGGGCCGGGTCTTGGTAAATCGTGTCGAAGAAGGCACCGCAGTGATCGACGTCCTTCTGTTCCCGCGCCAGCGCGGAAGCGAGATCGAAGCGAAAGCCGTCGACGTGCATCTCATTCACCCAATACCGCAAACTGTCCATCAGCAGCTGGATCGCGTGCGGATGCATCATGTTCAGCGTGTTGCCGCAGCCCGTGAAATCCATGTAATGCCTGGGATCCCCAGGGACGACCCGGTAGTACGCGAGATTATCGATGCCCCGGAATGAGAGCGTCGGACCGGCATGGTTGCCTTCCGCCGTATGGTTGTAGACCACGTCCAAGATCACCTGGAACCCGGCAGTGTGCAAATCCTTGACCATCTGCTTGAATTCGCGGACCACATCGCAGGGATCGCCGCGATTGCTGGCGTAGGTGGGTTCCGGCGCGAAAAATCCGAGGGTGTTGTAGCCCCAATAATTGCGTCGCCCCTCATCGACCAGGTGGCGATCGTCGAGGAAGTAATGCACCGGCATCAGTTCAATGGCGGTGACGCCGAGTTGCCGGAGATGCTCGACGATGGGCGGCGATGCCATCCCGGCATAGGTGCCGCGCAGCGCCTGCGGCACATCCGGATGCAGCATGGTCATGCCGCGCACGTGAGCCTCGTAAATGATGGTCTCGTGCGCCTCGAAGTGAGGCCGCTGTTCCCCGCTCCAATCGAAGGAGCTGTGAACCACGGCCGCAAGCGGTGCAAACGGAGCGCTGTCGCGGTCGTCGAACGCAAGATCGCCCAGCGCATCGCCCACCGGATAGGCGAACAGTTCGTCCGCCCATTTGAGCGGCCGGCCGATGACCTTCGCATAGGGGTCGAGCAACAACTTGTTCGGATTGAAGCGCAACCCCGCTTCCGGCTCATACGGCCCATGGACCCGGTAGCCATAGAGCTGGCCGGGCCGGACACCGGCCATGTAGATGTGCCAGGCCCCGCAGGTTCGCTCCTGGACCCGGATCCGACGCTCGTTGCTGCCGTCCGGATCGAACAGGCAGAGCTCGAGCCACTCCGAGGCATCCGAGAACAGCGAGAAATTGACACCCCGGCCATCCCACGTCGCACCGCGCGGGAACGGCGAACCCGCACCTCCCACTAGGAGCGGGCGCCGCTCATGGCACCCGGCATCGCAACGCTCCGGTGCTCACCGATGTCCCGAGGTGTCGTGCCGGTGGCGAGCGCCCTGGCAATGCTGAAGAGCTGCACCAGCTTGTTGCTGTTCGAGTCCCAATACTCGGCCTGTTCGGGTGTGACCTTGATGAGCACGTTATGAGCCGACTCGGGGCCCTCCGGAAACCACGCCTGCACGGCGGGCTTCCATAACGCTTTCTTCCGTGCGACGTCGCTGATGACTTCGGCGGATCCGGAGACGGTGACGAAGTCGAAGTCTTCGGTGTTGCTGTAGGTGAGGCAGACTTGGGAGTGGGCGGCCAGCGCGGTTACCGCCGTCGAATCGGCGGCGGCAAAAAACCACAGTGTGCCGTCGTACTCGCGCTCGATGGTGGTCATCGGCCGGCTGCGCAGCGCCTCATCGGCTTCCTGGGTGGTGAGCATGGCATAGCGATACTTCTTCACCAGAGCCCATAATTTTTCGCGTGCTGATTCGTCGACGGTCATAGCGCATCCTTGATCGAGGTCCAACGGTCTTGGCCCCCAATTATTGACCCCGCGTGGAATGCCGCCGTAGGTAAACACCCGAAGCCCGTGTCGGCGCCGGGCGGCGGCGTGCGTAGGACGGGTTATTCCCAGACCCAGTCGCGAATTTCCGGCAGGTCCTCGCCGTGACGATCGATGTAGCGCTTGTGTTCGACCAGCTTGTCGCGCAGTTGCTGTTTGAGATAGACGCCTTGACTGCCGGTCTGCGGCAACCGATCGATGGCATCGATCACCAGATGGAAGCGGTCGATTTCATTCAACACCGTCATGTCGAACGCCGTCGTGATGGTGCCCTCTTCCTTGTACCCGCGCACATGAAAGTTGTGATGATTATGACGCCGGTACGTGAGGCGGTGAATCAACCAGGGGTAGGCGTGGAAGGCGAAGATGACCGGCTTGTCGAGCGTGAAAAGTGAATCGAAGTCACCATCGGCGAGTCCGTGAGGATGTTCGGAAGCCGGTTGCAGTTTCATCAGATCAACGACGTTGACGACCCGGACTTTGAGCTGCGGCAGGTGTTTTCTCATGAGCGACACGGCCGCCAACGTCTCGAGCGTCGGCACATCGCCGGCACACCCCATCACCACGTCCGGTTCGTCTTGCTGATCGTTGCTCGCCCATTGCCAGATGCCGATGCCCTCGGTGCAATGGCTCACCGCTTCATCCATGGTCAGCCATTGCGGAGCCGGGTGCTTGCCGGCAATCACGACATTGACGTAGTGCCGGCTGCGAAGACAATGATCCATGACGGAGAGCAGGCAGTTCGCGTCGGGCGGCAGGTACACCCGCACCACCTCCGCCTTTTTATTGATGACGTGATCGATGAAGCCGGGATCCTGATGCGTGAAGCCGTTGTGATCCTGCCGCCAGACATGGGAACTCAGCAGGTAGTTGAGCGAGGCGATCCTCACCCGCCACGCGAGCCCGGCGGTGACTTTCAACCATTTCGCATGTTGATTGAACATCGAATCAACGATGTGGATGAAGGCCTCATAGCAATTGAACAGCCCGTGCCGACCCGTCAACAGATACCCTTCCAGCCAGCCCTGGCACTGATGCTCGCTCAGCATTTCCATGACCTGGCCGCTCGGCGCCAGAAACTCGTCATTGACTTGAGTGGCGGCCTCCCATTGCCGATCGGTCACCTCGAACACGGCCTCGAGCCCGTTGGAGACGGTCTCGTCCGGACCGAAAATACGAAAGTTCCGTTGCGAGGCATTGAGCTTCGCCACGTCGCGGAGGTATGGCCCGAGAACGCGCGTATCGCCGATCCCGCGGCAACCGTGCACCGGTACTTCGGCGGCATACTCGGTGAAATCGGGCATCTTGAGGTCGCGCAGCAATTTGCCGCCGTTGGCGTGCGGATTGGCGCCCATGCGCCGGTCGCCCGTGGGTGCCAGCGCCGCGAGGGCCGGCTGCAGCCGGCCCTCGGCGTCGAACAACTCCCCGGGTCGGTAACTGCGCAGCCACGCCTCCAGCAGCGCCAGGTGTGCCGGATTCTTCGCAGGGTCCGTGATCGGCACCTGATGGGCATGAAAGGTCCCTTCGTTCGGCACGCCGTCGATTGCCTTGGGTCCGGTCCAGCCCTTGGGAGACTTGAGCACGATCATCGGCCAACGCGGCCGCTCGTGAGTGTCGCCCTCGCGCGCGGCAGCCTGGATGCGTTTGATTTCCTCGATCACCCCATCGAGGGCGGCGGCCATCGCCTGATGCATCAGGGCCGGTTCGTGGCCCGCCACGTAATGGGGTGTCCAACCGTAGCCGCGCAGAAGCTGGTCGAGCTCCTCGCTCGAGATGCGTGCGAGCAGCGTGGGATTGGCGATCTTGTACCCATTCAGATGCAATATGGGCAGCACCGCGCCATCGGATCGGGGATTTAAGAATTTGTTCGAGTGCCAGGACGTGGCGAGCGGTCCGGTCTCCGCCTCGCCGTCGCCGATCACGCAGGCAACGGTCAGACTGGGATTATCGAATACCGCGCCAAAGGCATGGCTCAGCGAATAGCCGAGTTCGCCTCCCTCGTGAATCGAACCGGGACATTCGGCCGACGCATGACTCGGAATGCCGCCCGGGAAGGAAAACTGCGTGAACAGCCGTTTCATACCCGCCTCGTCGCGGCCGACATTGCTGTAGATCTCGCTGTAGGTCCCCTCCAAGTAGGTTCCACTCACCACCGCCGGCCCGCCATGACCGGGTCCGGACATGTAAATCATGTCGAGGTCATATTTCTTGATGACTCGATTCAAATGCGTGTAGATGAAATTCTGCCCGGGCGTGGTGCCCCAATGACCGAGCAGCATGCGTTTGATCTGCCCGGCCGCCAACGGCTCCTTGAGCAGGGGGTTGTCGCAGAGATAAATCTGACCCACCGACAGATAGTTCGCGGCGCGCCAGTAGGCGTCGAGATTCCGCAGCGCCTCGGCATCCAGGGGGCCGGGGGACGGCGCCGTCGAGGCAGGCTCGGGAGATGGCGATTGCGATGGCGATTGCGGTTCGATCATGAGTGAGTCGCTCCCTGGGTGGACACGTTGAGTAGACGCAGAGTCGCGGCTGCGATCACGGATTCTTCATCGGTATGAATCACACGCACGGCGACCCGCGCAGCATCGCTCGAGATCATCATCTCGCCGCGCGCATTGCGCGCTGCCTCGATGTCGATGCCGAGAAAATCCAATCCCGCGCAAATACGCGCACGGATCTGCGGTGCGTTTTCGCCGATGCCGCCCGCGAACACCAACGTATCGAGGCCGCCCAGCGCGGCGGCATAGGCGCCGATGCATTTCCTCACCTGATAGCAGAAGAGCGCGAGCGCTTCGGCGGCCCGCTCGTCCGCGGACTCGCGTGCGAGGAGATCGCGGACATCCGAGCTGGTCTCGGATACGCCCAGGAGCCCCGACTCATGCGTGACCATCGACTCGAAGGCGCGAACGTCCATCGAGTCGGTCGTGGCCAAGAACCCGACGATGCCGGGGTCCAAGTCACCCGAGCGGGTACTCATCATGAATCCCGAGGCCGGTGTGAATCCCATGCTGGTGTCGATGCTCCGGCCGTCCCGCACCGCCGCGAGGCTGGCGCCGCTCCCCAGATGCGCGAGGATCACCCGGCCGCGCGTTGCGGCAGGATCGCCCAGCCGTGCCAACTCGGCGATGAGAAATGTATAAGACAAGCCATGAAATCCATAGCGCTGCACGCCCTTCGCGAAGTAACGGCGCGGAATCGGCAACAGCGTGGCCACCCTCGGCATGGTGCGGTGGAAGGCCGTGTCGAAGCACGCCACCTGCGGCCACTGCGGCTGCAGCCGGCCCACCGTTTCGATCAGCTCGATTTCGCGAGGGAGATGGTCGGGGTCGTACGGCCGGATCGCTCTCAACTCGTCGAGCAGGGCGGGCGTGATGCGCTCCGGAGCGCAGTGTTGCATGCCATGCACGACGCGGTGGCCGACTCCGACCACCCCGGCAAACATCGGCTCGGCGGCCAGTCGATCCATGAGCCGCGCAGCGGCCGTGCGGTGGTCCGCAGCGTCCAAGGTCTCCGGGCCGGCGCCGGCATGCTTCGCAGATTTCTCGATGGTCAATGTCGTCCCGGCGAGGCCGATGCGGTCGAGTTTCCCGCCGAGCAAGCGAGCCGTCCCGCCCGCGGTATCGTAAAACGCGAATCGAATACTGGACGATCCGCCATTTAACGTGAGCACGCTTTGCATGCGGACAGTCTGACATAGTGCTCGTGATGGAGAATGCAGGCCGGAAGTAGGACAAACACCGACCCGCTGGTGGTGTCCCCCGTCAACGCGAATGTCGCAGCGCCACCACCCACGCACCACCGAGCAGCGCCAACGCCAAACCGCCGAGCGTGAGCTGCCACGCCATGCCCTCCCGCCGTGGTAATCCCACTCGCGCGTACACCCATCCCAGTGCGGTACCGCACAGAAATCCCAGCACATGACCGAGGACGTCGACATGCTCATTACCGGCGCCGAGCAGCGCCAAGAGCGACACTCCCGCGAACAACGGTCCCCAACGATAGAAGCGCCGATCCCGCAGTGCCATTTCCCGGCCCCAGCCGAATCCGGCGAGCAGGCCCAGTGCCGCGAACACGGCGGTGGATGCGCCCACCGCGTGATGCCATTGCGGCGAAATCAGCATGTCGAGGTAGTTCGCGACCGCACCCGTCATCAAGATGCTCAGCCAGGCCAAACCCGGTCCGAACATCCGGCCGGCAAGCACGCCGATCCCGATGCCGAACAACAGATTCCCCAGCAGGTGCTCTTGGTCCAAATGCAGGGTGAGCGCCGTGAGTGGGCGCCACCATTCGCCGCCGCCGCCCGTCCTGGCATCGAGGGCGCCCACCGCGAACCAGTCGACATCGAATGATTGTCGGCCGGCCAGGTAGGCGACCACGATCAATATCGTGCCATACACCGCCGCACCGGCAGGGGCGCCGTCATGGGTCTCGAGCGGCAGCGGTTCAGCTCTGGGGACAATGCGCTCTGCCGCATAGCGCGTCAGTTCATCGCGCGCGAACTCCGCCGCGGATTCCGCCACCGTGAGTGCGCACATGCCGTCCGACAGGGTGCGCTCATAGGCCATGCCCCTGGCATCGAGCACGAGACCGTATTCGGCACATTCTTTGGGCGAACCTCGGAACACGACCACGTCCCCAGCCGGCTCCGCCGGGCGCTCGCTGCCACTCATTTCTTGCAATGCGTTTAGCGTCCTGTATGACTACAATCAAACCGTTGATGAGGATCCACCGCAGACCAATGTATCGGGAGAAAAGCATGTTCAGGAAGGGCTTCGTCTTTTGCATGGTAGCAATGTCGGCATGCGCGCCGTGTTTCGCCGCGGGCGCGGACGCCGGCCTCCGGAAAGAAATCGTTCCGGCACCTGCTCCGACCGGCGGCGCTCCCGCGGCGCCGTTCAGCGAAGGGGTCATGGTGGGGAACACGTTTTACGTCGCCGGTCACATCGGCATGGACCCGGCCACCCAAAAGGCCGCGGCCGATGTCGACACCGAAGCCCACCTGGTGCTCGACGCGGTCAAGAAGACGCTGGGCGAAGTGGGGCTCTCCATGAACGATCTGGTGTCGGTCACCGTGTATTGCACGGACTTGAGTCTGTACGACTCATTCAATGCGGTTTATCGAAGCTATTTTAAGGCGCCCTACCCGGCGCGGGCGTTCATCGGCATCAATCAACTGGTGCGTGGCGCCCACTTCGAGGTCGCCGGAATCGCGGTCAAGGCGGCCCCGCCCATCGTCAGGTCGGGCGGACCCGGTCACTGAGCATACGATAGATTTTAAGGACCTTGGGAACATAGGCCATGGTCTCGCTGAACGGCGGAATCTGACCGCCGTTCCGGTCGACCGCATCTTCACCGGCGTTATAAGCCGCCAAGGCGAGCCTTATGTTCTGGCCGAAGCGGTTCATCAAAAATTTCAAATAGGTCGCACCGGCATGGATGTTTTCCTTCGGATCGTACAAGTCGGACACGCCGAATCGCGATGCGGTGGCCGGCATCAGCTGCATCAAACCCACCGCGCCGCGTTTGGAAAGGGCGCGTGAGTTGAACCCTGATTCGACCACGATCACGGCGCGCAATAGATTGGGCTCCACGGCGGCAGACAGTGCAGCCTTTTCGATGATGGAATCATATTGTGCCGCGCGTGCCAGCATCGACGCATTGTAATGATCTCCGCTCTCGGTCAGTGCATGGGGCGAGAGCACCAACAGCCGGTAAGGATTGGCGTCCGGCATGTCGGTGTAATGACGGACACCCTCCGCGTCGACGTACATGTAAATCCGAGTGTGCGCGACGGCGCCGGCGGTGGTCAGCAAACCAGCCGCCAGAGCCGCCGCACAAAGCGCGGCGCAGCGGGGTCGAATGAGCAATCAGCCTCCTCGTCGAGAGCCTGGAAAAACTTCACCCGACAGCGTAACGCGCGGCATTCCAGTGCGATGGGAACTGCATCACTCAATCATCTTTCTGTCTGCGGCAATCTCTCATCAAAGAACCCGCCGAAATCCTCACACGCCACCTTCGAATGTTACACGGAATTGCACAAGTCTCGTGATCGAAACTACTGATTGGAAACAGAAATATCGCGACTCGTTACTCGAAATGGAGAACGAGGAGAAGCGTTGGAAGCTGGTTGAACAGGCATTGCGGCGCCTGATCGGGCGGCTCTGTGCCGCGGCGATGGGAGTCGATCCCAAGCTCGACGACGAGTTGGTGACCCTCGCGGCAGCGAATCGCCGCAATGCCGATTGGACAGAACTCGAGCGACTGGCCGAAGCGCTGACCACCGCCGTGGTGGCCGTCGACGCGGTCTCTCCGGTGCCCACCGTCGTGCTGCCGCCGATCGCCCCGGCGACGCCCCGGCGCTGGGAAGCGGCCATCGCCGCCACGGGCAACATCTTGAAGCGGCTGCAATCCTTGGGGAACGAGGATGCGGCGGTCCAAGACCTCGCCGCACGCCTCTCGAGGGCCGCCACCGATGGCGACCTTGCCGGCATTTTGCAAAAAACCGCCGAGATGGTCCAACGCCATGGTGGAAGGCTGGTGCAGGAGCGTCTTCAAGCGGCGGCCGTGCTCGCCGACGTCACCACACGGCTCGAGGAAGTGTCGGGCTACCTGGACGAAGTCGGCGAAGCAGCCTTGACGCGTTTCGCCGATACCGACGCCGTCAATGACAAGGTGATGAACGACGTCAGCAATCTCACCGCCGAGGTTCAGAGTGCCACGGAGCTGCGGCTGTTGCAGACGCTCGTGGCGACCCGCCTGGAAGGGGTCACCCAACAGGTCCGAGGCCTGCGTTCCCGGGAAGACCAGCGCCGACTGGAGCACTCCAGTCGCACCGAACGCATGCAGGCGCGGATCAAGGATCTGGAGCGCGAATCACAGGACCTGCGCACCAAGCTCGACAGTGAAAAGTTCGGCGCACGGCATGATCCGCTCACCTTGGTGGGCAACCGCAAATCCTTCGATGAGCGGCTCGCGCAGATCATGGCGCTGCGCTCTGCGGAGGGCACCCCCGCGGCGATGCTGCTCTGGGATCTTGATGACTTCAAGGCAGTCAATGACACCTATGGCCATCGCGCCGGGGACCGGGTGCTGAAAAGCGTGGCCACCTGCCTGGTGTCGGCACTGCGGCCCGACGACTTCGTCGCCCGTATCGGCGGCGAGGAGTTCGTGGTCCTGCTCTGCGGCTTACCCCTCGAAAAAGCCGCCGGCATTGCCGAGGAGCTATGCCGCGCGGTCGAGGCACTCCGGTTTCATTTCCGCGGCGCTCCGGTCCAGGTCACCATATCGTGCGGCGTGACCGACATTCGCGACGACGATACCGCCGGCTCGGCCTTCGACCGAGCCGATGCGGCCCTGTACCGCGCCAAGCGTGCCGGCAAGAATGCGGTGGTCACCGCTTGAGCGGCGGCCCGTCCATGGCAATGATCGATCGTTCGCGGTGGTGACAGAGATTTAACATGCAGAAGTGGGATTTTTCGCGGATTTTTTTGAGCTTTCGCTTATAGAATCATCCAGAGCCTCATGGCCGGGCAAATCATGAGCGACAAATTTATTGCACTGCAGCGCCCAAGAACGGCGCGCTTTGCGGTGCGGCCATGCAGGGATATCGATCAGTCATGAGCGCCTCGAAAACAGTCCTACGGGAAGCCATCGCGGACCCGACTTCTGTCGCCCGGCCGCTGGTTCATCCGGAAACCCGTGTATGGGCGCGTCCGGCCACCGGCCTCCGGAGCTGGCTGTTGACCGCGACCTTGTTTCTCATTCCCTTGTTGACCTACTGGCCCGCTACTTTCCACGATTATGGCCTGCGGGATGATTACTCCAATCTTCGTGAGGCCCATGAAGAACCCGGCGTCGTCGTGCGCTTTTGCGCCTCCCACGCCCGGCCGATCTACGGCTGGCTGCTGCAGAACTCTTTCGGCGCGACCAGCAGTGTCCAGAACCTGAGATGGATGCGCGTCGGCGCCGCGCTGTTACTGGGTGCAATCGGCCTGGTCATGTTCCGGGGCCTCTCGGCCTATGGCTGGTCCTTCAACTCGAGCCTCTGCTTCGCCGTGCTCTTGGAGCTCGTGCCGTCGGCGCAGGTGATCGCCGGCTGGGCGATCGGCTGGCCGTATGCGGCCACCGCGCTGCTCGCCATGGCGGGGTTCTTCACGGTCGAAAGCGCGCTCTGCGCCCGTCCCGCATTGGGTATGCCGCGGGCCGCGGGCCAATGGGCGACGGCCATCGTTCTGATGGTGGTTAGCGCGCTCATCTACCAGCCGAGCGCCATGTTCTATCTCGTGCCGCTGACCGGCGCCTTGATCGCCCAGCGCCGGGGCGCCGCTCGCACCGTGCGGTGGTTGGGTCTGCACTGCGGCCTTCTGATGGGATCCCTCGCCATTGCCTACGGCATCATGTCGGGGCTGTACGCCGCCGGCATCTTCGTCAAGTCCGGCAGAATTGCCTTCGAGCATCACTGGGGCGAGAAGCTGGCCTGGTTCCTGCGCGAGACGCTACCCAATGGTTTGAGTCTCTGGGTGCTCAACGACAACAATCTGCGCGACCATGGGATGTACCTGGCCTGCGCCGGCATGGTCGGTATGCTGCTGCTCGCCGGGCTGTATCTGGAATGGAAGCGCTATGGGCGCCTTCGCGGGCTGGTCTGGGCCGGCGGGCTGTTCTTTTTGCCCGTACTCGCCGCCGGCGTGAGCTTGGTGGCCTCTGAACGGTATGCCACCTACCGCACCATCTTTGCGATGACCGCCGTGCTCTTGTGCTTTTTGGTCGCATCGCTGCGCAGTTTGAGCGACCATTGGCAGCTGTCGAGCCGCCGCTTGCTCGCGGTTCTGGCGGTGGCGGTTTCTTTTTTCATCGCGCAGCACCATGTCTATGCGTTGATCGCCGTACCCCAGGGGAACGAGTGGCAGTTGATCCTGTCGGGCGCCAAGCGCGTGCAGCTCAATGCGCCGTCGCGGCCGAAGGTTTTCGCGATCGCTTCCTCGCCGAGCGATATCTCGACCGACACGATCTATCATGATGAATTCGGCTCGCTGTCGTCGAATTCCGAATGGGTGCCGAAGGAGATGTTCAAGCGTGCCATGCACGACCTGCATCCCAATGTGCCCAACCTCGAGTCGCGGTACGAGTTCGCCGAAGGTTACAAGCTGCCGAGCGGACAGCATTATGATGTCATCATCGATATGCACCAGCTGCGGCGCTTTCACACCGACAACTGAGCCCGGCAGCGCGGTCGCGATCTAGAGTCCCAACCAGTCGGTGACCCGGCCCTTGGCGATGGCGGCACCCACCGCCACCGGCCAGGCCGAATGCAGCATGATCGGTTTCACTGCCGTGATGGGCATGTCGAACGGCGCCCGTGGTTCGACAATGCGCCGCGCGATCGCTGCACCCATGACCGTCGCCATGGCAACGCCACGGCCGTTGTAGCCGAGACAGGCGATGATACCGGGTGCCGGCTCGTGCACATGCGGATAGTGATCGCGGGTCATGCCCAACTGACCGCCCCAGGCGTGAGTCCAGGCAACGCCACGCAAGGCGGGCCAAAGCCGTTCGGCATAGGCCGGCAGGTAGGGCACCGCGGTGATCGACTCGATCTCGCGTTGCGGACCGCGGCCGCCCAGCAGCAACCGTCCGCTTGAATCCACCCGATAATAAACCGTGATCGCGCCCACCTCATAGAGTACCGAACGGCTCGGCAGGATTGAGAGCGCCAATGCCTGCGGCAGCGGCTCGGTGGCGGTCATGGCGCCGAATACAGGGACCACGCTTCGCCGCAGGTTCGGCCACAGATCATCGGTGTACCCGTTGGTGCCAAGCACGACCCTCGGCGCGGTGACCGTTCCGGCCGTTGTGTGCACCGTCCAGGCAGCGCCGGTCTGCACCAAGCGCACGGCCCGCGAGGCACCATGCACCCGCGCACCGGCGGCCAGCGCCGCACGCACCAGCCCGCGCGCATAACTCAAGGGATTCAAATCACCGCCGCGCCGGTCCCACATCGCACACCGGTAGCGATCGGTACCCGTGGCATCGTGCAGCGCGCTGCCGGTCAACAGTTCCACCGGCGCCTCGCGGCGCTTCCATTGCTCCGCCGTGACCGCCAAGGCGGATGCCTGATTCGCGGTCACCGCGGCACGCAGGGTGCCGTTGCGGCGCGCGTCACACGCAATCCCATGGCGCGCGATCAACTCGAAGACGAAGGTCGGCGCGCCACCCGAAAGCGCGTTCATGCGGCCGCCGAGCGCCGCTCCGAAATCACGTTCCACCCCGTCAGGATCGACTTTCAGCCCCGGATTGACCTGACCCCCGTTGCGGCCGGAGGCCCCCCACCCCGGGTCGTGCGCTTCGAGGAGCACGACTTCGAGCCCACGCTCGGCAAGGTGCAACGCCGCCGACAAACCGGTGATGCCGCCGCCCACGACCAACACGTCGGCGCGCACGTCCGTCTGCAAGGGCGCAGTGGCAGGGGCGGGTTCGGCGGTCTCGCGGTAAAGATTCGGCATACGCGGATTTCGTGTTAGCTTGCCAGTTTCCGCATCAAGGCACCACGCCGCTGACAACGAAAGGTGAATGCATGGAGTATCAAGGACTGGGTGGTTTGATCGTGTTGATCGCCGATGTCTGGGCGATCGTGAATATTTTTCAAAGCTCCGCCGACTCGGGTCGCAAGGTGTTGTGGACGGTACTGGTGATCCTGTTGCCGGTGCTCGGTTTCATACTGTGGTTCTTCCTCGGACCCCGGACCGGCCGCGTCTAACCCGCACGGCATGCGCCGCCGCCACCCCACTGAACGCCATCAGCTTGCCCGCACCGGGTGGTTGCGGGCGAGCGTGCTCGGTGCCAACGATGGCATCGTCTCCACCTCGAGCTTGATCGTGGGCGTCGCCGCTGGTCATGCCAATCATGCCAACATCTT
>Ga0116228_10002133_pt1 | contig 16980 bp, 15 predicted proteins | sample S1TSphfallax_2_FD_89694 | JGI IMG/M metagenome (GOLD analysis project Ga0116228, IMG submission 89694) | Host-associated microbial communities from peat moss isolated from Minnesota, USA - S1T2_Fc - Sphagnum fallax MG | ecosystem: Host-associated > Plants > Peat moss > Unclassified | place... | reverse complement strand
TTGGATTTTTTCTTAGAGCATCCACATTTGCATGTTTAGAACCTACACGATGAACAATCTTGAAATGAAAATCTTGGAGCATAGATATCCATCTTCCCTTACGTCTGTGTCAAAAACAATGGCAAGTCACTCAAGCGGTTTGTGGTCAGTCTTCAAAAGAAAAAATGCTTGGTGGAGATTTTGTCAAAAATGCATTATGCCCCATATGAAGGCATAACATTTGCCTTCCATAAAATGGAAACAATTAAATTGGAAACAATTCATTGTTGGCATAGGTAATAACTTGCTTTTGTTTTTCAAACTTTTATGATAGGATGGCTCCCACCCCCGTTATGGACCAATCCACATCTAAAATAAATGGCTATAAGGAATTCAACCTGGTTAAAACTAGAAATGCTACCAAATATTTCTTTAAAGTTACAAATGCCCCTTAGTAGATGGGTGTTCATACAAATTTACATTCCTTCTTGTCAAACCAAATAAAGGTTCTGCAATTTTTGCATATCTAAGAATAAATTTGTAATAGTAGCCAATAAGCCCCAAAAAGGCCCTAACATTGGTTATTGTCCTAGGTATAAGAAAATTTTCCACATCATGTATTTTCTTGAGGTCAAGGTAAGATCCTTCAACATTAACCACATGACCTAAGAAAGAAATGTTATGCACCCCAAAATAGCACTTGCTAGGGTTTAACTTTAGATGAACTTCTCTTAAACATTGAAACACCATTTGGATATGTTGCAGATGATCCCTCCAATTTAGGTTGTGGATGTTGACATCATCAACAAAGACTTTTAGAAACTTGTTTCTCTTGCTTTTAAAAATTTCAGCCATGGTTCATGAAAAAGTACAAGTGGCATTTTTCAAGCTAAAAGACATGACATTCCATTCCTACAATCCTAACTTGGTAATAACGATAATCTTCTTGATGTCTTTAAATGCCGCGGGTATTTGCCAGAACCCAGATTGAAAATCCAAAGCAATAAACCTCCCAATTAGTCCACTAGCATTCCACCCAAATTTGAGTGGAATGAACCTATTCCACTATAGTGGTTTAGGGTGTGGTTTGGGATTGCATTAATGATTGGGGTCACATGGCAAAGGACAAGTCGTTATTGTGTCACCATACATGCTTAAACCACTAATTCAAGTGATCCTACATTCCATGTACATAAGCGGGTGGAATGGTTAGTGTGACATTTCCACTTCCCCTTGTGATAATATTCTAGTTTGATGGGTTAACATACTACTTTCACATTTTGCTACCAAAATCAAAATTTTAAAAGCATTCATCATTGCAAGGTGCAATAGGAATCGAAGTTATATTCATGGGTGGTGGGTTTATGATCCCCATACTAGTGCATGTCATTACATCCAATAGTGCTTAGATGTCATTTGTATAAAACAACATTGTACATTTGGTTCATATTTGCCAAAATTACCACCTTTTCTTAATTATGTTTGAGCATGATCACTTATCACATTGGAATTTACAAGGTTGAATTCCTAAGAGTTGTGTCACAAGTGGCATTATCATTAATATTCAAAGCATTGCCTATATACATGTTGTGATCCATTCAAGTTTTGGTGCATGTTAGTTTACTTTTTCAAAAGTATTTTTGGTCACACATAGTAATCTAGGTGGTTCATACATTACCTTTGTAAGATTACAATTTATCCCATTCACCAAACACTATGTCAATCCTATCATGTCACTAAAGCTTACTTGCCAATAAATCATAAAAGTCAACTTTCACTAATATTCAAATCATTGCCCCATCCATGCCATACCTTCATCAATAAGATCGGTTATTTTGGCACATGTTATTTTATTGTTCTTTACACAAGGAAGGTCACTCCCATGGCAAGGTGATACATACATTACCTTCATTAAGGTGTAAATCTATGGTCACTCACATAGCAAAGAGGTCTATACACTACTATTGTTAAATTGACAATTTGCCCCAGTCATTAAGCATTATGTCATTCATCTAATATTGTTATAGAACCTTGTGTATCATTAAATCATAAAACCTAACTTCATTAAGACTTGAACCAATCATCATCCCATACATGCCCCAAGCATAAGTATGCCCATGCATGCATTAAAGGTTCTTCTTTTAGTGACATTGGGAGCATGTGGATGTGGACAACAATGACTTTTTTGTAGCCAAGTGACTCCATTATATCACTTTGATTTCTTTCTTTCTCCAAGAACATGTAAGTTTGTTTGTCCCATTCATTAATAAATATGTTTGGGTGGAGTGGGGTCACTGCAGATTATATCACAACCCCTATGCTTTCACACTACAACACCACACAAAACACACTTATTAGTTACTAAACATCTCATCTATATCCAATACGCCATTTGTAAGGGCATTTGACATTTTTCTAGTTCCAATTGTGGGCTATGGTTTAAAAAATTTGTGAACAAATTGTTAATTTTATGTGAGACAAATTATATATAGGATTTACATATCCTTAAGATGTGTGATTCCATCCACAAAACTCTATAGTCAATATTTACTAGTTTCATCAAATGACTTCAAGAAAAGATCCTTGGGCTTGACTTCATGTAGAATCCCACCTCAATGATTAATTAACTATATGAAAAAATTACCTTCATTTACTAAACTTTTTGCTGGTTTTCAAATAGTTTTCCTTTTTCTTTAGACCAATTGAAAAATTCCAATAGATTTGACACCTTGCACATCAATGGGGACAACAAAAAGGTAGTAAAATTCATTAACAGTATAGGCCATCACACATCGTACGGTGTGTTTTAGCATTTAGTGGTGTGGAAAATAATACATATGTATCCAAAACACAACTTATAGTGTAACAATAGAAGGGGAATTAAACATAGTGTAAACTTACTTCAACTTTGCCTTGTAGGGATCATAACTTTGTTTATTACCAGAATTTGACAAACTTTTTGACATGCCACACACAAAGAAAAAGAAAATTTTTTTCATTATAGAAACCCACTTAAAGTCCTTAATCGAGTCCAAGGAAGAATGTATTTTGTGATTATCTAATATAATAGTTTGGTTATACTATGTAATTAGTAGCACTATTGAAAAGCAATATGTCAAACATTCAAACCTATCATTTAAACATTGTTGAAATAACCCACCCATTTTGTCTTTAACCTTAAAATCCACAAAACCATCAATTTGGTGGTTGATTGAATTATGATCTCAAGTAAAAATATTACTTATGCCACTTTTGTTTTTTCAATGTATCCCAATTTCATCATACTCTAAATAAGTAAGGTTTGCTCACCTTAAAAGTTTGAATTAAAACCCTTTGTATTCCTTCATTTATTTCCCATCTTCAAACTTGTCTTACAAAAAAACAAAACATCCATGAAATGTGGTAGAAGTGAAATTGAATTCCTACAAAATAATTATCAATATTGTAACATATTTGCATTTCACATACATACATTCACTATTTATGCCTTATTTCCCAACATTTTCAACACTACCATTCATTAAAACACCAAATTCATGGTTATTTCATATAACTAAGATCTGCATTTTAGAATACATTGTAAAAAACTCCAGAAACAAGATTACATTTCATTTCATCATACTCTCATACTAAAAAAAATCACACAATAACATGAACATAAAATTCACTATAGAAGTTTATGGTTTTTTGTATTGTTGTAAACATGACTCAAAATACAATAGATCCCAAGTTTTGTTGGAAAAAACCCAAAACAACAATTAAAATTTATGGTATATCAAAACAAAGTCTATGGTATTCTATTGCAAGTACCTACAACTCTTCTCAATTTTTTTTCCAAAATTGTGTGTTTAAGAATTCCTCCCCTATTTTCCAAAACTCTCCTTTTGAACAATCCTTGGTCTCCTCATCATGATTGAAACCAACAAGAATTCAAAATTCAAATTAACAAAGTTCCCTAATTAGTCCCTATCCTAAATGCCTTGTTCATTCAAAAGCATGTACTCATTTTACCCCCTTAACATTACCCCCTTTGTACTTTGGATTCCATCCTTGAAATGCTTGTAAAATGAAAGTATGTTATATCCTCCTAAACATTTGTCTCCCCTACTATAGTTCTGTAATCTCAACATGTATAGGAACCAATGGTTTTATATCTACTTTTGACTCTACATTTTTGCTCTCCTCCCCCACTAATTTAGTATGTGGTTCTATTTCTAGATGTTGTGTCTTAAATACTTTTTCTTGTAATGTTGGAATAGCCTCCACCTTTTCTTGTTCTTGATTTATTTCTGGTTCTTTTTTTTCATGACCCCCTCTTCTAAGGTCCTATGGTTTCTCTAGCTATACCTCCTCCTCTTGAATTGTTCCACTTCTGAAGTCATGTGGTTCCTTAATTTACATTTCTTCTTCTTGATCTGTTCCACTTGGCCTTGTTTCTGTCTTTTCATTCTAGTTCTATGCTAAATCAACTCCTTTGTAAAATATTCTCTTACAACCTCCCACCATTCCTCAGATATTGCGTCAGGATCCTTCATCTTGTTTTTCGTCCTTATTAAGATATAATATTGCAACAAATGTTCATAATCCTTTAGTCTTTTCTAAACACCATCTAGATCTAGACTTTTCCTCTATTTTTATGCCATTTCCAACTATGCTTATGGATGGTGCAGATTTCTTTGATATTATTTTTTGTCCTCCATTAACCTTTTTCTTTCTGCCTTTGATATCTTTCTCCTAAACTCTTCAAACTACAACATAGATACATTCTTCAAATTTATCAATTCCAAATTTTTCAAACCATTATCCTTTTCCTTATTTTCCTTAATTAGTGCTTTTGCATGTTTATCCAAAGTTTTTAATTATTTCTTATGAAAAAAACAATGCCTCTTTTCACTTCCTTTCTGTGGTTTCCTAGATTTCAACCTTCTTCCTTAAATCTTGCAATTTTTCATCTTGTGACTTCAACCATGTTATGCTACCTTTGAACTTTTCATTCTAATCTTGCAAATTTAATGAACATTTCAATCTTCTATTCAACCTCCGCCTTGTTCTTCTTCCAAATTTCCACATTATGTTTATACCCATTTTGAAAATCTTTTTCCTTATCCAATTCATCTTATAACATTGCCTTCTCCTTTTCCCCTATAGCCAATCTATTAGAGTGTTTACCTCCAAAGTCAAATTCCCCATATTTAGACTTGCAACTGCCATGGTTTAAAATAACTGAACTACTTTATTTGTTTTCATTACTTCTACAACTACTTCTTCCATAGGCTTTGGTGTATTTGTTTGTGTTGTAGGATCTATACATCCTTTTGCAAATGATCCCATCTCCTACACCATTCTTTTCCTTATTTCAAATTTAAATGGGAATCCTTCTGCAGATTCTAGTATATTAGGTGGTACCTGTAGTTTTGCTAGTTTGAACTTTTCAAAAGCAAGTTGTGTCACCACTCTTTTCATCTATAGTTCAATAGCTTGTAGACCTTCCTATGTCTCTTGTTGTTATTGTTGCAAATGTTGTGGATTTGTAGTGGTTTCCATCCAATTTTCATATACATTTGCATCAAAGTGCAGATGTTTTTCACCTTTTGGAAACCTTATGTCATGTTCCTTCTTAACTTCCTGGCTCTACTCCCTCAATTATCTCTCATATGGAGATGTCATCTATGGTACCTCATGTCTATGCTCCTTTAGTTGTGTCTCATGTGGAATTATCATTTGTGGTGTTTCTACGGTCTATCAAGCTGCCTATACCATAGTTGGCATTGCTCTTACCACTGTTAGCAGTGCAAATGGTTCCACTCTGCCCCTCATCATTTTTTTTGCCTTCATATCTATACTTTCCTATTTCCTCTTCACTCCTAAGCTTGAGGCTCCTCCTTCCTCGACTCTATTCTTCCTTTTAAAAACACTTCTTAGAGAGTTTAATGTAGCTTTCTTTCTATTTTCCAATGTTGATTACATCTCCTCCCTAGTTCTTTTAACCTTAGTTGGTGGTTTATGTGAATTCTCCTTTTGATGCACATGCATATATGGAAAGATCTTTGCCAATACCAATGTAGACTAACAAGTATCATTCTTATCCCCTTTATTTTCCTTGACATACTTATACCATCGATCTAGTTCACTACATAGACTATTGAATATAATATGTGCCCAATTTACTTTTTGCCCCTTCTCTGCTCTCACTAATGTAATAACATTCTTGTTGTTAAAATATTGTACCTTCTCCCTCTTATAAATGACAGATATAATGGCAAGATACCTAACAAAGTATGGCAGACCCAAACTTTTTAACATTCCATTTATTTGCAAAAGAATTTGTAGGTGCAAGTTTACAACTTTGTAATGCTTGAACTACTAGTGACTTATTAACCTGCCCTTTCAATTCCTTTACATACCCTTCCGCACACACTCCAAAGACATCTATAACCAATTGTTTACTAATTACATACACCTTATCCTTATGCCCAAAGTAAATATTTACGCCCTTGACGAATGTGTTCAAAAATTCCAACATTACATCAAACATTGGTGCTTGCCAATCCATTAGACACAAAGTAACCATCCCTACTTTAGAAGCCTAGTTTTCTTCCTCAGCAATATCCTTCTAGTTATCCATTCATTCAACATGTTTGTCATAGTTTTTTTTGTTTATGTCCACATAAATAACTTAGGGTCTAGAATTTTAATACCTTTTTCTAGAAGTGTGGTTATGTTTAAGATTGTTCTTCTTTTTTCTATAGCTTTCAATTCATGCCTCTCCATTGCCCTTGGCTATGCTTTTGCCATCGCCTGCACCTCTATGGTTTGTTGTATTTCCACCCATACTTTTGTGGATAGTTATTCTTCCACTTCAACATTGTTTTCCTCCCTTGTGTCCTTTTATGTTGTTTGTGCTTCCACAAAATGCTACTCCACAACTTTGTTTTCTTCCAATTCTTCAATGAACATTGAATCTATTGATGTAGCTCATGGTCTCGTTTGTTCTCTTGCACACCAACGTCTTCTACTTATGCACAAAAACTTAATTGTAGATGTTTTAGTTGTATCTATGTCTTGAATTATTGTTTGTGCAAATTGTAGCTTCTCATTATACACCTTCCCTTTTACACATTCCGAAGATGATGATGAATGTGGTGGCGACCTTACAACCAACAGTTGAATATTCAATAGGCCTTCTCTCTCTGCTCTTTTCAAGTCCTTTTCTACTTCTATTCTTCTCAAAAAATTTGCTTCCTTCTCTTGCCTTTGTTTTTGCTCACTTTTATGTGCTTACTTTTCCCTTGTTATTTTTTGTGGTTTTTCAATGGCACTCTTTGCACTCATGTTGTTGCGAACTTTAGAACTTCAAAAATGCACACAACTTCCAATAATAAACACAAATTATTTTCGACAATTACCTTTTTGTTTGTTGTTGAACATCCCGCCTATTGCATTCATTTTTTTACTTGCCCACTGTCTTTTATTTGACACATGAAGCTCAAAATTAATACAACCCATCGCTACAAGTTTATGTGTTTCTTTATACAACCACACGAAACACTTCACATCATCATTATGAATGAATGCTACAAATTTCATTTTCCAATTACTCCACATTGTTAATCTCTCTTTATTATATGTATTGACTCCACCTTGTTCACCCTATATTCCTATTGATTATGCCTATTCATTTGTTGATCATGACCACACATTTGTTGATTATACCAATTTTTTTACTAATTGTGCCAACAAATATGATGATTGTGCAAATCCTTTTGATGATTGAACGAATATTGTTGTTGATTTAACCAATATTCTTGACAAATCATCTTAAGATATTTGCATCCCAAATCCTTCACTTTTGTAGTTATTACTCATAGACTTGTTAATCATTTGTAGATCAAAAATCAATATTGTGTTAACTGCAGGATCTTCCATATGTTCTTCATCTTCTATATTTTACATTTGTGGTTTTTGTATTTCATAGTTTTCATTTTCCTCTTCAGTATCAAAATTCCTACCTAAACTCCACTTGCACTCTACTCCTAATATATAGGCATTTGTTCTTATTTTTTAACTTTAGATTCCATGCACTTGTAAGGTTTGAGCTTATTCACATTGACTAGCACATTGCTCATTTCAAACTTTTCAATTGTCACCAATAACACAATGTTATTTGGTAACACATATTGTACTCTATATAATCCAAACCATTTCCTAGTAAACTTTCCTAGGTGTGATTTATTGCCCTTTGGAAACCACAAAACATAATCACCAAAACTGAATTACTTTTTTAGATTTTTTTGTTGACTACATAATGTTTTATCCCATTGCTTAATTCCTATAGTTTCTAGCGCATGCATTCTCGCTTCCTACAACTTCTCCAATTTTGTAATTTTACTGGTTAAAACTTTCACTGGAATATTGTCTTTCTCATTTCCACAAACAATTGGAACTATGTATTATGTGAACATCAATGGGATGTAATCCATACACTAATTGATATGGTGTATACCATGTTAGTACTTTGTATGTAGTTATGTATGAAAATAACATTATGCACATATGTTCATCCTAATCTATTATATTTTCACTAATTAACTTGGTCAATAGTGTCCCAAGTACCTTGTTAGTAGACTCAACCTGCCCATTCCCCTGAGGATAATAGGTTGTAAAACTCACATGTTTCAATAGAAAATTATTTGTCAAATATTTGATGGCATCATTAATGAAATGAACTCCTTGATCTATGACATCCAAACATGGTTAATATGCATTCATGTAGAAATTTTGTTGCGACTTTTGGAATATTAATTTTCAGTGCTCTTGCTTCCACCTACTTGGTAGCATAATATGTGGTTACAAGAATATATTTGTTTCTTGTAATCTTTTTATTGGTTTAATTGGCCCCACAAAATCAAGTCCCCATTTCGTAAATGGGTCCTTTGGAAAACTTGTGACTAGCTTTGCAAGACTTTGAGTTGCCAATCCTCCTATTCTTTGACATGCATCACAAGATTTGCAATAATCATGCACATCTCTGTAGATAGTTGGCCATTAATATCCAATATCTTCCTTTGTGTTATTTTAGTTGTAGAATGGCTTCATGAGGGTCTTTCATGCAATTCTTTCATCACCATCTATGCTTTTGTAATTATCAAACATCGTCGCAATCTCTTGTCTTAGCCCATACTATACAATTCACCATTCTTCAATGTAAAGGTTTTGCTCTTTTGACCAATCTCTACTTTTGTTGTATTGATAACATGCCCTCAATTTGTCTTCTTTTCAAAAATTCTTTCACATCCTTTAGCAATTCAAGCTCTATGTAAAACAAACTTGCATCTGTGGTTTAATCAAACACATGCACCTATGGGTTTTGTAATATCTAGTAGTCTTGACAATACATCTACAACTACATGAGTTTTACTTGGCTTATACATTATTGTGAAATCGTATTCTAAGAACAATAACAACCAACTAGCTATTATCCCTAAAACCTGTGGTTTGTTGACCAAATAGACCAATGCCATATGATCTACATAAAAAACAAACTTATTGCCCAACAAATAATGTTTGAACTTGTGCAAAGTAAAAACCATTGTTAAAAAAAAAAAATTTGTTGCGCTATAATTTTGTTCTACTCTATTCAAAAGACTACTGGATGATCATTCTTCCTTGTTACATTTTGAAGACAACATGGCCCCCACAACTAACAAAGATCTATATGTATGGACATGAAACTCCACCTACTAATTTGGCGAGATTAATATCAATGTTTAGATATACTATATTTGATCAATGCCCAAGCCTTCTACATTATTCTAACTAAAGAAAAGTCTTTATCTTTCTAGTCATCTTAATGATAGGTGCCATAATAACAACAAAGTTTTTGATAAAACATTTGTAAAATTATGGCATCCTATTGAATTTGTTATGGATTCTTGGGTGGTGACATGTTTACTATTGCTTCTATCTTTTTTGGATTTAGTGATTTCCCTTCTTTGGAAACAATAAAACCCAAGATCATCTTTGAAAATATCACGAATCCACATTTGTTTAGATTCAGACTAATGCCATATTCTTTGCACTTTTGAAAACATAGTCTGAGCTTCTACATATGACTTTCCATGTCATTATACACTATAAACTCATCTAGAAATATCTTCATAAAATTGTCCAAATATTCTCTAAATGCTTTGGTAACAACTTTATAATAAGTTGGAGGTCCATTTTTCACTCCTAACAACATCACCTTCCATTTAAAAGCCCCCTAGTCCATAACAAATGCAATCTTGTATATGTCCTTTAAAGCTATAGAGATTTGATGATATCCTGAATATCCATCTAAAAACGAATATACCTCATACCCTATTACTGTGTTCAACACTTCATCTGTGAAAGGTAATGGGTGTGGATCCTTTTTTGTGGCTACATTTGGTTTTCTGCAATCTATACAAAGTTTCAATTTGCCATTTTTCTTGGGTACTACTACTATGGGTGACAACCATGTAGCCTCCTCTACATATTGAATAAATCTAGCTGCTAATAACTTGTCTATATCTTGTTTGATTGTTGTAGCATAGTTTGGATTTAATTTGTACTTGGCTTGATGTGTCAGTGGTATAGTAGTATCCAACTCAATTTTGTGTTATGCCAACTCTGGTGGAATCCTTTTCAAATATGTGTATGTCCATGCAAACACATCTTTGAATTCCTTCAACAGTTGCTTTAATTCCAACACCTTGTTTGTTTCCAACTATGCATTAATCTTCACCATTTATGGTTTTGCATTAGTTCCCAGATTAAGCTTTGTCAAATGTTGATCTTTAGTTAGCGTCCATCCAACTATCTGCAATTCATGTGCATTGATTTTTGCTATGTATTGTTATAGTAGTTGTCCTTACCTTTGGTATTAAAAAACCAACTTGTTTTTTGTTGGTTGCTGTACTTAAATTCCAAGTTTTCTCTAGTTTTAGTTTCTACCAAAGATATATTTTAAACTTAAGAACTATTTTAAGCAATTGTCCCAAGTTTAAAGTATAACTTGTTTCTAGCATCTACTTACCAATGTCCAAAAAAATATTTTCTATTGTGATCAATTTTTCTTGTGAATTCACTACTTCCTAAGATTATTATACTTCCACACAAATAGTATTTGGCATAGCCAGCCATGTTGTGTTCCATCCCTCCATGGATGTAGATGGCCCTTATGTCTAGGTCCATGTTTTTTGAATTTATTGGATTGTTTCCACCATTTCTTCAATTGCTTTTCTTTCTCCTAGTCAACAACACTTTTTTTTTTTTTTTGGCTCTTTTTCCTGGAATAATTGTTCTTTATTTACTTTACTTCTTGTGGTAAGATTAGCATCCACCACATTCACATATACATTGATTGTTTATGTCTCAACAACAGGTTGAACCTCTGCTATCGCCACAAATTTCCCATGAAACATCTTCTACATCTTAGCAAACTTTGGACAATTTGTCATTTTATGTCTATTCAAACCATAGATGTGGCATGCATATGAAGATGTCTTTTGTGGTTTTTGACTTGGTTGTGCTACTTTTGTGGTTGCCACCATGGTCTGCTCTTTCTTCTTTTTGCAAACATTATGAATCATCATCCCACAATTTGTGCAATGTTTGTTGGTCTTCCTTGTATTACTTTGTTTTTCACTAGTACTGCTTGTTTGGTATTATGTGGTATTTAAAGTGCATTCCTTGCTTCTCTAATAGTCATGTCTTCTTCACATAGCATTGTTACCTCCTTATGTTGTTGTAGTGTTGACTACTTTATCCTTGTAGTCACAATCTTGAAGTATGATTATAAACTTGCTTTAAACATAATAGTCAGAAAACTATCTATGGTTGGTACTTGTGAAACCATGAACTAGCTTTTGAATCTGCTCATAGTAAACCTCCACCTTCTCAATCTCCTCTTGCGTCATATTCTTCAACTCCATCTATATTTTATCATCATTTTGAGTATTTTGATGACATTTGCAAAATGCTTATGTAATTTTTGAAAAGTATAGTGAGGGAATTCTAACATGTAATTATGACACCAATTTGATGAGTTTTTCTTAGTGTATAGCTAAACGCATTGATGTTATGCTTTTAAAAAGTCTCAGCATATGTTTTTATTGCAAAATTGAACACTCCAACATGAACATCCAGATCAACATCTTTTTTTGAAATCAGGATACTTAATAGCTACCTTGTTTGGCCTAACATAATAACCATCTTTGTGATTAAGAATTGGTGCAATTACAACAAATGGTTATTGATATCCTCTTCTTGGATTCACTACATCTACACTTTCTATACCCTCTAGCAACCACAAAATTCATTAGTGGTCAATTTGCAGTCCTATTCACATAAGTAGGCATTATCAGTTTGGTAAACACTGTTTGACGTGTCCCAACACCTCCAATAGTACTTGTTGGTAATGTTGTATTCCCACTAAGTTTCCTTCCTACTGAGATTCCACTTGAACACTACCCAATTTTTGTTGCAAATCCAATTAATACTCCCCTTTTGACAACATCCATGGTGGGTGCAACAACCATCTCAACTCCTATGGTTTTTATACCTACATTAAATGATTGAGTAATTACTACTCTAGTAGGTTGTTTCCAAGTTTCAACAATTGTCACTTCTAACATAATTGGTAAAATTGTGTTGATTTGAGGGCAATGATGTTCCATTATGTGGTTACCCATTGGTATCCTTTATGGTGCAAAATGTGGATGTAAATATAGCTTTGGTTATTTGTTCCTAATCTAAATAGATGGATGAATTTGTTGACTTTGTGGTCCTAATTGGCTTCCCAACTCCATGCCTCTCAATTTGTTCTAGACTATAGGAATTTTTGGTTCCTATTCATATGGTTGATACATTAATGTTCATGCCACATTCAGTAACTCCACATGTTTAGCAACACTTGTTCTGATGTGAAAAGGCACAAAAGGACAATCCATAATCTCATGTCCTTTTTCCTCACAGAATGCATAGACCTTGAAAGTGATTTGACCATCTTTGAATCCATAGATTCATGATCTTGTGTTTGGGCTATTTACTTTGTTTAATCTAACTATGGATTCCCTTCATGTGAGTATGATTGTGGTACTTCATCCAACACATTCACCTGTGCCTCTACATACTCAGATAATCATAGGTAATTTTCCTCAGTCTCTTCAACCACATTGATATTGGTGTTTTTTTCCCATCTCCCAATCTTCCATTAGTTCATGGTATTCTAGAAATGCAGATTAATACACAAACTTGGGTTGTATACCTCTTGTAACATGCCTTCTTCAACTATTCACAAACTTTAGACTTGGGCTTTCTTGCAATTGATCAAGTACTTGAGAAGTCTTTGCTCTGTTTTGATCTCTTCAATTCCAAACCACATTGTGGTTAAGAAATATACTACACCCCCTCATTTGGGTGAGTATTTGACTACATCTTTCTTTGTGGGGATCATCATTTATTATTGTGCCTTTTTCAAAGACCCCCATTCCATATTTCATACTATACCACCTCTTGTGGTAGAAACGACATGTGCGTTGCAAGTCTTTCTTCTGTTCTCAGAACATTTTTCACTATTGTAACAACATATTTACATTTCACATGCATACAATCACTATATTACCTTAATTTTAAACATTCTTAATATTGCTATTCATTAAAACACAAGATTCATGGTTGTTTCATATAACCAAAATATGCATTTTATAATGCATTGTAAAAAACTATAGAAATAAGATTACATTTCATTTCGTCATATTTTCATATTAAAACAATTCACACAACAATATGAACATAAAATTCATTGTAGAAATATGTGATTTTCTATATTGCTATAAACATGAATCAAAATACAACAAAATCCCATGTTTTGTTGAAAAACATCCCAAAATGACAATTAAAATTTGTGGTATATTAAAACAAAAATTGTTGTTTACTATTGCAAGCACCTACAGCTTTTCTCAATCTTCTCTCCAAAATTATGTGTCTAAAGATTTCTCCCTTATTTTCCAAAACTTTCTCCTTTTAAACAATCCCCAATCTCCTCATTGTGATCAAAACCAACAAGAATTCAAAATTCAAATACCAAATACATAGTGGAACATCATTTTATTGAGTCACATGAGTTATTTAACATAGGCCTTATCCACATAAACATTAATGTTATAAATGCTAATGGCATAAACCCTAGTGACACAAGCCTTAGTGGCATAAGCCTTAATGACATAAACCTTAGTGGAATAGGTCCTACTAACATTTTGTTAGTGACACATGCCACAATGACATCCATGTTAGTGACACATGCCATAGTGACATCCATGTTAATGGCACAATCCATAATGACATCCAAGTGAATGACACAATCATGTTAATGACATGTAAGTCATCATGATCTATAAACCAATTCCTTGTGGCTAACATGAAAACCTTCATTTCAAACCTTGCACAGATGGGAAATGGAACTACATGTTTTACAATTAGCCTTTTTGTGTCATGTCACCAAAGCACTAAAAGAATCATGTTTCAACCACTAAATTACTAGTTTTAGGACCACTGCCATTTGTGTTAGCCTTTATCCTTCACATGAGTAGCTTTTATGCAATTAGATCAAATTTGCACCATCTAATAATCACATATCTTCTATCAAGTACTTGGACCACACAAAGTTTACACCCTTTCCACCAAATGTGTTTTTACACTTAGTAAAAATCCCTTCCAAATTGTGTGAAACCAATACATAGACTTTTAAATGATATAAACCTAGGTCCTAGTGACATAGGTTGAATGACAAAATTTTAAGTGATGTCACTACTAGGAAATGTGTCCTAGTTCACTTTGGGTTTCACTAGATTTTGAGTGAATTTGGACATTTTTACCTAAGGAAATTGTTTAACCCCTTAGTGAACAAGGACTAGTTGTTACAAACAATGATTTGTTTCATTAGTACCTAGTGAAACAAGGTTACTCTCCAGTGAAATACAAATTTACCAAACCATTCACTTGCTAGTTAATTAACTAACCAACATGAAAATCAATTAAATTTTAATTATTTAATATATAATATTATTGATAATTTCATGATTTTTTAACCTATGATTTATTGACACGTGTCACTACCTAGATTAGGTTTAAAACCTAACCTAGGTAGGCCACGTAATCAACCTAAGCACCTATTCTAAAAATTTGATAAGGGAATATTTGGTCAACATACCATTATTGACCACACACAACACCATTCATGAGGTTTGATCCTTTAACCTATGGAATGAAGGCAAACACCCTTACCATCAAGCCACCGCACTTGTTGTGATAATATGTTACATTACATTCTATTTATCAAATGCTTCATGGGGCGAGAAATTTCTAAAGGGTTGGGGGTTGAAGTAGACACTAAAATTCATGGTGTTCAACAAAATATTGGTCTTGTTCTAGTATTTAATGAGTAACAAAGATGTTTGAAATTCATGAAGTAGTTGAGGGGGTGTCAATGAAAGGTCCAATAAAAATAGAATAATCTTCAAGCGTTATAAACATAAGATTAATTCGAAACAACTTAACGATTAAATAAATAGTGTGATAAGGTGGTAATGGCAACATGAGTTTCATAATGAATAGAACATTTATTCAAATTATGTATAAGTTTAACAAGGAGCTACAATTACATGTCGGGTCACAGGTTATGCCAAAGTGATAGTTCATAACTATAAGAAATCTAGGATGCGTCGAATGGTGCGAACTAAGTAGTCTGCTTTGTTGTTAGGAGATAGTTAGCGAATTGGAACGCATAATCAACGATAATGTTTAACACTAGGAATTGAAAACCATGTGAAGATAGAGGTGTCTTTAGTCTTGTAACAACCTTCATAAATAATTTTAGGTTCATCACTGGAAACAAGGTCGACTTGCAACAAAATCACCAGGGTGTGAAAGTTCAAAGAAATGCGATAATACCAAGCTGGAGGGGGATCAACTTCAAGATGAGTGTGCACCTTTCGCGGTTTGGGATCTTCATCACGAGGATGTTGCGTCAATGTCAAATGTAGAGATGACTCCAGAGTTGGTTCTTCATTCACTAGTGTAGTTTGAGACATGTAAAACGTGGCCATATGCGATGTCATAATTTTAAGGAAAGGAAAAAAAAATTTCAATCAAAATCAAATCATTAATGAATGTGTGGAGGACTTGTTACATCGAAATGCATGGTCATAATTTATAAGGTTAAAGAAAAGGAAGGAAATGTGTATGTCACAACCTTAACCTTGGGCTCGCGACCAAGGAAAGGGCTTGTAAGGTTGCGAGCCAAGAGGAAGCTCGGGAGTCACACCACATGTTCCTGGAAGTGTAAGAGAGTGTGAGGGAATGAACCTTCACACTCCTAAGGGAGATTCCATTTTGGGAATTGGAGTTTCGATGGACTTCCGAATCTTCAGAGGGTAATTGTAGGGGTCAAAATTCAATGGATTGAGGAGTTCTTTATATTATTAAAAAGCTCTTGGAACGTACATGTCTAAAATGGGTTTACATGACCCATTTGGACATCTGAAACACAAGTTATGGCCAAAAGAAAGGTTGGGAGTCAAATTGGCAATTTGACTCCCAACCACTAAAAATCAAGAATAGATCCAATTTCCTTGCGTGTAGGTGGCATGCAACATACTGTTGGAAAACTCTAAAAAATGGTTACAACTTTGCTTTAGATATCACCTTAATCGGAGGTCTACACACAAAATTATGGGGGCCCCAAAGTTGCAGGAGTCTTAACTTTGGGAATTTCGGGACTCCCATTTGGGAATACCAAAAGAAAATGTCATTTGGATGTGAGCCTCATGGAGAGGCATAAAGTATACTGTAAGGGGGAAGGTGATGGCTTCCCCCAAGTTCAGGCCATGATGAGTCTTGTGAATCCGAGTTTGCCCGTGATTCGTCCTAGCACCAAAAGTGCTCCAACTATGCACTAATCACCTTGTGTTTGGTTTTGTG
>Ga0116228_10002132_pt1 | contig 16983 bp, 9 predicted proteins | sample S1TSphfallax_2_FD_89694 | JGI IMG/M metagenome (GOLD analysis project Ga0116228, IMG submission 89694) | Host-associated microbial communities from peat moss isolated from Minnesota, USA - S1T2_Fc - Sphagnum fallax MG | ecosystem: Host-associated > Plants > Peat moss > Unclassified | place: USA... | reverse complement strand
GTTTAATAATGGTTGTTTATAATATACATGATGGTTTTCCTCTTGATCCCCCTCTTCTTTGTGAATTAGATTCAATTCTCCCCCTTTAATTTCATTCAAGCTTCCTTTGTTTTGTTTTTCTCGATGATAAACATGTGGTGAAATATAATTTGCATTCTCTCTATGTCTCCCCCTAATGCATTTGAAGGAAGATTTTCTTTATGCACCTATTTATTTGCTTAAACTTACAAGTTTTCTTTTCCATCCCATTATGTTGTTTTTTCGTCTTTCCTTAAGGTTCATCAATTTGAAGTAATGCATTTTTTTTCCTTTGCAAATGTCTTCTATAACTCTACTTTTGTAATTTCCTACATCTAAAAGACTATCATGATGTTAAAATATTCTTAATATTCCTAATCCATATTTGTTATTTTCCTTTACTTCCATGTAGTGTATTCAATTTAGATTTATTTAAATGTTTTTTGTAACAACATTGAAAAATATTCAAATTTGACAATTCAATGTAATATTGACTATTGGTAAAAAAATTATGTTTGTTGCAACAAAATTGTTTTTTTATATGTCTAATAAATATCTTATATAAATTTCATTTTATTTATTATTTTTGTCTGTCTAATTATGGTTGTTAGCAAAATAGTAGTTTGTTGTTATGCATTTTTTTTCTAATCCTTGGTTATTGTATTATACCTATGTTGTATTGACTATAATTATGTTTAAAAAAATTCTGAAGAAAATCAAATATAACCATAATTAGGGTTAGATGATTATAAATAATTATGATTATAATTTATGATTACACAACTAGTTGTAATCATGTTGAAACAATTGACCTTGTTTGACCAACTATAAAAAATAAAATAGAAATGAACATGTGGTCATATTTGTGTTGTTCAATTTATTTGACAAGTTACGAGGATCCTAACTAAATGGATAGTCTATATTTATATAATGAATTGAATTTATTTTGAAAGGGATGGGCAAATGTATTGGAAATGGGGCTTGTAAACATTTAACCACATCAAACCAATATTTAGTAAAATGTATCAAGTGAACTAATAAAAATAAAGCTTAGATTAATTGTTTGAAAATTAATTGATCTTTATGTATATGTCATAATTTTGAAACGGTTGCAAGTTTAAATTAAATTATATATTTAACCTAGTTTTAGTTTCTAAATTTAATCCTTAGGTTTAATCTAAATTCAACATTTGAGTTAGCCTTTAGATTTAAACCTTTGGATTTAGCCAAAATTCAATTTATATTTAACATCTAGGTTTAACGGAGGTCAAACCCTTAGATTTTAGCCTAATTTTAACATATCAATCTTTGTCATTGGCCTATTGTGAAAAAAAAAATGGAAGATGAATGCAAATTGAACAAGTTTTTTTTTCAACCCACAATAGTTGCAACTATTTGTTGCACCATAGAATCCCTACCCTTGGACACAAAGAAAACATTCATTGAACACATGTTGGTTTGTTTTCAAAAAATAAAATTCTCATGTTGCCACACCTGTAGTTGTAATAATTGCTTTCTTGTGGCCAACATGCTTCCATAAGGAATTTAAGTTTGACATCGTAAACTTCACGACACCCCTCAAATTTATTATAGACTTTGCATTTCACTTGATGCACCTCCAATCAACACCTACCAAAGATTTTGCTCAAAGTAATTTTACAGCTCATGTGTCTTGGAAACAACAATTTGTTTCACATAATTCTTTTCTTTATCTCATGTTTTCAAAGTTAATGTTTACTTGGGTTTAATCAAAAATAACATAATCAATATTAATATGCCCAAGGCTTTGGCTGGAATTAACACCATGTGTAAGATGTGTAAAAGAGACATGATTATTAAAAAAAACTTGTGGTTGAAATCCTTGGGAAGACCTAATGGTGGCATGGCCCAAAGCTTCTAGACCTTAACAAACTTGATAAATGCAATTTAAAAGATTACAACGAACAATTTCAACAAAAAAAAACAGTACATATCAATGCTACCCAATCCCCATGAAGATGATTGAACAATGAACATGTACTTCAACATTTAAAATTAAACACAAGGATGAAAGTCTAGGAAAGTTCTTGTTAAACTTATAACAATGCAACTTAAAGTTGAACCATGAGTGTACTTGGAACTTGGGAGTTGGAACTTCAATGGAAAAATTTATAACTTAGAGGGACTATCCAAAACTTGACAATTGACTAACGTTTAAGTTTCATCTTCTAAGATCACTCACAATTGTGTTCCACCCTCTTTCAAACTTGAGAGACTTGAATTCCTTAGGCAGCCCTTGTGAAAGCATGTTGCACAAGTCCATGGTGATGGCTTGCAAAACCAAGTAGAGAGAAACAACAAAAACATTGGTGGAAATCAGCAAAATAATGGCAACCTCTTCCTAGGTGAGGTTTGGGATTTGGGGAGAGTGACGATCTGGGAATGGCCACAATAGCAAACCCTAAACCTAGGATGGAGGAATCTAGCACACTGATTGTGAAGTTAGGTGCCATTTTATGGCTAAAAATGGTAGCTTTAAGTAACCTCCCATGTGAGCCCTGGTTGAACAAGATTGGATTTGAGCAATTTTTTAAAGATTATAAGTTTTTCTCGTTATTTAAAAATAGCAACCCTTGCCATAGGTAGGGAATTGTCGAAAATTCACCAATAAAAGAAATGTTGGGAGGTCAGGACCTTAGAAATCACTCCAAAAAATTTCCTAATGTTTTTGGAGGCACATTATATCCATGATTACCTATTTATCCTAGAAAATAGGAGTGATCTTACACCTACTCTTTTGGAGTGGGAGGGAACTCGGAAGTGTAAGATCCCTTCCATACTTTAAGGAGTATTTATATGAAATTTCCCCTCATAAACTGTAAATAGCTCGAAGTGGCCGAAAGTGGGGAAAGTGGTTGGCTGAAGTTAGTATAGGCAAGCATGGATGATAACGCGCTTACAAATATTTATGGGGGGCTTGGTGGTCGCCAGCCTCTGGCAAAAAGGAGGCTTAGGTGGGGCGGAGGGCCCCTCCATCCACACATGTAAAGGATCCCAAGCCGTCCTAGGCCCCTTAACATGGGAATGACCGTTCCCCTGGGGCTTTACCCTATACATTCACACAAGTAACCTGTGGTACTTAGCCACATTTTTTGCTGGGAAGCCATTTTCTAGAAAAGGAAAACCGGGGCTCAGAAGTTTGTGATCTGCTAGTCATTAGATGAACGGTTAATGAACAGCTAAGATCTATGGAAATTGAATTGTATGCCAGCTGATACAGCATGAGAGAGAAATTTGTAAAGTGCATTCTAATTAAATTTGCCAAAGATTGAGTGAACTGCTATGGCAGATGTCTGCCTGACTTTACAAACTGCCCTTACTTAATCCAGTCAAACGGTTTAAGAAATCCAACTCACTATTTGCGTGCTTATAGAAAGTGAGCACTCAGGAAACTAGTTTGGTATGAGTAACTTTTTTGGTTGTTACTGTGGCAAATGGTGGGAGAGTGACGTCAGGTTCAGAGGTCAAGAAGGGCCCAGAATGTTCTGTTGCTCAGTTTGAACACTCACAAAGAAGCACAGCAGTTACCCGCTGAGCACCTGAGTTTCCATAAACATGATAATCGTGGAGCACCAAGCCCCCCTGTAAGTACTAACTTAAGCTTAGAGAGTATAGCAACTTTATACACCCATTTCTTTTTTAGGTTTGCTCTTCTATTTTTTCCCAAGGATGAAATTGAACTTCATTTGGAATTGGCCTCTTTTGTTGAGTTCAATCAGTCAAGTACCTTATGACACAATGTACACATGTATATTGAAGAATACATACTTTCTCTCTCTCTCTCTCTATATATGACATTTCAAGCCAATAAGCGAACCTTCTATGCATTTTATTGCTGTCGACCTGCCAAACTTTGTTACAGGAAAGTGAAATAAAGAGAAAGAGACAGAAATGGTTGGTCATAGTTTAGTTGTAACTTCAGAATCAATGAATGAATGGTGAAACAAAGATTATCGTTCAGCCACAGATAACTCAACTAGTAGTGGAATGACTTGTGGGGAGGCATTCCATTTTGCTACATTGCCCTGCTTTTGCCGGTCCTGTCCGATGGGGCTTTCGGCTGTATTGGCCTGCCTTGATCATTACGCCAGATAATGCCCTGCCATAAGGCGTTACACAATGAATTCGGGTTACACCGCTGGTGCCCTATTGCCAGGGCATTACCTAACACATAAAAGATCAGGAGTGTGAATAGGGTGAATGGGATGGGGCGAAAGTGAGAGATCAGGAGTGGGGAATAGGAGGGCATTGAAGAGGAGAAAGTCTAAACGGAGCAAAACATCGACACTGTCACATGCAGCTCTTCTTTTTTGGCCTGGTAAGTGCAACTCCACCCCTTCTTGGCATTTGGCTTGGCAACAGCATTATGCCACATCCAAGATTACTTATTTAGTGTTCTCATAAGATCAATCAATAAATAAACTACCTGGATCAATCAATATAGGTATTGGAAACCCTGCCAAACTTTATAAAAAAAAGCACCCAAGAATGGGAAAGATAAAGAAACGAAGAGAAGGACCAAAGTACATGCAGGCAAAAGAGCCCCAAAGAGGGGAGTCACACCGGGGTAAGGGAACCACTAAGTGCCGAAACCTCCACCAGTTGCATGAAGCATATCGACTGAAGAAAGGGGGAGGTAGGCCCCATAGAGCTCCAAGCCTAGAAGAACCCTCCCTGGCATTTCGTTAATCAAGAGCAGGTATTAGACTGTGCCGTGGGCTTTGCGAGTCTCAGCATATTAAATACAACGCTGAGTGTCAGACTGTGAAGTGGCTTTTGTCAGCCTCAGCAAAAATGGTGAACCACAGAAATTCTCCAGACTCTGCAATTATTTACTGGTAACTTATTCACCCAATACAAAGGGGGCAATTCGAGTAAAGATTCTCAATAAGACTGATGAATAGTGCATGCCACCACTCAGTATTTAACTCCAATCCGCAATCATCAACAAGTATTTGGTGTGCATTATTATGCATTTATGACCAGCAGTAAATGTTCTATGAGTTTAGGGGTGGGAAATTAATAAGCACACTTCGATATCGACATTATTCAGTAGAATGAGCAACTCAGTGAGGAGGTACTGTACAGTTGTTGATATGGTTCTGTGTGTTTCAGACGTCAAAAGTATTGCCTGCTTCTTTTTTCCCTGGCTGCCAATCTTCGCGTCCAAGATGTGTCTGGAGATGCCCAACACATTTCGATGCTGCCCATTATAGACATTGTGTCCTGTTATGCACATTCTGGTCCTTAGTACTTTTGTCTGGTCTGCAATAACGACCCTTTGCTTATTTAACGCCTCCCCTCTTTTAGGAGGTAACATTAGCTCTGAAGTTGTTGTTCTGGTTCTGTGTGTTTCAGATGTTTTTGTTGTTGTTGTGGTTATAGTGATGTGTCAGGAGAGGGGTTTTTCTAGTGTGTTTTTTGCAGTTTTTCGGGCTCTTTGTTTCTGATGTGCGGAGAAGAGCATGAGCGCATGCGGAGCTACTGAGCAATAGCAGCTGGCTCGAGATGGCACGCGGTAGTAGGGCGGAAGATCCTATCAGTCGATTGGAAGATGATATCGCGCAGCTACCAGCTCAGACATCGAAGCTTAGCTTGGATGAGCGACCCGAAGCACGAGAACACATTTTTCGCTCCAAGCTGCCAGACATTTGCATTCCATATCACATGACTCTGGCTGAATACTGCATGGAGAAAGCACTTCAGTGGCCTGACAAAGTCGCAATTGTCGATGGAAGTACCGGGAAAGCACTCACCTACGGGGAACTCGCCGTTCTCTCTCAGCGCGTGGCAGCTGGGTTGATGAAATTGGGTGTGGAGAAAGGGGGAGTTATAGCCGTGCTGTTACCCAACGGCTGCGAGTTCGTGGCAGTTTTCCTTGGAGCTGCCATTCGAGGTGCGATCGTCACCACTGCCAATCCTTTCTACACGCCTGTTGAACTCGAGAACCAGATCCGGGTCGCCAGTGCAACCATGGTCGTCACTCACTCGTCGTACGTTGAGAAACTGAGGGCGTTGGATTTGCAGGTACCTACTTGCGCATTGTCCTTCCGTGACTTTTTTTCTCCAGAACGCTGAATTTTCTAATTGCCACTGAGCTCAACTCACAGAGAACACTTCGCCATGTGGCCCACACGCAGTCTTGTCGAGGCACGGCTCGTTTGCTGATACCTTTTTTGGCGGTGTCTGAAAAGGCAGAGTAGGAGAAAGCCTATTGAAAAAGGGAAATAGATTGAACATTATGCTGACATAAGGGTCTCTTTCCATATAACAATAGAAAGCCATTGACATAGGGCCTTGTTTCTTGCTGCAAGGACAGTCACATTCCATTGGAGATTTGCAAGTGGGGGTGAAAATTTGTAATTAGTCATGTTAGGGACTCCGCAAACACATGCAAACACATACTCTCATGAGGAATAGAACAGATTGCGCATATGGTGAATCATAGTTTGACTCATATCTCTCACAGCTTTGGGAATTGTTCAATGCTAGACCAGTAAAGCTGTGAGATAACAGCAAGCACAGCTAATTGAAAAAAATAATAGGCAGCTTCTGCGATCATAGAATCTGTGTTGTGTGCATAATGGAAAGATGTCCTAACTAGGGGCTTGACATTGCCAGATTATCACAATTGACAAGCATGTGGATTCTTGCCTGCACATTTCTGTGCTTTTCGAGGCTGATGAGGAAGAATGCCCAATTGTGGACATAGATCCAGATGATTTGGTTTGCCTTCCTTTTTCATCAGGCACCACCGGTTTGCCAAAGGGTGTGATGCTCACTCACAAGAGCCTTCTCTCTAGTGTATCTCAACAAGTTGATGGCCAAATTCCCAATCTCTATATGACAGATGAAGACTTCGTGATGTGCGTCCTCCCAATGTACCATATCTACTCCCTCAACTCTATCATGCTTTGTGGACTCAGAGTGGGAGCCACTCTTGTCACCATGCCCAAGTTCAATCTCCAGCTTATGCTGGAGATCATTCAAAAATACAAGGTAAGAACCAATGATAACTTCTACCTCAAATTCTTTAGAGTGCCTCCTCCCCTTGAACCATTCCTTGTATCATGACTATGGTTCTGCCGCACATTCAACTGGATAGCTAGTACTAAAGAACATGGCATCTTGTTTTCCTGGGGTAAAAATCAATGTGTCAAACCATCCATTGTTTGTTTGTATCAGATGTTGAAGATGTCTGCAGAGCTTACACATGCAGGGATGATGATGGAATTGTCCAATGAGTCCACAACTGCCAAATGCTTGGTTGTTGCTACTGAAAATTGACCTATGTGCCAGGTCACAGTATTGCCAGCGGTCCCACCCATTGTGTTGGCCATGGCCAAGAACCCAATTGTGCTGAATTATGACCTCTCAAGTCTGAGGATGATGTTGTCTGGTGCTGCACCTCTGGGAAAGGAGCTTGAAGATGCCTTCAGAGCACGGTTACCAGGTGCTGTCATTGGGCAGGTAAGTTCAATAGATGCATGCCCATGTTTTCTTCCTTTCCATTTCTTCCTTCTTGGTGTAATCTCTTGCAATAATGTTTGCTGAGATTTTGCCAATTCACACCCTCTCTACCTATCTCAGTACGTAGAGCTTCTGTTTGGTGGATCCATCATCTCTTCATACATAGTCCAATATTTTTCAGAGAACAATGATTTGCCATGGCAAACTGAAACCTAGCCCACATACAAAAGTTGGTTCTTGCCTTCCAATGCTGTGACTGGCCAGCTTCTACTTTCTCCTGTTTTGAGTTCACTTTGGACTCTAGCTCATTGGGTCCAGTACAAACTTTCAACATCTGGACATCTTTAATCATCTGTTGGATTGTTGGTGTAAAATATTGGTTGTCCTGGATTTTGGTTCCTTATTCTGACTTTGGTTCATAGTACATTTTACATGATGTTATGGGAAGGAGACAACCAACTCACTATTGTGTGTCATGAGCAAGGTCTGACTTTTGAGGGTACTACCGGATGTAAATCTGTATCCTCCATTTACCCAGGAGGCATCTGAACTCCACCATTCACCCTGTTGTGCTTCTCCAACTGTAGAATGGTTGTTAAAATGTTGTGTGCGCCCTTGTTTGGTGGCAGGGGTATGGAATGACAGAGGCTGGTCCAGTGCTTGCCATGTCTTTGGCATTTGCAAAGATGCCATTCCCAGTGAAATCAGGCTCATGTGGAACAGTGGTGCGCAATTCTGAGGTGAAGATTGTGGACAATGACACTGGCCTTTCTTTGACCTACAACCAGCCTGGCGAGATATGTATCCGTGGACCTCAAATCATGAAAGGTCCATCTCTAACCTCATCTGGCAGCTCATGCTCAGTTTCTTTGGTGGGAGGAGATGGAGGATGTGACTCTTTGTCAAAAATAAAATGAAAGAGGTTCTGTTTGATTGTGTTATAGCACCTGAACAGAAGCCAGAATACAAGCATTGCTAGGTCACACCAATCACCAATAACCTCAATGCTTTTTTGCTTCACCATGTCAAAGGGGCTAAATGCAAGTGGCAAACTACAATGGGATCAATAGTCATTAGTTAGAGAAGGTAGTGATGAAAGTGAATTCAAATGAGGATTGGAGGTCTTTGCTAATAAACTGCAGTAGTCATTAATGTGCAGGATATTTGAACAATCCTGAAGCCACAGCCCACACATTAGACAAAGACGGATGGTTACACACTGGCGACATTGCTTTCATTGATGAAGATGAGGAGATGTTCATTGTAGACCGTGTTAAGGAAATCATCAAAGTGAAAGGTTTCCAGGTAGAGTTGGCTACAACTGCATACTGTCAACAACTGAGTCATCTAGTTTGTCATTAAGGTTTAATCTGGCCTCATGAGAAAGGTCAAACAATACTGCAAGCCTCCATTCCTCAAGCATCCATGTTCATTGTTTGCTGACAGGCTGCGTGACCCTCCATGTGTGGACATTTACAGGTGCCACCAGCAGAACTTGAAGCACTCCTGATATCACATGATGGAATTCTTGATGCAGCTGTAGTCCCGTAAGTGCCCACAAACATTGACTTTTTCCTCTCTTGGCTGTCAATTACAGTACTTCAGGATTACATTTGTGACAGGATGGAACTGAACAGGCCTGCAAAGGCTAATAGGTGTTATGCTAAGGAACTGGTTTGTGCAATTTTTTTTGGCAGCCGGAAGGACGAAATGTCTGGAGAAGTACCAGTTGCATTCATTGTACAGGCTGCAGGCTTTAATCTCAGTGAAGAGGATGTGAAGGCCTTCATTGCAAAGCAGGTAGATTTCATGTTCTGATAAGCATTTAGGACCCCTGCAGATCTTTGTAATCAGCAGAAACATTCAGTTTGGAATCTGTAGATGAACACTAAAATCTTGCTCTAGTAAGGCATTTTTCCAGCTAGGATATTATTATGCTTTTTAGGGTTATCCATGGTCATTACAAGATCTGTTTGAATGGCTCTAAATTTTCATGGCTGAAAACTGGACATTTAGAGCCATGCAAGCAGATGTTCTATGTTTTCAGCCTCATGAATTTCCATGTTCTAAACTTTCACATCCAGGTGTAAAAATTCATGGCTGAATCCTGGAAAATTACACAAGGTCATGCTAGAAGTATTCCAGTAAACAGGTTGGTTGGGAAGACAAATATTTCTCCGGTAGAAGCCAAAAAACCTGAGACATGGGGCTCCACAAGGAGGGGGATCTATGAAACCAATGAGGGGATCTCTAAAACCACCTAGCATGTGGCTTCTAAGTATTTATGTTGTGGGCCAAATGTAACTTCACAATTGTGGGTGGAAGTTGTGACATTGAGCAGCCAACTAGCTTGAGGTTGTCTGACCTGTACTCCATGCTGTGATAATGCAGGTTGTATTTTACAAGAAGCTTCACTCAGTTCACTTCATTGACAAGATCCCAGTTACTCCTTCGGGCAAAATCTTACGAAAGGAATTGAGGAATAAACTTTAGACAGATATACCACTAGTGGCTCTAATTCTCCAATTGGCTGTGCCCACTTATACTGGATTTGTCCTCCAGGGGCAAACTGTTTCTCAAAGTCTGCTAATTTGTCTGCAATAAATATCAGTTCATCAATTGGCTTTGGCAGTCTCCTGAGTCCTCCATGCCAGACATAGATACAGCAACTGGACAGGGTTTTGATTGGTATGCAAACAGCATCTCTGCCTATGGAATGGTGAGAAGAGGTAAACTTATGCTCAAACAGCCATGAATTGTTACACCTGGATGTGAAAGTTTGCTTTGTGTGGATTTGAGCTGTTGCTATTACCTCTTTGGTGTTATTTCAAGATAGTAATTTCACCCCAGTAAACTCCTTGACTTCTGATTGGTCCAGTGTTTCATTGTCTAGAACTTCACAAGTGACTGCTTGGATGCCTGGAATTGGGCGGTCACCAATTGCTTGCAGCCCTGCTCCTCTGAGAACTAGAGAGTGCTGCTCTGCACAGCTGATATAAACCAGCATTGACTTGGACTTCCCAATCCTCCTTTGTTAATCCAATGTACAGGAGTTTTGCAACAGACACATCCACTGAAACAACCAGTAGTTTTATTTAGAAGTGAAAAATTGTGAAATCTCTTTTTTGAGAGAGAGACTGAATATTTGGCAGAATACAGACCATTACTTTTGAGAGAGGACGTGGTTCTTTCAATATACCCTACTGCATCTGTTGCTCTTCTGTTTCTGTTGCCTCTCCCATTCTGCACCTTTGTCTCTCTCCTTTATCCTCCTTTGTCACCCTTTTTTACCTCTTCATCTTCTGCTCCAGTCCCCCAGCAACACATGCAAGCCACCTCTGTTCTTCCAGTCATACAAATGGAGAAGTCACTATCATACATCTTATTGTTGATGGTCCCTGAACAGGTGTGAGCCTGGCACTGTTGTTGATATTGAATTGTACATTGAAGGTTCTCGATGGGAAATGCACAGGAGTCACTGATAGCAAGAAGACGGCATTTAAGTCTCCACTTGATTATTGTCCCTTGACACCAAGTCTATAGGCAACTTAGTGAGCAGAATTGAGGTGACAGATGAATGGCATAGCTAAGGCTCAGAGACTGAATTTCTTGAAATCCCTTTTAATATATTGCTGCTGGGCTAGGAGGTTGTTTGGGGACCTGCATCAGGAGTACAGTTCACAGGCTTGACCTATGGATGTTCTTTTACATCACTTTAGAATATCTGTTTGGGAGAGACACCTGAAGGATCTGCAGAAGGAATTTGCTCCTCGAGTTCAGTACAACAAAAGATTGATCATACCTGTTCTCTTGCTCCTTAATTTCCTAGATTCAGTTCATGTCCTGTTACTGGATTCCTGAGCTAAGATTTCACAGGAAAGTCCTTGAAGGTTTCTTAAGGGAGCCCATGTTGATGTGTTGAGCATGGCTAAACCTTTAAAGAGGCTTACATTTTTCCTAAGGACGTTCTCTGAGAATCAGATCAAGAAGTTTGATTCATTAGGAAACTGACAGGGTCAGCAACTGCAGCTGTCTGTATTTGGTTAACCTTGTTCCCTCAGTAAGCAACAGCTGTTGGATCTCAAACATGGCAGTGGTAAGAGCATGTATTTTGGAGGGACCCTTCTCATCCTCACCTCCTGCTGAATTTTGCCTTCTGAAACAGCTCCATACTACCATGGTACAGAGGTTCCTATCTGTCTGGTGAATACTTTTCATTCCAGAAGCTGGTGAGAAAACCTGGAACTAGCTTAGTCTTGTTCACAACATCATTGAAATGGGTGAAGACAAACATACCATCCTTCAATCCTTGTAGTTGCTGGAGTGATGCTGATTCCATGCAAGTCAATCATGTTTACTGTGTGAATGCTTAGATCCTGTCACAGCAAACTCAACAATAGCATAATTTGCATCTCATTTGGATAGTGTCTATTGACTTTGAAGATGAAGGTTTCAATTTCCACAACAAAGCATTTCAGCCATATTCAGCATATTCAGCAGCTTCTGGCTATACATTGTGGCAGGTATTCAGCTTTATAAATCATTATCATGTGACTTTTGGTTTCACAAGCAGGTCTATCTACTAGTGCATCTACTGATTGATTCTTAGCATCTAGCTGTAGCTTTGAACGAGCAAATCCCATGTTCTTCCTCACATGTCTAGCATAAGTGAGGTCTGGTTACCTGCATAGTTCATACACCAATAACTGTTGGATCAGATTTGATTTGAGGGCATAAAACCTTCATTTCTATCTCAGATGTAATACCACCTAATTGCACCCACTGAATCTGCTAGCAATTTATTTTGCCAGTCTTATACTATTCCATGTCATTTAGATGTAATATAGGTTATATTTTGTTTTTGGGTCAGGGTGGGGATTATGTGTGTTGGGGCCCTGCTCTTACATCAGTGGCCAATCTTGATCTTGATTCGTGGCACTTGAGCCCCTGTCTGCTGGATGGATAGTCTGAGGATTCTTAACAGGAAGGGAATTGCCTTGATGAACCAGGTTGGACTTGTGGACTTTTATTCTGGTTCTGAACGTGTACTGTTTAGTCTTTCAGACATGAGACTTTTGTAAGTGGCAAAGAAAAGGAAAAATATGTTGCCGCTCAGCTTGAAAAGCAACTGAGGCCGGACAAAGGTTCAGGCAGGAATGGAAGCCTGGAACATGGAAGATAGGATGAGCCCCACTATTATAATATTCTTGAAGAAATAATAACCAGGTCTTTCAGTGTTTGCACGGGGACTCATGACATGCACATGGCTTTGGCTTTCTAAACTGAATATTTTGATAAACTCACCAACATGGCACAGGCTAATAGGCTATCCGATCTTGGGTGAGGGATGTAACATGTCAGGGACATTGATTTTGACAAAGAAGTTCATGAAGTTTCAACCATTTATTTTTTGGCACCCTAAATAGGTTGAAATTGTTAAAAATTGAAAGAAAATTTTGCATGAACAGACATGCAAACAATTTAAGACTTCCCAGTGCTGATCAATCTGTTGTTTGTGAGGAGCACAATTGGGGAAATGAAGGCAATCAGAAAAACTCACAAACATGAAAGAAACATCCAAGAAAGTACTAGATCCGCTGAATTGGCAACATATTACCTGTTAACAAACCAATGAAAATTGTGTTGGTCTCAAAGGGTAATGAGTACCAATCATTAATCATATTGATAAATTTAATAAGTGGGATAGGAAGGTTTTGAGACACCAAGTAGTGAACCTTCAAAATAAAATATCCTAATTGGTTAAATTCGGAGTATATAGAGATAAATCATCTGTAGTAGTTTTCTACACTTTATAGCAAGGTTCTGGAGTATGGACATACTCTTGATATTTTTTCTAGTTGATTCATCCATATTAAGATTATGGAATTTTTAGAGGAAAAAAATTGGCATTCTAAATTCAAATGTATCACAAAATGCAGAAATTGTCGTTTTCAGAAGGGACATTTTTAAAAATCACCGACAATCTAATTCAACCTTTAATTCTACTTATGATTATCTACTTTATGATGAAATGGGTTTTAATATCTCCACCTTCTGATGATACCGTCTCTTAACTTTCAGTTGTTGCATTTCCAAGTCGCTTGCTTTCAAGTTGCAGGCTCTCTTTGCAAATAAAACACAAGTTCAGGCATCGGTGCAACTGGGGCCACATATGAAAATACTTCTTCAAACTTTCTTGAATGTACATGGGAAACCCTAATTATGACATATTCATTGGTTTAGGGTTAACCCTTTGAAAGGAAGGAACCATGACTTGAATATCACAAAGAGCATTTTCCTAGGATGCCAACTTGTGTCAAATGCTTTAAGTTTTTGGAAATGGATGGAATTTGAGGAAGTGGGACAATGGATGTCCTTAGAATATTTGAGAAGGTTGAATAATGAATGAATGCAAGGCATTGAGACAATGGATAAATTCAAAGAAGTTGGTGTGGATGAACCTAGAAGAGTTGGACAATTTATGATTCATGCAACGTTGCACAATGAATAACCTCTGGAAGTTGGACGATTTGGTGGAATGTAATGATGGATGGACTTTTAAAAGTTGGACAATTCAGGGAAATTGGGCAATGGACACCCCTAGGAACTAGAAGAAGCCAAGGCATAAGTCAAAAAGATGAACCCAAGGAAGTTGGGCAATGGGTGAATGACCAAGAAATATTATTATTATGGTTGTTTTCCATTCCATCTTGAAGCAATGTATGTCCATTGGGTGAATATTCAACTTTTTTTCTGAAAATGTAAGATGAAGGATGAAAATGGACCTAGTTGGGAAAGATGACCTTCAAGATAACTTTAGTTGGGAAGGTCATCTTTCCCAACTAGGCCAATTTCATCCTTTGTCTTACATTTTCAAACAAATTAGTTGAATATTCATCCACTGTCCAACTTACCAAAAATTCCAAAGCATTTCAGACATTACAAGCTAGGCATGAGTGATGTTTTTAGCGGCAGGCTTACACTATTTTGTAAAATATTTTTGAGAAAAAAATGGAAGTTTTTTCCAGCAAAAAATATTCACCACTTTTTCTAAATACGAAATTTGAAAGAAAACATTGGCTTCCATTTAAAGAAGTTGATGGGAAGATTAATAAATAGTAAAATGCGCTCCATGAGATTTAAACTTTAAACCTCGCTTCCCCTCAATGGTTAGTTACAAACAGTGCAATACATATCCGTGAAAATCCAGTTTCAAGTTTATAGCACAAATAAAAAGTTCAAGGTAAAATCTAATACACTGAACAGGAACCAGTCCTTGAACTTTTGGGCACCTTGTCCCCTAACAGCATTAAGACTGACACTGCTTTCAACTCAATTTAGAGATGTATGGGTCAGTAAAGGTAGATCACTTTAAATATGACTAGCTAGGAAACTAGCTATATATTTACACCATGGATCCGTCTGTTTTGGTTTGAAATTACCATACGTCACCCTTCACAAAATCTGTTGACATCTTGGATGACCATCGAGTTGGATGAGAATCATCCATCTGGCTGGGTAGAAAGATATTGAGGAATGGGTACTTCTGGGTCTTGACAAATAAAAGGAATCAGAGTTTTTGTGCAAACCTAAATTTTACAAGGTGCCCCCTGGTTCGAATGGACTAAATCTACATAAGGCCAATGTGGTTTCACAAGGGGTGTCCATTAATCCTACTAGAAGTTAGGACTTTTGGAAGTCTGAGGATAAAGTCACCTTTCATATATAGCACTGAGGTATCTGGAGCTATTGATACTTATAGTAAGGTTGATTAGTATGATGTTACAGACCAGAGAGAACCAGCACCACAAGAGCCACCATCTATGGATGCCTGTTATGACTCAGTAGTGGATGAACCTCAACTGAGTTAATATCTGGTTTAACCTTGGTAACCCACTCTGGAAGTAGGTTGTATATGTAGGTACATAGGTAGGAAATTAGGTCACTACTAAATAAATATATGTTTTATACAGAGGTAAGTTAGTAGAACAGGTTATTAACTTATTAGTAGGTAGGTAGTAAAACAAGCAACAGAGCTAACCACCATGGTTAGCTAGGGAGCCAGAAGCCAACAGAAAACTGATTCTTGAAGACTTACCATCCATCCTTCATGGTGCCTCGGTGGGTGCTGATTTTATAGGTCCTCAAGGGGAACCCATAGCAAGTTAGAAGATGGAATCCCGTCAAGATTCCAACAAGATGTGACAAATTTAATTAAGGGGGTTCCAAAAGGAAAGGTCCAAACGGACCATACCGCAATGCGTTAACTACAGGGCAGAGTCCCTGTGCCCCACATAAGATGCACTCCTGATCCCGTAGAGGAGGCCGTGGCAAACTGGGGCCCTTGTTCAACATAAACACTTGCAGTAGCAGTCAGGTCCTGACTCCTGACGCTGTTCTTCATGGGCGTAAGTACCCTCTTGCGACAGTAACGGGTTTTTTTTGTTCTTTGTAGTTGAACTTCCTTTTCACATAACTTGGGCCCACAATTTCAGAATCCAGTGTGAAATTTGGTGATATTCCATTTTGGAAAAAAAATGGTTCCATGGTTTACAAGGGAAATGAGTAAGACTTAATTAAATTATTGTTTCCCCACACTTTGTTATTTGGACAGTAAGCACCTCCTTCAAACAGTGTAAAAACAGTCAGAAAACTAATTATTCAACTACATATTAGCTAAATTTCAAAGTATGAATATTCAACCAATTTCCCCAAAAAACAACTCAAACAACAAAGGAGAAATATCATCTAAGTGAATTCACAAGTTATACAACTTAAACAAACTATGCATGTGAGACATCCATATAAATAAGAACTCTGACCTACAAAGGCAGTTGGCTAGCAAGGTTCAAACTTATTTCATTATATCATTGACCAATCATCAATTATGGTAGACATACCAACTTGTAGGACAAAAAAAAGAAAAGAGACACTCACTGCATGGTTCACAGCCTTCATGTCATGGTAACAAAATGCAAGCCAAGGCTATTGTTGCTACAAGAGTTTGTGTGAGCAAGCAAAAATGTGGCATGTAATAACAACTGATTAGCAAGCTCACAAATAGGCTACTAATCCACAAAGCTCTACACACCTACAATTAGTATTACATAACAGCGCAACTCCTCTAGTGTGTTGCCTTCCATTTATCATGACAATCATCATAAGGAAACTATGAAATAAATTATAACTAATTACATCCCTTTAGCAATGAGCATTTGCCAACTGTGGTGGGGATAAACATTGAGGCTGTTGACACCAAAGGAAGAAAACACATGTTTGCCAACTAATCAGGTATGTCACCAATTCAATATTGGGCCTTGACCAAGTTCATGTGTTTTGGAAATTGTCACAGTTTGTATATAGCCAAGATCGCAAGTATATGCAAATAGATAAAACTTAAAGGATCCATTAGGTGGCTTGCAAGAAAGTGAGTTGTGTTTTGCAAAGCTTTTATTG
>Ga0116228_10002130_pt1 | contig 16993 bp, 14 predicted proteins | sample S1TSphfallax_2_FD_89694 | JGI IMG/M metagenome (GOLD analysis project Ga0116228, IMG submission 89694) | Host-associated microbial communities from peat moss isolated from Minnesota, USA - S1T2_Fc - Sphagnum fallax MG | ecosystem: Host-associated > Plants > Peat moss > Unclassified | place... | reverse complement strand
TCCGTGGCCACGGCGGTGGCCGCCAGCGAGTTGAGCACGTTGTGCCGTCCCGGGAGATTGAGCGTCACGTTGAGCGGCTCGCGGCCCTTGCGCAGCACCTGATAACGCGATTGCACACCCAAGCGTTCGATGTTCACCGCACGGACGTCCGCCTCCGCACCGAAACCGTAGGTCACGAACGGCCGGCCGACGGCCTCGAGAATGCTGCGCACGTGCGCATCGTCGGCGCACAGCACGGCGAGTCCATAGAAGGGCAGGTTGTGCAGGAAATCGATGAAGCTGTGCTTGAGCCGCGCGAAATCTCCGTCATGGGTCGCCAGATGATCGTTGTCGATGTTGGTGACGATGGCGATCATGGGCTGCAGATGCATGAAGGAAGCATCGCTCTCGTCGGCTTCGGCCACGAGGTAGCGGCCGGCACCCAGGCGCGCGTTGCTGTCGGCGCTCTTCAAGCGGCCGCCGATGACGAACGTCGGATCGAGTCCGCCCTCGGCCAGCACGCTCGCCACCAAACTGGTGGTCGTGGTCTTGCCGTGCGTACCTGCGACGGCGATCGAGTAGCGGAACCGCATCAGCTCGCCCAGCATCTCGGCGCGCGGCACCACCGGCAGGCGCTTGGCCAGCGCCGCGGCCACCTCGGGATTCGCGCGGCCGACGGCGCTCGACACCACCACCACGTCGGCTTCACCCAGGTGCGAGGCATCGTGGCCCGTGAAAATTCTGACGCCGAGCCGCGCCAGACGTTCGGTGACGGCGTTGCCCTTGAGGTCCGAGCCCTGCACGTGATAGCCCAGGTTCAGAAGCACCTCGGCGATGCCGCCCATGCCGCTGCCGCCGATTCCCACCAGGTGTATGCACTGGATGCGGCGCATGCGTTCATTCGTGCCGCGGCGGCGCTCGCTCATGCTTGCGCCCCCGCCGCCAGGCAGAGATCGGCGACCCGATCGGCCGCATCGACCACACGCGCGGCGCGCGAAGCCAGCGCCATGCGCAGCGTGAGCCCACGATCGGCGCTCAAGGCAGCGATGGCGTCGCCGAGACTCTCCGCGGTGAGGTCGCGCTCTTGAATGATGCGCGCCGCGCCTGAGCGCACCATGATCTCGGCATTTTTGGTTTGATGATCGTCCGTGGCGAGTGCGAACGGCACGAACACGGCGCCCAAGCCCGCCGCCTGCAATTCGGCCACCGTCATGGCGCCGGCCCGGCAGACTGCGAAATCGGCCCAGGCATACGCCTGCGCCATGTCATCGATGAACGCCGAAACCTCCGCCTCCACCTGTGCCGCCTGATAGGCGGCTCGCGCGGCTGCCACACCACGCTCGCCGGCTTGATGGCGCACCTGCGGTCGTTGCTCCGGCTTGAGGCGCGCCAAGGCCAGCGGCAATACGGCATTCAAGCGTTGCGCGCCTTGGCTGCCGCCGAATACCAACAGACGCGAACGGGCCTCGCGGCCGGTGAACCTGACCTCCGGCGCGGGCAGCGCCGCGATCTCGGCGCGCACCGGATTGCCGACCGTTTGCGCGGCCCTTGCCGCGGGAAAACTGCCGGGAAAGGCCTGCAGCACCTGGTTCGCGAGCCGCGCCAACCAGCGATTGGTCATGCCGGGCGCGGCGTTCTGCTCGTGGATCAGCAACGGCACACGCAACAGCCACGCCGCGACGCCGCCGGGGCCGCTCACGTAGCCGCCGGCGCCGAGCACCGAACGCGGCCGCAACCGGCGCATGACCTTGAGCGCCTGCAGCACCGCCTTCATCACACGCACCGGCGCCAGCGCCCATGCCATCGCACCCTTGCCACGGATCCCGGCCACGCGCACCCATTCGATCGGAAAACCGTTTTTCGGCACCAACCGCGATTCCATGCTGCCGGGTACGCCCAGCCACACCACGGAGACACCGCGCCGGCGCAGCACATCGGCCACCGCCAAGGCTGGAAAAATGTGTCCGCCCGTACCGCCGGCCATGATGAGTACGGGTTCGCCGTGCGGAGCGCCGGTCATCGCGTACCCCCCGGCATGCGCATGATCGCGGAACGCGAACTGCACTTGACCTCGTGGTAGATCCGCAAGACCACGCCCAACCAAACGAGGCTCACCAACAGGCTGCTGCGCCCGTAGCTCAAGAGCGGCAACGTCAATCCCTTGGTGGGCAGCACGCCCATGTTCACGCCCATGTTGACGATCGCCTGCAATCCCAGCCAGACACCGAACGCCATCGCCACGTACGCCTGGAAGCGCAGTCCGGCCTGCGCCGCCAGACGCGAGATGTAAAAAGCACGCCACACCAGCGCGACGAACAGCGCGATCACCCCGATGACGCCCACCAGTCCCAGTTCCTCCGCCAGCACCGCGAACACGAAATCGGTGTGCGCCTCCGGCAAATAGAACAATTTCTGCACGCTGCTGCCGAGTCCGACGCCGAACCACGAGCCGCGCCCGATGGCGATCAACGATTGCGTCAGCTGGAAGCCGCCGTTGAACGGATCATCGAAGGGATGCAGGAAAATCATCAGCCGCTTGAGCCGGTACGGCGAGGTGAGCGCCAGCAGCGCGAACGCCACGACCGCGGTGCTCACCAACACGAACACGTAGCGCAGACGCGCGCCGGCGACGAACAGCACCGCGAAACCGGTGGCGAGCAGCACGGTGGCGGCGCCGAAGTCCGGTTCGATCAGCAACAGCATCCCGCTCAAGGCCAGCAGGCCGAAAGGCTTGAGCAAGCCCGGCAGCGTGGTTTCGAGTTCGGTGCGCTTGCGCACGCAGTAGCTGCACACCCAGGTGAGGACCAATACCTTGGCGAGTTCCGACACCTGAAAGTTGAGTATGCCGATGCGCAGCCAGCGCCGCGCGCCGTTGACCCGCGCGCCCAAGCCCGGTATCAGCACCAACACCAGCAGCGCGAGCGCCACCACCACCAGCACCAGGCTGTACTTGTGCCACAACTCCGTCGGGAAGCGCGTCATGATCCATGCCAGCATCAAACCCGCCAGGGCAAAGATGAACTGCCGCTCGAGGAAATAGAACGGATCGCTGAAGTTCTTGGCGGCGATCGACATGGACGCGGACGTCACCATGACGATGCCCACCAGCAACAGCGCCGCGGTCAGTCCCAGCGTCACGAAATCCCAGGCGAACGGCATGCGTTCACGGGCCCGCACGCCATAGGACATGGTGGCCGTGTTCATGCCCGTTCACCCGTGAGCGCGCGCACCGCCGCGGCGAACACATCGCCGCGATGGCCGTAATCGCGGAACATGTCGAGGCTCGCACAGGCCGGGGACAGCAATACGGTGTCGCCGGGGAGTGCACTGCGCTGCGCTGCGCTCACCGCCGCCTCCATCGAGCCCACGGTCTCGGTGCTGCACACGCCCTCGAGCGCCGCCGCGAGCGCCGGCGCGTCCTTGCCGATCAGCACGGCGTGGCGCACCTTGCCGCGGAACGCGCTGCGCAGCGGCGTGAAGTCCTGTCCCTTGCCCTCACCGCCCGCTATCAGCACCAGCGGACCCGGCATGCCGGCGACGGCGGCGATGGTCGCGCCGACGTTGGTGCCTTTGGAGTCGTCGATGTAATGCACGCCCGCGATGTCGGCGACCCACGCCGACCGATGCGGCAGGCCGGGAAAGGATTCGAGCGCCTCGCACATCGCGGCCATGGGCAAACCCACCGCATCGCCCAGCGCCAGCGCGGCGAGCGCGTTCGCGGCATTGTGCAGTCCTCGGATTTTCATGCGCGAGGTGTCCATGACCTTCTCGCCGCGACACGCCAGCCAGATTTGTGGGGCGGCACCGGGCCGGGCGGCCCCCGGCTGGACCTCGCGCACCAGGCTGAAATCCACATCGCTGCGCTCGACCGAGAATCTCACCACCCGAGGTTGAGCGCGCCGCGCGGCGGCCATCGGCGGGGCGGCCATCCGCTCCACCAGTGCGTCGTCGGCATTCAGCACGATGGTCGCCGCCTCGGAAAAAATCCGCGCCTTGGCGTCGGCGTACTGCGCCACCGATGTGTAGCGGTCCAGATGATCGGCGCTCACGTTCAGCACCACCGCAGCCTGCAAGCTCAAGGAGTGCGTCGTGTCCAGCTGAAAGCTCGACAACTCGAGCACGTACAGATCCGGCACGGCTTGCTCGAGCAAATCGAGCGCCGGCGGGCCAAGATTTCCGCCCGCCAGGACGCGGCGGCCGGCGGCGGCGGCCATGCGCGCCACCAGCGTGGTCACGGTGCTCTTGCCGTTGGTGCCGGTGATGCCGATCACCGGCGCGCGCACCGCGCGCGCGAACAGCTCGACATCGCCGAGAATTTCGATGCCGCGGGCGCGCGCCGCCGCGGCGATGGGTTCGTCGAGCGAAATGCCGGGCGAGATCACCAACTGCGAGGCATCCTCGAGCAGCCCGAGATCGAATCCGCCGAGGCGCAGATCGAGGCCTGCAGCCGCATCGCCCAGCTCCTGAAGGCCCGGCGGCGCGCGGCGCGAATCCGTGGCGCTCACCGCAATGCCGCGCTTGGACAAATAGCGCACGCAGGATGCACCGGTTTTGCCGAGGCCGACCACGACGCTGTGCATCAGCGGATCTTCAAGGTGGCAAGTCCGGCCAGCACCAGCACGAAGCTGATGATCCAAAAACGTACGATGACCTTGGGCTCCGCCCACCCCTTGAGTTCGAAATGATGATGAATGGGCGCCATGCGAAAGATGCGCTTGCCCGTGAGTTTGAAGCTCGCCACCTGCAGCACCACCGACACGGTTTCGAGCACGAATACGCCGCCCATGACGAACAGCACGATCTCCTGGCGCACGATCACCGCGATGGTGCCGAGCGATGCGCCGATCGCGAGCGCGCCGACATCGCCCATGAACACCTGAGCGGGATAGGCGTTGAACCACAGGAAGCCCAAGCCCGCGCCCACGAGGCCTGCGCCGAAGATCAACACCTCGCCCGCGCCGGGGATGTAGGGAATTTGCAGGTAGGCGGCGAACTTCACGTTGCCCGTGGCATAGGCGAACACGCCGAGCGCCGCCGCCACCATCACCGCCGGCATGATGGCGAGGCCATCGAGTCCGTCGGTGAGATTCACCGCGTTGCTGGTGCCGACGATCACCAGGTAGGCGAACACGATGAAGCCGAAGGTCGACATCGGCACCGCCACGGTCTTGAAGAAAGGCACGTACAGCGCGGTCTCCGCCGGCGATTGATGCAGCCCGTGCAGCACCAGCGCGGTGGCGAGCGCCGCCAACGACTGCGCCAGGTATTTGTAGCGCGCCGCCAGCCCCTTCGAATTTCCGACCACCAGCTTCAAATAGTCGTCGTAGAAGCCGATCAGCCCGAATGCCAGGGTGGTCGCCAGCAGGATCCATACGAAGCGGTCGGTGAGGTCCGCCCACAGCAAGGTGCCGAGTGCGGTGGCCACCAAGATCAAGCCCCCGCCCATGGTGGGTGTGCCCTTCTTGACCAGGTGCGACTGCGGACCATCACTGCGCACCTGTTGGCCGATCTGATAGCGGCTCAAGGCCGTGATCATGCTCGGCCCGATGCAGAGGCCGATGAGCAATGCCGTCACCGCCGACAGAATGCCGCGCAACGTCAGATACTGAAACACGTGAAAGCCCGAATAGAACTTCGCCAGGTATTCGGTGAGCAACAGCAGCATGGCTACTTCGCTCCACCGGTGAGTGCCTGCACGACGCGCTCCAGGCGATTGATGCGCGACCCCTTGATGAGCACCGTCACCCCCGCGGCGATCTCGGCCCGCAAACGCCGCGTCAAGGATTCCGCTTCGGCAAACCATTCGCCGCCCGCGCCGAAGGTCTCGACCGCGCCCACGCTCAAAGGACCGTGCGCGAACAGCCGCGTCACGCCGCAATCGCGGGCATAAGTTCCCATGTGCGCATGGCTGTCGTGACTGGAATCACCCAGCTCCGCCATGTCGCCGAGCACCAGCCAGCGCTCGCCCCTCAGTCCGCGCAGCACGTCGAGGCCCGCGCGCACCGAACTCGGATTGGCGTTGTAGGAGTCGTCGATGATCCAGCTGCCGTGCAGGCCCGCCTTCAATTGCAGCCGGCCCGCGACGGCGCGAAAGTCGGCGAGCCCCGCCGCAATCTCCTCGAGCGAGGCACCCGCAGATGCGGCGGCCGCCGCCGCCGCCAAGGCATTCACGATGTTGTGGGCGCCCCCCGCTTTGAGCAGGATCGGCGCGCGTCCCAGCGGACACCGCAGCGTGAAGCGAGTGGCGAACTCGCCCTGCTCCACCGCCTGCACGGCACCTTCGGCGCCGAAATCCGCGTGGCGGTGCATGCCAAAAGTCGTCACGCGTTTCGCCGTGGCCACGCCGCGCCAGTAGCCGGCGTACGCATCGTCGGCGTTGATCACCGCGATGCCGTCGGCGCTCAAGGTTGACACCGCTTCACCTTCACCCTGCGCCACGCCGTCGAGATCGCCGAACCCTTCCAGATGTTCCGCGCCGGCATTGGTGATGAGCCCGACGGTGGGCTGCGCGATGCGCATCAATTCCGCGACATCGCCGACCCGGTTCGCGCCCATTTCCACCACGGCACTGCGGTGCGAGTCCTCGAGGCGCATCAAGGTCACCGGCACGCCGATGTGGTTGTTGAGATTACCGTGCGTGGCCATGACCGCGCCCATCCGCGCGAGGATCGCCGCCGTCATTTCCTTGGCCGTGGTCTTGCCGTTGCTGCCCGCCACCGCCACCACGGCCAGCGTGAATTGAGCGCGCCATGCCGCCGCCAACGCTTGCAGCGCCTGCAGCGTGTCGCCGACCACCACCTGGGCTACCGGCGCATCGACTTCACGGTCCACCAGCGCACCGACCGCACCGCGCTGCACCGCCGCCGTCACGAACTGCGCGCCATCGAAGTTCGGGCCGTGCAGCGCCACGAACAGCGACCCGGGATTGAGCGTGCGGCTGTCGGTGGCCACCGTGCCATAGGGATGATCCTCGCCGACCAAGCGTCCGCCCACGGCCCGCGCCGCGTCCCCCAAGGTGCGTTTCAGACCTGTGGCCATCACGCCGCCGCTCCCAGATGCCGCAGCGCCTCGTCCCGATCGCTGAAGCGGCGGCGCGAATCGCCGTAGATTTGATAGTCCTCGTGCCCCTTGCCCGCGATCAACACCACATCGCCCGGGCGTGCCTCGTGTATGGCGGCGGCGATCGCCGCGCCGCGATCGTTGATCACGCGCGCCGGGTGCAGCTTGATGCCCTCCAGAATCGCACTCGTGATCGCGGCAGGATTCTCGGAACGCGGGTTGTCGTCGGTGACGATGATCTGATCCGCGAGTTCATCGGCGATCGCGCCCATCAAGGGCCGCTTGCCCGGATCGCGGTCGCCGCCGCAGCCGAAGACGCACCACAGCGCTCCTACGCAGTGCTCGCGGGCGGCGGCGAGCGCTTTGGCAAGCGCGTCCGGCGTGTGCGCATAGTCGACCACCGCCGTCGGCCGCGCGGCGCGCGCGTGCGAAGCGCCCGTATGCACGGTGCCCGTACGCACACCGTCGGCGTTCACCACTTCCATGCGGCCCGGCGCGGCAGCACACTGCGCCAGTGCCTGCGCGGCGTCGCTCAAGGACTTGCCCAGCGACAGCAAGCATGCGATGACCGTCAGCGCATTCTCCGCGTTGAATCGCCCGATCAAGCGCGTCTCGACCGCGAGCCTGCCGAAGGTCCCGTCGAGCTCGATGACGATACCCTGCGGCCGCGCGCTGACCTCGGCCGCATACAGTGAACGATCCGCCAGCCAGCCTGACTGGCCCGCGCCCACCCACACCGCCGTCATCTCCGCATCACCGGCGTAGCTCTGCGCGAATTGACGGCCGAAGTCATCGCCGACATTGAGAACGAGGTGCTCAAGGTCGGGCAGCGACAGCAACTTCGCCTTGGCCGCGCCATAGTTGGCCATGGTGCGGTGATAATCCAGATGATCGCGCGTCAGGTTGGTGAATGCGGCGGTGTGGAACCGCACACCGTCGGTGCGGCCCTGATCGAGCGCGTGCGAGGAGACTTCCATGGCCACCTCCTTCACGCCGTTCGAACGCAATTGCGCCAGGAAGCGCTGCACGCTCACGGCATCCGGCGTGGTATGCGTGGGCTGCGTCAGTTGCGCCGGGCGGCCCACGCCGATGGTGCCGATATAGGCCGCATCACCGCCGAGACGCTCGAGGCATTGGGCCAGCAGGTAGGCGCACGTGGTCTTGCCGTTCGTGCCGGTGATGCCGGTGATGCGCACGCTTGACGACGGCCGGCCGAAGAAGCGATCCGCGATGCGTCCCGCGAGATGTCGCAAACCCGGCACCGGCGCCGTGAACACCTCGCGGGGCAGTGCCGGGGGCACGGCGTCCGCAGCCGGTTCCCACAGCACGGCGCTCGCGCCGCGCGCCGCCGCGTCCGCGGCGAACTTCAGGCCGTGGGTACGCCCGCCCGCCAATGCCAGAAACAAGCTGCCGGAACGCACCTCGCGGCTGTCCAAGGTCATGTCGCTGACGCGCGCCGCATCGACGGGAACTTCCGCGATGCCCTCGAGCAGCCAGGAGAGTGCGGCGTTCATTGCACGTCGTTCGCCTGCACCAGCGTCGTCGCCGGTACGTTTTGCAGATCATCGGGCGGAATGTCCATCAAGCGCAGCGCCCCGGACATGACGCTGGCGAACACCGGGGCCGCCACCGTGCCGCCTTGGGCCAGGATGCCGATGTCCTGCACGTCCCGGCTCGGCTCGTCGATCACCACCACGGTCGCCAGCTTCGGGTGCGTCGCCGGCACCAGGCCGGCAAAAACCGCCATGATCCGGTCGGTGGAATAACCGCCCGCGATGGACTTGAAGGCCGTACCGGTCTTGCCGGACACCCGATAGCCGATGAGCGTGGCGCGCGTGGCGGTGCCGCCCTTCTCGACCACCTGCTCCATCAATTGGGTGAGCTCGCGTGCCACCTTCGGATCGATCACCTGTTCGCCCGGCACGGGAGCTGTGACCTTCTCGAAGGTGATGGGCCGCCGGATGCCGCCCGCGCCGATGGTGGCGTAGGCATGCGCCAGCTGCAGCGCGGTGACCGACAAGCTGTAACCATGCGACATGGTCGCGATGCCGATCGGCCGCCAATGCGAGTAGTGGCTCAAGGTACCGGCGGACTCGCCCGGATAGTTGCTGCCGGTGACGTGTCCCAACCCCAATGCGGTGAGGGTGCTCCACATCTGCTCGGGCTGCAGCGACAGCGCGATCTTCGCCATGCCGACGTTGCTCGACTTGGCGAGCACGGTCGCCATGTCGATGACGCCGAAATTGTGCTCATCCTCCTCGACCTTGGTGCCGACCTTGAAGAAGCCCGGCGAGGTATCCACCACGCTGTCCGGCCTGTACTGACCCGAAGCCAGCGCCGCGGCCATGATGAAGGGTTTGACGCTCGAGCCCGGCTCGAAGATGTCGGTGGCGGCGCGGTTGCGGTAAAGGCCGGCCTTGAGCTGCTCGCGATCGTTCGGGTTGTAGGAGGGCTGATTCACCATCGCCAGCACCTCGCCGGTGTCCACATCGATGGTGATCACTGAACCGGCGTGTGCGCGGTACTCCTGCATTGCCGCCTTCAAGTCGCGGTATGCCAGGTATTGCACGCGCAGATCGAGGCTGGTCGTCAGATCACGGCCGGGGCGCGGCGCGCGGATGCTCTCGACATTTTGCACGTAGCGACCGTAGGAATCCTGCAGCACGCGCTTGGCGCCGTCCTCGCCGTTCAGCAGTTGCTCGAACCCGAGTTCCAGTCCTTCCTGGCCGTGGTCATCCACCGTCGTGAACCCGACCACGTGGCCGGTCACCTCACCCGCGGGATAGTAGCGGCGGTACTCGCGCTGCAGGTACACGCCGGGAATGCCCAGCGCCTTCACCTTCGCCGCCTGCTCCGGCGGCATGTGCCGCTCCAGGTAGAGAAATTCGCGGTCCAGGTTGCTGGTGATACGCCGTGCGAGCGTCTGCTGGTCCTCGTTGAGGGCATGCGCCAGCTTCGGCAGCTGCTCGATGTTGTCGTTCAACTCGTGCGGATTTGCCCAGACGCTGTCCACCGGCGTGCTGATCGCCAACGGCTCGCCGTTGCGGTCGGTGATGGCGCCGCGGTGCGCCGCTATTTTTGCGACGCGCAGCGAACGGTCGTCGCCCTGCTTCTCGAAATAATCGTGATTGAACAGCTGCAGCTCCACCGCGCGCGCGGCGAGCCCGAGCGCCGCCAGCGCCACGCAGCCGAACACCACCGCCGAGCGCCAGCGGTAATGCTTCGCCTGCGTGTCGTTGTCCTGGGCGCGGGGGGTGCCGACGCGTGACTTCACGGCCTGACGATCCTCACGTCGCGCGTCTGCGGCAGATTCATCTGCAGCTTGGCGTTGGCGACCCGTTCCACGAAGGCGTGCGAGGACCAATAACTTTGCTCCAGCTGCAGCCGGCCCCACTCCATGTCGAGCGCATCACGCTCCGCGTTCAGCTGCTCCAACTGCACGAACACTTCGCGCGCCTTGTGGCGCGCGTAGATCACCTGCACGGATGAGCCGAGCACGGCCAGCCACAGCACGGCGAGCAACAACGGCAGCAAGCTGCGCAGCGTCATGCGGCGGCTCCTTCGGCAAGGCGCTCGGCGACGCGCAACCGCGCGCTGCGGGCGCGCGGATTGAGATCCACTTCGGCAGGATCGGCCTCGATGGCCTTGCCCACCAGCTTCAACTTGGGAAGCGCATGCGCCGGTATGTCCGGCAGCCCCGCGTACATCGGATCGGCCAGCGAGTGGCGGCGCATGAACTGCTTCACGGTGCGGTCCTCGAGCGAGTGAAAACTGATGACGGCAAGGCGTCCGCGCGGCGCCAGCCGGACGAGCGCCGCATCCAGGGCGGTCTCGAGCTCGCGCAATTCCTGGTTCACGTGAATACGCAGCGCCTGAAAGACGCGCGTGGCGGGATGTTTGTGGGGGCGGCCGGGCGCGTCCTTGCTGCGCACGACGCGCGCAATCATCTCCGCGAGTTCAAGCGTGCGCTCGAACGGCTTCACGGCCCGATCCTGGACGATGGCCCGCGCGATGCGCGGTGCGAAGCGCTCCTCGCCATACTCGCGAAATATCCGGATCAACTCCCCCAACGGAGCCTTGTTCACCACATCGGCGGCGCTCACGCCCTCGCCCGCCGTCATGCGCATGTCGAGCGGCCCGTCCTGCATGAAGCTGAAGCCGCGCGTCGCATCGTCGAGCTGCGGTGAGGAGACGCCGAGATCGAACAGCATGCCGTCGAATTTGAGGCCGGCCTCGAGCGCATCGGCACAGGCGCAGAGCGCCGAGAACGGGGCTTGGCAAATCGTCACGCGCGCATCGCCCGCGAAGCGCACCTTGGCCGCGGCGACGGCGGCAGGGTCTCGGTCGAGGCACAGCAAACGGCCGCTTGCGATCAATTTCTCCAAAATCGCCCCTGCATGTCCGCCTCGACCATAAGTGGCATCCAAAAAAGTGCCACTCGCACCGATGTTCAACGCACTCAAGACCTGCGCCAACAGGACTGGTGTGTGAACCCCTGTTTTGTCTTGCACCGCCTTAAGGCCGGCTACAACGACAACGTTTCAAGTTCGGCGGGCAGATCGGTCGGGGTGTCGGCACTCGCCAACCACTCGTCGCGCCGCTCGTTCCACCGCGTCTCATCCCAAAGTTCGAATCGCAGACCTTGGCCCACCAGCACCACGTCGCGGGTCAACAGCCCGTATGCGCGCAGGTTCGGGGGCAGCAGAATGCGTCCGTTGCCGTCCAAATCCAGTTCCGTGGCGTGTCCGACCATGAGCCGTTGCAGGCGCCGCGCCTGCGCGTTGAGCGAGGGCAGCTTCATCAACTTGCGCTCGATGTCTTCCCAATCGGGAAAGGGGTAGATCAAGAGGCACTGATCCTTGTCCACGGTGACCACCAACTTGCCGCCGCAACGCTCCTGCAGCCGCTCGCGATACCGAGTGGGCATTGCCAGCCGGCCTTTTGCATCGAGAGTCAGATTGTTGGCGCCCCGGAACATCGTTTAATGGGTCTGGCAACCCATTCTCTCCCACATTTTCCCACCGATCGTCACTATAGGGAGGCCGCGGGGGCGCGTCAACGCTTTAAGTTAAAGAAAATGCCGTCCCGACAGTGACTTAGGTCACATTTTGGGGACCGACGCGAGAACAGCTGCACGGATCAGAGAGTAATCAATCTCTTAGCAGGTTTTATTCGCGCTATGCAACAGCAAGCGGCGGCGCTGGAGCCCGCACGCGAAGAAAAGAGTCGGCCGTTAAGCCGGGTTCTGTCTTGGACAGTCATTCCTCTGGGATGCGCGTCGCCGCGCACCTCAAGCGACCTACCCGGAAGCCTATGTGAGCCACATGTGAAGCTGAATCTTGCGATCCAGCCTCTTGCTTCCCTATTTGGCCTTGCTCCAGGTGGGGTTTGCCGTGCCGTTGATGTTGCCACCCGCGCGGTGCGCTCTTACCGCACCATTTCACCCTTACCGGCACCGCTTGCGCGGTACTTAGGCGGTATCTTTCTGTTGCACTTTCCGTGGGCTCGCGCCCCCCAGGCGTTACCTGGCACCTTCGCCCGATGGAGCCCGGACTTTCCTCCATGCGCCTTGAAGCACACAGCGACTGCCTGGCCGACTCTAAGGCAGAGCACCTTACTCGGGTCGATCCTTCAGGTACAGCGCTCTCTTGTACGCCTCGTTGTCGCGCGCGGCGCAGATCGACGCCGCCAGACGCGCCGCCTGTTTCAGCGGCAATTCCGCCATCAGAACACCCAGGACCGCATCCAGACGCCCCCCATGCCCATCATTGCCCGCAGCGCCGGCCCCGCCCCCCGCCGCTGCTTCCCCCGTCTGACCGGCGCCCGGTTGGCCCGCCCCCGCCACCAGCAGCACGATCTCGCCGCGGCGGAAATCCGCATCCTCCGCTGAGCGCTTCGCCAACTCGCGCAGCGTGCCGCGATACACGCTCTCATGCAGCTTGGTCACCTCGCGCACCACGGTCGCGGCACGCTCCCCCCCGAACGTGCCTGCGCACGCCTCCAGCGTCTCCGCGATGCGATGCGGCGATTCGTAGAACACCAGCGTACGCGGCTCCGCCGCCAATTCCTGCAGACGTTGCCGCCGCGCCGACGCACGCGCCGCCAGGAAGCCCTCGAAGCAAAATCGATCCGTGGGCAGTGCCCCGATCGAGAGGGCCGCGATGGCTGCACAGGGCCCGGGAACGGCCACCACCTCCAAGCCTGCGGCTGCCGCTGCCCGCACCACGTCGAAACCCGGATCGCTGATGGCCGGCGTGCCCGCATCGCTCACCAGCGCCACGGACACGCCCTCGCGCAATCGCTGCACGATCTCCTGCGCGCGCGCTGCTTCGTTGTGCTCGTGCAGCGCCACCTGCCGCGTCGTGATGCCGAACGCTTTCAGCAGAATGCCGGTGTGACGCGTATCCTCCGCGGCGATCAATCCACAGCTCTGCAGCGTCTCGCGCGCCCGCGTGCTCATATCGCCCAGATTGCCGATCGGCGTCGCGACCACGTACAGCCTGCCTGCCTCCTGATCAACCACTATATAATCCCCGGCCGTTATTGCGGATCGAAGGAGCAAGGGTATGGCACAGGTCACGTGGCGTCCACGAGCGACGCTCATCATCGTCGTGGCCTCCCTGCTGTTCACCGCAGCGTGCTCCTTGGTCAGGCCCGAGGAATCCGTGCCGGACAGCCAGGAGCAGGCCACGCGCCTGGTTCGCGAGGGCAGGCACGCGGAGGCGGCGCAGATCTACGCAGAGCTCGCCGCGCAAACCCCGGACGAACACGACAACTACGCCATGCTGAGCACCGAGCAATGGCTGGCGGCCAACAACATCGCGGCGGCCAAACAAGCCTTCGCGACGGTGTCTCCCGACGCCCGCACCAAGCTGCCGGCGGCACGCGCCCTGGTCGCCGCCGAGATCGCTCTGGCCGAAAATGACGGTGCCCGTGCGCTGCGCGAACTCGACCAGATATCCGTGCCCAGCGCCGCGGATCAGGCGCAGAACTACTGGTGGATCCGCGGCCGCGCGTCCTTCATGACCGGGCATCCGGTCGAAGGCACGCGCGCGCTGGTGGAGCGTGAGCGCTATCTGTCCGATCCCGCCGCGCTGCGCGCCAACCGCGATGAACTGCTGACGCGCATTCGCGCCGCCGCCGATCACGGCCAGTCGTTGAAGCCGCCGCCGAAGACCGATCCCGTGGTTGCGGGTTGGCTGGAGCTGGGATCCGCCCGCACGCCCGCGGATCTGGCGAACTGGAATCGCGTCCATCCTGATCATCCGGCCGATGATGTGGTGCTCGGCGCCGCGCGTGCGCAAGTTTCGGTGGTCGCGGAATTTCCCAATCAAATCGCCTTGCTGCTGCCCCTCTCGGGGCGCGCGGAACCGATCGGCGTCGCCGTGCGTGACGGCTTCATCGCGGCGTATCTGGAGCAGGACGCCGCCAGCCGGCCGCGCCTCCGGATCTATGACGTCGCCGCACAACCGATCGCTGCCGCCTACAATCAGGCCATCGCCGACGGCGCCGCCTTCGTGGTGGGACCGCTGACCAAGGAAGACGTCGCCGCCGTCGCACCCTTGAGCCAGGGCACCACGCCGGTGCTGGCGCTCAATTTCCTGGGACAGGACGTTGCGCCGCCGAAGAATTTTTATCAGTTCGCGCTGCTCCCCGAGGATGAAGCACGCAGCGTCGCACGCCGCGTGGTCGCCGACGGCCGGATGAACGGCGTGGCCATCGTGCCCACCGGTGAATGGGGCGCGCGTGTCGCCGCAGCGTTCGCCGATGAGCTGAAAATCCTGGGCGGCAGCGTGCTCGACAGCCAGCGCTACGATCCCGCACAGGTGGATTTCGCCGACACCATCAAGACGGTCATGCAGGTACGGCCCGCGAAACTCGACCACAAGCTCGAGAAGGGCGAGAAACCCGACCCACCCACGCATCGCAGCGATGCCGCCTTCATCTTCGTCGCATCGAGCTCGCCCGGCCCGGCGCGGCTCATCCTGCCGCAGCTGCGATTCAATTACGCCGGCGACGTGCCGGTGTATTCAACCTCTGACAGCTTCGCACCCGATCCTGCCGCCAACAGCGAAATCGACGGCATGTTCTTTCCCGACATGCCCTGGATGGTGTCGAACGATGTCGTGATTGCCCAGATCCGCGACAGCGTGCGCAGCGCGTGGCCCGCGGGTACCGCACGGCGCGATCGGCTGTATGCCTTCGGCTTCGACGCCTATCGCCTGGTGCCCGCGCTGCGCAGCAATCCGCCGACGCAAGCCGGCGAAATTGCCGGCGTTACCGGCAGGCTGTACGTGGATCCCGGCAATCACGTGCGGCGCGACCTCGACTGGGCGCAGATCCGCAGCGGGCTTCCCAATCCGCTCTAGGTTCGCGCCGGAAATTTACGGGTCGCGCCGATCGGCACGATGACGAAGGCTTCCTCGCTGACGCCCTTGCCGCTGCGCGCCGCGGCCAACTCGTGGATGGGTTGATCGAGCGGATCGTCCGCCAGCGAGAACGTGCCCCAATGCACGCCGACGCTGCGCTTCGCGCCCAAGTCGAGATGCAGCTGCACCGCCTCGGGAATGTCGACGTGCTGCAGCTGCATGAACCAGCGCGGCAAGCATGCTCCCACGGCAATCAGCGCCATGTCGAAGCCACCGCCGTTCTGCGGCGTCTGCCGCGCGGCGAAATGCCGGCGTGTATCCGCGAAATCCTCGCTGTAGCCGGTGTCGCCGGTGAAGAACCAGTGCGCATCCGGGCCAAGCACCGCCCACGCACACCACAGCGTCCGGTTGCGATCGCTCAAGGAGCGGCCCGACCAATGCTGCGCCGGTGTGCAGTGAAACTCGACGCCGGCATGCAAGTACTGCTGCCACCAGTTCAGTTCCACGGCAGTGTCGATGCCGAGCTTGTTCAACCAGCGCTTGAGCCCGAGCGGCGTCAGATACAACGGCGCGCCGCCGGACTGACGCGACAGCGCCAGGATGCTGTCGCGGTCCAGGTGATCGTAGTGATTGTGCGAGACCACCACGACGTCGATGTGCGGAAGATCGGTGAGCGCCACACCCGGCGGGTGCGCGCGCTTGGGCCCCGCGAACTGCACGGGCGACACCCGCTGCGAGAACACGGGATCCGTGAGCACGTTCAATCCGCCGGCCTGCACCAGCATCGTGGCGTGTCCCACCCACGTCACCGCCGGCGACATCCGGTGCGCCGCTGCGTTACGGTGGATGAACTCGAGGTCGGGCGGCTGGGTCGGCGTGGGCACGGTGGGCGGCGGCGGCAGCCCGGCGCGCAGCCGCTGCCATTGCCAGCGCAGCACTTCGCCCAATGATTTGGTGACCGACCCGACGTAGTTGTTGCGAAAGCCCATGCCTCCGCATTCTATAGATTCAGCGGCGCGAGATTCAGCGGCGACGGTACGCGGCGGCCACGCCGACGAGGAAGCACGCACACGGCAGCAGGAACCGCAGCAACACCGCGGCGAAGTGAATCAGCGCGGATTCCAGAGTCACGGGCGGCATGGCGATCGCAACGATGTGGCATACGGCAAACGATAAGGCCGCGAACCAGATCGCCGAGCGCCACTTGGGTTGAGATGTGAACTCGAGAAGCTCCTGCATGCACGGATTAATGCACCCGCGCCGCGAAATATCCGCGACGCGCATCACGGCTTCGTTTTGACGCAATCGCGCCGGATATGCCGCAACCTGCCACGTCGGCGCCGGGGTAGATTGACCCCATGACCAGCGAACGAGCAGCGCGCGGCGCCGCGTGCGAAGCCCTCGCGGCGCTCTACCTCGAGGCACACGGCCTTGAGGTGCTGGCACGCAACCTGCGCTGCAAGGCCGGTGAGATCGACCTGGTATGCCGCGACGGCGACGTGCTCGCCATCGTCGAAGTGCGCCAGCGCCAGCGCGACGACTACGGCGGCGCATGCGCCTCGGTAAATGCCGCGAAGCAACGCAAG
>Ga0116228_10002129_pt1 | contig 16993 bp, 15 predicted proteins | sample S1TSphfallax_2_FD_89694 | JGI IMG/M metagenome (GOLD analysis project Ga0116228, IMG submission 89694) | Host-associated microbial communities from peat moss isolated from Minnesota, USA - S1T2_Fc - Sphagnum fallax MG | ecosystem: Host-associated > Plants > Peat moss > Unclassified | place... | reverse complement strand
TGGCACGATGGGAATATGACTGGAATCCCGAGCCCGGATCGGCGGAGGAACGCTTGTACCGCGACTTCCTGAGACCGCGCGACTATCTGACCGAACTTTAGCCGAGGCTCATGTCCAACCGACCGATGCGCATCGGAATCTTGGAATCTGCCAGGATCGCGACCTACCCGTAACCCGCTAAGGAGTTTCTCGATGAATCGTAACGACGTGACCGAAAAGATCATGACCGCGAAGATCACCAAGGGCATCAAGTGGAGCGATGTGGCCGTCAAAGTGGGCTTGAGCAAGGAGTGGGTGACCGCGGCCTGCTTGGGCCAGATGACCTTGAGTCCGGAGCAGGCCGCCACGGTCGGCGAAATATTCGATCTGACTGCCGCGGAGAGAAAATGGCTGACCGTCGTGCCCTATAAGGGCTCGCTGCCGACCAGTATTCCCGCAGACCCTCTCATCTATCGATTCTATGAACTCGTCAGCGTCTACGGCACGACGTTCAAGGAACTCATCCATGAGGAATTCGGCGACGGCATCATGAGTGCGATCGATTTCAAGATGGACATCACGCGCGAGGCTGACCCCAAGGGGGATCGCGTGCACATCAATTTGTCCGGGAAATTCCTGCCGTACAAGACCTACTAGGGCAGCTGGACGTCATGCCCACACCGCCCCCGAGCATCGCCGGACACGCGCCCGTCCATGATGCCCGAGGACGCCTGGAGCCTTGGATCCCCTGGCGGGAAGCGCTGGCCTTGGAAATGCGCTTCTACCGGACCTGTCCGCTGGAACACGGCTATCCGCGGTTCGTGTGCGAGACTTTCCTGGACGCCGATTGGCAAACCAGCAACGGGCGATCCGACATCATCCCGGCGACGCAAAATGGCACAGGGATACTGTCGTACCTGAAATATTACGATTTCACCGCCGCGCAGGACCGGTGGCTGCTCGACACGGCCATGTCGATGGGCGATTACCTGGTTCGCGAGACGCTGACACCCGACGACGGCAAATACCCGCGATTCACCCGCTCCACTGGGCTGCGCCGGCAGTTTCCGCTGGCGCCGGACTGCGGCTCGCAATCCGACCGCCCCTTCGAAATCGAACCGGACAAGGGCGGCATCGCCGGATTCGCTCTGGCCTCGCTCTACCAGGCAGCGCGTGGCCGCGATGCCGAACGCGCCCGCGGTTACCTGCAACAGGCGCTGCATAACGCCAAGGTGCTGGCGGCCAATCAAGCGTCCGGCGACGCAGTCAGCTCTCCCTGGCCGTTTCGTGTCGATTACCGCGATGGCGAACCTCGTGGCCCGGTGTCCGGCAATATGAGTTTCATCGTGCGGTTGTACGATGCCCTGATGTCGCTCGGGTTTGCGGAGTTTCAAGGGCCGCGCGATGCACTCTGGGGCTGGATAACCCGCTACCAGCTCCCCAGCGCCGCGAGCGACGGCGCCTTGTTCGCGCAGTTTTTCGAGGACCACGACACGCCGACCAATCGATCTGCGTGGGCGCCGCTCAATCTGGCGCGTTATCTGCTCGAGCGCAGGGAGTCGGCGCACCCGTCCTGGCTCGAAGCGGCCACCACGCTGATCGAGTTCACGCGCAACACCTTCACCCATGTCGAATCCGGCGTAACCGTGTGTCATGAGCAAGATGAGGACAGCCAAGCCTGGGGCGGCGTCAACTCCACTTACGGCGCGGTGCTGGCGCTGTACGCCGCCGCCGCGGGATCGCCGGCCGTGGCCGATGAGGCGCGCCGGGCGCTCAACTTCACGCTGTACTCGATCGACTCGCTGGGTCGACCGCGCGACGTGCACACCAACCCCCATGCCGGGGGATGGCAGGAAGACGCTCATACCGACGTCATTCACAATTTTGTGGATGCGATGCGTGTCGAGCAATGAACTACAAGCATATCTATCACGCCGGTAATTTCGCCGACGTGGCCAAGCACACCGCCCTGCTGTACTGCCTGCAGGCGCTACGGCGCAAGGATTCGCCGTTCTTCGTGCTCGACACCCATGCGGGCCGCGGCTATTACGATTTACAGGCGGCCGAAGCGGTCAAATCGGGGGAAGCGGAACGCGGCATTCAGCGACTGATCGAAGCGTCCTTGACTGCGGCGCCTCTCAAGGAGTACTTCGCCGCCATACGCGCGCGCCGCGGCAAGCGGCTGGCGCGCTATCCGGGCTCGCCGGTGCTCATCGCGGAGTGCCTGCGTCCGCACGATCGCGCGCTGTTCGTCGAGCTGATGCCCGCGGAGGCACGCACCATCGAGCGCGAACTCGAATCGGCGGGGCGCATCTCGACTCAAATCGACGACGGCTATGCCGCGCTCAAGGCGCATCTGCCGCCCGCCGAGCGCCGCGGCCTGGTGCTGATCGATCCTCCCTATGAAAGCCTCGATGAGCTGAAGGCCATGCTGCTGGCATTCACCGACGCCTATCGGCGTTGGCCGAGCGGCATGTTCCTCATGTGGTACCCGATCCGCAGTGCAACGCAGCGCGCGATGGTGCATGCTCGCTTCGAGGCGTTGAAAATACCGAAGATGTTGTCTGCCGACCTCGCCATTCATCCGGACGATGCGGGCGTCGGACTGGCGGGCAGCGGCATCATGATCGTGAATCCGCCGTACGGCGCCGATCAGCACCTGCTCGACGCCTACACGGCGATCCACTCAGGGCTGGCCGCCCCCGGATCGGGATACGTGGAAGTCGCCCGACTTACGCCCGAACGAATGGCACAATAGCGATCCTTACCGACAGGACGATTCCCATGGACCAAGATTCATTGCGTGAAAAACTCGCCCAGCTGCATGCGGAGCTGAGCGATGCACATCGCGCCGATCCAGAAGGGCACCGTCCGCTGGGGGAAATTCTGCCGGAAATCAAACATCTGACCGAGCAGTCCGCGGCGGGTGGCACGACCGACGCCTCGCTGCCGCAGCGCCTGGAGCAGGTGGCGGTGCAATTCGAGGCCAACCATCCGGCCCTCGCGGGCAGCGTGCGCCGCATCGTCGACTTGCTGGGCGAGGTCGGGATTTAGCGCAACCACACGGTGGCGTTGCGGACCCGCGCGGCAATGCCCTCGACGTCCTCGATATGCGCATCGGGCCCGTGCATCAGCAACGCGATGCTGCCGTGGCCTGCGACCGGCACGATGATGCCGCGGTAGCCATGCTCGTCGAACTGCACTTGTTTGCCCACCGATTCGTGCACCAACACCATGACGGTAACCGGCCCATGCGCCGATTGCACCACGAGATGCGGCACGACGTGACCGCGAAATTCACAACTGCTCGCGTAGCTGACGACGCCCGCGCCGGCGGTCAGCTGCATGTCCGCACTCTCGAGGACCGACTCCAGCGCCGGACCGGGAATCGGCGCCCGCGTGTTCCAGGCGTCGGGCTCGCCCGCCATGTGCGCCACCACAGCCGCGGCGAGACTGGTGCGCGGCACCGCCAGCCATACCGCGCCGGCCACCAATAGCGCCAGCAGCACGCTGGCAGCCAGCGCAAAACGGGCCGGCCGGGAGCGGCCCGGCCGGGAGCGGCCCTGCCGATCGCGGCCCGGCCGAAATTCCGCGGCGGGCGGGCGCATCTCGAGCCGCATGGCGCGCTCGAGCCGCGATTCGAATTTCAGAAGCTGGTCGCTGAAGGCGCTGCACTGACCGCATGCTTCGCGGTGCCGGAGCATTTCCGCATCCTTGCTGTGCGGATCGGCCAGCAGTGCGCGCCGGTATGCTTCGTGATCCATCATTCCGGCGGATCCCCTCGAGTGTCCTCGCCGCACAGGGTACGCAGCTGGTTGCGGGCGCGAAACAGGCGCGTCAGCACCGCAGGTTCCGAGAGGTTCATCTCCCGCGCGATTTCCGCGGTTGTGTAGCCCATCAAGACCTGCAGCACCAGCGGTTCACGGTATTCGTCGGTCAGCTTGAAGATGGCGGTACGCAGCTCGGCAAGTTCGTCATCCTCTGTGGCCGCCAATGAGGGTTGCTCCGAGCGAATGAGTTCGTCGATGTCCACGGTCGGGAAGCGCTTGCGCTCAAAGGTGCGGGCGAACTCGCGCCGGACAATGGTGAGAAACCAAGGCTTCGCGGCTTTTTCGTCCAGCAATGAGTCCTGCGCCTTCCAGGCTCGCAGCATGGTTTCCTGTACCACGTCCTCGGCCAAGGCGCGATCCCGGGACAGCCAGAATGCGAAACGCAGCAGGTCCGGCCGCAACGTTTGGCATAGCGCCTGAAAGCGGGCGCGTCTTTCATTTCCGCCGAAACGACCCTTCATGGTTAAATCACTACCCGGCAGCATGTTGGCTGCGCGCGATAGTACCGCGTTATGACGCGGCCACTGCCCGAATGCGGCGCTGTCTGGGAAGGGAATAGGAGTCACAAACGAGATGACCGGAATTACCGGCAATTCATTTCCGCAAGTTCGCATGCGCCGCATGCGCCGCGACGAGTTCTCGCGCCGGCTCATGCGGGAGACCCGTTTAAGCGTGGATTCCCTGATTTATCCCGTGTTCGTGGTCGAAGGCCGCAATCAGCGCCAGCCCGTGCAATCCATGCCGGGAATCGAGCGCTATTCCGTGGACGAATTGTTGCGCGAGTGCGAGAGCTTGATGCGCTTGAGGATTCCTGCCATCGCCTTGTTTCCGTTCACACTGCCGGCGAAAAAGACGCTGGATGCGCGCGAATCCTGGAACCCGGAAGGTGTCGCGCAGCAGGCCGTGCGCGCCCTGAAACGCGAATTTCCCGAGCTCGGGGTCATTACCGATGTGGCACTCGATCCTTTCACGACCCATGGCCAGGATGGCCTCATCGATGAAAAGGGCTACATCATCAATGATTTAACCGTGGAGACCTTGGTCCGGCAGGCGCGCTCGCACGCCGACGCGGGCGCCGATGTGGTGGCGCCCTCGGACATGATGGACGGGCGCATCGGCGCGATTCGGGCCGCTTTCGAAAGTGCAGGCTTGGTGCACACCCGAATTCTTGCCTACGCAGCCAAATACGCGTCGAACTTCTATGGACCGTACCGTGACGCGGTCGGCTCGGCGGCGCAACTGGGAAAGGGCACCAAACATAGCTATCAGATGGACGTCGGCAACTCCGACGAGGCTTTGCGCGAGGTGGCGCTCGACATCAGCGAGGGCGCCGACATGGTCATGATCAAGCCCGGCCTTCCATATCTCGACATCGTGCGGCGCGTGAAGGATGAGTTTTCCATGCCCACCTTCGTTTATCAGGTGAGCGGCGAGTACGCCATGATCAAGGCCGCAGCAGACAAAGGCTGGCTCGACGAGCGTGCGGTCGCACTGGAATCCCTGTCGTGCATAATTCGAGCCGGTGCGGATGGCATACTCACCTACTACGCAAAGCGCGCCGCGGAGTGGCTCTCGGAATGAGCACGGCAGCCGGAACCGAAACGCCTGATCAGTATGGCGTGGTGGGCCACCCCATAGCACACAGCTGGTCGCCCTTCATCCATGGAATGTTTGCCAAGGAAACCTCGCAAAATCTGGTGTACCGGCTGTTCGATGTGCCGCCGGAGAGTTTCCGCCGCGATGCCTTGCGCATGTTCGCTTCGGGCGTCCGCGGTCTCAATGTGACGCTGCCGCACAAGCAAACCGCCGCCGAATTGGTCAACGAACTCACGCCGCGTGCCGAACGCGCACAAGCGGTCAACACCATCGCGTATTTCGAGGACACCTCGCTGCTCGGCGACAACACCGACGGGCTGGGGCTGATGGCCGACCTGGAGCGCAACATGGGCTTGGTGCTCGCCAACAAACGCGTGCTCATCATGGGTGCAGGCGGGGCGGTGCGCGGCGTTCTCGGTCCGTTGCTGGAACGCGAGCTGGCTGAATGTGTGATCGCCAACCGCACACCGGACCGCGCGCGCCAACTGGCCACCGACTTCGCCGACATGGGAGAGATAAAACCTTGCGGCTTCAGCGAGGTGTCCGGTCCGCCCTTCGATTTGGTGATCAATGCCACCGCGGCGAGCCTGCAGGGCGAGGTGCCCACGATGCCCGAGGGCTTGGTCGGCGACCAGACGGTGTGCTACGACATGGCCTACGGCCGGGGCCACACGCCGTTCACGTTATGGGCAAAGGCTCAACATGCCGGCCGCATCACCAAGGGTTGGGGCATGCTGGTCGAACAGGCTGCGGAATCGTTTCTCCTGTGGCGCGGGATTCGTCCCGACACCAAGGCGGTGCTGGCCGCGCTGGCGCAACATACTTAGGCCAGTGGGTGAGAGGCGGAGGACGGAAACGAAAAGGCAACAGTTTCCGTCCTTCGCCTCTCACCCACTGGCCACGGTATGTGCAGCCCATCACCGGGAGAGGGTGGGCCGGCGTTCGGGCGGGCGGGATAGGGGGTAGCGAGCACCTGCTGCCTTTCCGGTGCTCGCTACGCCCTATCCCGCCCCCGCCCCTCAACGCATGGTCACGAGCTCCTCTGCGCTGGTCGGGTGAATCGCCACCGTGTCGTCGAAATCGCGCTTGGTGGCACCCATCCGTATCGCGACCGCGAATCCTTGCAACATTTCGTCGGCACCCGCGCCGATGATGTGGCAGCCGACGATGCGTTGCTCGGGTCCCACGCATACCAGCTTCATGTCGGTACGCACCTTGCGCGTGGTAAGGGCGTGGTACATCGGCGTGAACTCGGTGACGTAAACTTTGACCGCGTCCCCGAACTGCGCTCGCGCCTCGGCCTCGGTGGAACCGACGGTGCCGATCGTCGGATGCGTGAACACCACCGTCGGAATCATGTCGTAGTCCAGGTAACGATCGGGCTTGCCGCCGAACAGCCGGTCGCTCAAGCGTCGGCCCGCGGCGATCGCAACCGGCGTCAACGCCGCCCGGCCGGTTACATCACCGATGGCGTGGACGTCGGCCACGTTGGTGTTTTGAAACTTGTCGGTGAGTATGAAGTTGTCGCGGTCCACCTGCACGCCGGCCCTGGCCAGATCGAGCTGCGCGACATTCGCATCGCGCCCGATGGCCCACAGCAGGCAGTCGAAATCCGCGAACTCGCGTCCGTCCTCGGCCAGCAAGGTTTTCCTGCCCGAACTTTCGCGCACTGCGCGCGGGACGACGTGCTCGTTGATGGTGATGCCCGCAGCGCGCATCTCCCGCATCAGCGATTTGCCCAACATCGCGTCGAAATGCGTCAACAAGTGATCCTTCCTGATGAACAGCTCGACCGCGCTGCCCAGTTCGTTGAATGAAGCGGCGAGTTCGCAGGCGATATAGCCGCTGCCGACGACGGCGACACGCGCCGGCCGCGCCTCGAGAGAGAAAAACCCGTCCGACGTGATACCCGATTCCGCACCGGGCAGCTGCGGGACGCGCGGCCGGCCGCCGGTTGCGATCACGATGTGCCGTGCGCTCATGCGTTCGCCGTTGACCTCGACGCTGTGCGCGTCCAAGAAGCGCGCGGCACCGCTGACATGAGCCACGCCCTTGGCCTTCAGATTGCGCTCGTAGATGCCGTTCAGCCGCTGCACATAGGCATCGCGCTTGGACTTGAGCACGCCCCAATCGTTGCCGCCCGCCGTCAGATCGAATCCATAGTCCTTGGCGTCCTCCAGCCCAAGCGCCAGCGCCGCCGCGTTCCACATGACCTTTTTCGGCACGCAGCCGACATTGACGCACGTGCCGCCCAGCGGCTTCGGTTCGATGACGGCAACCTTGGCGCCGTATTCGGCTGCGCGTTGTGCACAGGCGAGGCCGCCGCTGCCACCGCCGACGCTGATGAGATCAAAGCTTGAGGTCGACACTGTTAACTCCGTCGCGAATTCCGAGCGAGGGCACAATGATACGTGGTCGCGGGTGCCACGGCCGCCTCGGCACGGCATGTCCGTCTGCTAGAATCAGCCCGTGAACAACCCATTGCTGAAAATCGACGCTCTACCCGCATTCGACCGCATCACCGCGGCCGATGCGCGCCCGGCCCTGGAAAAGGTGCTTTCCGAAAATCGCGCGCGCCTCGCCGAGTTGACGGCCCAACCCTCGCCGACCTTCGCTTCCCTGGTCATTCCCGTCGAGGAGCTGAGCTATCGCTTGAGCCGCGTCTGGAGTCCGATAGGACACCTGAATGCGGTGGCCAATTCCGCGGCCATGCGCGAGGCCTATAACGATTGCGTACCGCTGCTCACCGAATATTCGTCTGAACTGGGTCAAAATTCCGCCTTGCAGGCAGCTTACGCACGGGTGCTCGAAAACGAAGGCGCCGCCCTCGATGCGCAGCAGCGTAAAGTGCTGGAAAACGCGCTGCGCGATTTCCGCCTCGCGGGCGTGGACCTGCCGCCTGAGAAGCAATTCCGCTATCGCGAGGTTGCACAGCGTCTGGCACAGCTCGGCACCAAATTCGCCGAAAACGTCCTCGATGCCGGCCGTGCCTACACGCGTCATGTCACCAACGGCGCCGTGCTCGCCGGTTTACCCCCCAATACCATTGACCGCGCCGCCGCCGACGCCCGCGAAGCCAACCAGCCCGGCTGGCTGTTCAAGCTCGATCAGCCCACCTACGTCACCATCATGGCCAGTGCGGAGAACGAGCAGCTGCGCCGGGATATCTATGAGGCTTGGATCACGCGCGCCTCGGACTTGGGTCCGAGCGCCGGCCTCTTCGACAATCAGGCGATCATCGCGGAGATCCTGCCGCTGCGCCATGAACTCGCCCAGCTGCTGGGGTTCAACAACTATGCCGAATACGCGCTGGCGACCCGCATGGCAAAGAGCAGCAAGCAGGTGCTCGGGTTTCTGGACGACCTCGCCCGGCGCTGCATGCCCGCGGCGCGCCAGGAGTATTCCGATTTGGAAGAGTTTGCGGGCCGCAAACTCAATGCCTGGGACATGGCCTACTACGGCGAACGCCTGCAGGAGAGCCGCTTCAAGGTGTCGCAGGAGGCGTTGCGGCCGTATTTCCCGCTGCCGAAGGTGCTGCAGGGATTGTTCGCGCTGGTACAGCGGCTGTACGGCGTCGGCGTGCGCGAACGCGCCGAGGTGAGCGTCTGGCACCCCAGCGTGCGCTTCTACGATCTGCTGGACGCCGACGGCCGCGTGTTCGCAGGCTTCTTCCTGGATCCCTATTCGCGCGGCGAGAAACGCAGCGGCGCATGGATGGACGAGTGCGTCATTGCGAAAACCCTGCCGTCGGGCACCGCAATCCCGGTGGCACAGCTGGTTTGCAACTTCACCGCGCCGGTCGGCGCGGCACCGTCGCTGCTCACGCATGATGAGGTAACGACCCTCTTCCATGAGTTCGGACACGGACTGCATCACATGCTGACCCGCGTCGCCTATCCCAGTATCGCGGGCATCAACGGCGTGTCATGGGATGCGGTGGAACTGCCAAGCCAGTTCATGGAGAATTTCGTGTGGCGCGCGGAAGTTCTGCCCCTGATCAGCGCTCACGTCGACAGCGGCGAACCGCTGCCGGTGGACATGCTGCAACGACTGCTCGGCACGCGCACTTTCAACGCTGCGCTCGATACGCTGCGCCAGATAGAGCTGGCCAGTTTCGATTTCGAGCTGCATGCGAATTTCGATCCCGCCATCGGCGCGCAGGTCGCCGAAACGCTCGGCAGAGTGCGCCAGCGCGTCGCGGTTGTCCCTCCGGCACCGTTCAATCGCATGCCATCGAGTTTCGCGCACATTTTTGCCGGTGGTTACGCAGCGGGCTACTACAGCTACAAATGGGCCGAGGTGCTTGCAGCCGATGCCTTCGAAGCGTTCGAGGAGGCCGGCGTGTTCGACGGCGCCACGGCTGCGCGCTTTCGCGAGTCCATCTTGGCGCGCGGCGGCAGCATCGACGCGATGGACGCCTTCGTGCGTTTTCGCGGGCGGCAGCCCGATGTACGCCCGCTGCTGAAACAGACCGGAATCGCCGCGTGACGCGCGCGGCCGGTCTGCTGTTGGCGACGACAGCAGTTCAGGCCTTGGCAGCGAGCGGAATGCCGGCAAACGCCGTGCCGGCCACCGGTGTGCCGGCCACCGGTATGCCGGCCACCGCATACGTCAGCGATGAACTGGTACTCGGCGTCTATTCCGAGGAGAACAGCCAGGGCCAGCGATTGGCGACGCTGCACTCGGGCGCAACGCTCGAAACGCTCGGCGTCAGCGGCGAATTCACGCAGGTAAGGCTGCCGGACGGCACCACCGGTTGGGTGAAGTCCAGCTACCTCACCACCAAGGAACCCGCGGTGGTGAGAGTCAAGCAACTGGAGGAGGAATTGGATCGCACGCGCGCGACCACGCCGGCGCTCGCTGAAGCCGCTGCGCGCAACGAGGTGCTGCAGCTCAAACGTGAACTCGACGAGGCACGCGCTGCCGAGCGCAGCGCGCCCGTCGCGCAAGGGGCAAACACCATCGTTTCGAGCAAGCCGGCGACGCGCTCGGCGACACCGTCTATTTCCGCATGGCTCGCCGGCGGCGGCGTGCTCATGGGGCTTGTAGGAGGATTCTGGCTCGGATATGCGACTTTGGCGCGGCGAGTGCGAGCCCGTTTCGGCGGTCTCCGGGTGTATTGAGCTCGTCGACTTTACTTAATGGTTGACGAGTCGCGCAAACGCGGGAATCGCGCATGGCGCGGCCTCGCTTAACAGCATAGTATTCATGGATGTATGACCTGCGCCGTAACGATTACGACGTTACCAATTCAGTCCAGGTAAGTTCCACTGCGGCCGTGACGGTTGCGGTGCGCGAATTGTTTGCCGCCACGTGGCCCGGCGAATCCTTCGATAAGCTCGCCGTCGCGTTCGAGGACTTCGACAAACTTTTCACCGGCCGCATGCCGGGATATCACGCTGTCGACACCATTTATCATGATCGTCAGCATTCGCTCGACATGACGTTGGCGGCTGCGCGAATGATGGTTGGCTATGAGCGCAGCGTGGAACCGCGAATGCGCTTCGGCGCCGAGCGCGTGGCCATGGCGTTGGTGACCTCGTTGCTGCACGACTCAGGGTACATCCGCGAGTTCGGCGACGTAGAGCATCGCAACGGCGCCGAATACACGCTGTACCACGTCACGCGCAGCGCGCGTTATCTGGCCCGTTATCTGCCGACGATAGGCATGGAAGAATGGGTGCCGACTGCGACCCGCGTCGTGCATTTCACCGGCTATGAAGTCAAGCCGAATCAGATTCACCTGCTCGATCCGCGCGATCGCAAGCTGGGTCACCTGCTCGGCACCGCGGACTTGATCGCGCAAATGGCAGATCGCTGCTACCTCGAAAAGTGCCGTGACCGCCTTTACCCGGAATTCGTTCTCGGCGGAATTGCCGCCGCCCCGGCGACCGACGGTACACTGCAAGTGCGTTATAGTTCCGGGGTCGATCTGCTGCGCCAGACGCCGGACTTCGTGCGCGAAACCCGCGTCGCTCGTCTCGAGCGCGAGTTCGAGCACGCGTACCGGTACGTGGAGCCGCTGTTCGAGGGCCGCAATCCCTACCTCGAGGCCATCGACCGCAACCTGGTTTATTTGCATCGCGTATTGCGGACCGAACGCTGGCCGCTGTTACGGCGCAGTCCGCCGCTTTTCACCTCGGACGAATCCCCCATCGGCCAGGTGCGTGGCTTGATGCTGAACCGACTGAAGGCTCTATGGGCTTGAGCCGGACGGGATAGGCAACCGCGAGACAACGGAAAGGCGGCAGTTGTCTCGCGGCTGCCTATCCCGCCCGACTGAAGACCGGGCCTGTCAAAAAACGGTTCGGTTTTAGGGCTGGTCGATGCGCATGACGTAGCGGTCGTGGAGCTCGTCCAGCCGCTCTAGCACCAATTCTTTCCCGGCAAGCGGAGCGGCCTCGAGCGCCGTACGCAAGATTTGGATGGTCAGTTTGCGCCGGGCGTTTTCTGCGACGGGTGCAAAACTATAGTGCCAGGGTTCCGGTTGCACGCCGCAGCGCACTCCCCGGTAAGGCCGAAAGAAACCGTAGCGCGCCGCGTTTTCCTCCAACCAACACGCCAACGCGGCGAACGGGCCACCCGCCTCGAATTCCTCGCGGGTTAGTTGCACTTGGTAGCCTGGTGCAATGGCACTGCGGTCGATCAGGTCGACATCCGTCCCCCAGTGGTGGCGGCTGGCACCGGGCAGCGCTGACCAGAGCAAAATGAAATCGACACGCTCGGCGGGCGTCAACTCGGCCGCATCGATCGGCCTGCCGTCGGCATCGTTCATGGGTCTCGTGCCCTCGAATTTGCCGTTCCAAATCGTGAGCTGGCGCTGGAAATCGCGAAAACTGCTCTGGACGGCCAGGTCCATACCCTCCGCCGCGGCTGCGCGCCGCAGCGCCAAGAACGCAGTGCTGACGTGGAGGTGCAGCAGGTAAGAGGGGTCCTTCGATTCGACGATGTGGGTTCGCGCTTGTCCGGTGAGCTCCTGCGGGTTCACGGAGGCGTGTCCTTGGCGGAGGCGAACTGGGCGACCTGGTCCAGAACCTGCGCGAATATCGCCACCTCCTGGGCGCCGGAAATCGTGTATTGACCATCGAAGATGAAACTGGGGACACCGGTGATGCCCAGTACCGTCGCGTGGCGTTCCGCGGCGACCACGCCGTCCTGGCCCGAGCGAATGATGAGCGCGTGGCGTGCTTCTGATTCCGGCAGGCCGCACTCGGCACCGAGGCGGACCAGTTCCTCGATATCCCCGATGTTGATGCCTTCCTCGAAGTAAGCCTGCATGATCCGGTCCTTGACCACGCTCTGTTTGCCGAATCGGCCGGCGAAGGCCAGGAGTAGATGGGACCAGCGGGTATTGGGTATGCGCTGGATCAGATCGAATCGGAATTGGATGCCGCTCGCCGCCCCCAGCTTGAGCAACTCCGCATCGCTTTGCGACGCGCGTTCCGCGCTGACGCCGCGCAGAGCCAGGTAAGCGCCGCGCGACAGTCCGTCCATGGGCAGCTCGGGATTGAGCTCGAACGGGCGCCAACGTACCTGAATGTCATATTGCGGGCGTGAAGCCACCGCCAGCTCCAAGCGCCGTTTTCCCAGGAAACACCACGGGCATACCGTGTCGGAATAAACATCAACTCGCATGGCGCATTGTAACCTCGCCCCTTATGGCGTTTGGCACGAACGGGTATAGTTCTGGGGCTGAACGGCGGGAATCTGAATGGCGCGGAGCCTGACTACAAAATATCTGACGATTGCGCTCGCGATGAGCGCCGTTTTGGCCGTGTTGCTCGGCGGCTTCGCCTATTACGAGCACCGGGTCAACACGGCGGACGCCAATCAGCTGACTTACGCGACCGTGGCGCAAAGTCTCGAGGCGGACCTGGAACAGCGCGCCAGCAGCCTGAGTAAAATCACCTCATCCTCGCTCGCGCCCGCGCTCGCCGCCGGCAACACCGTCGCCATCGCGGCGATCGCCGAAAAGCTGCTCGATGAACGCGACATTGCGCGGGTTGCCGTTCTGGACGCACACGACATGGTGGTCTTCAGCGGGGGAAATTCCGCCGATCAACCCACCGCCGATGGACCGTTCTTCCTGCAGACCATCGTGCGCTCGAATCTCGGCCAGCCCAGCGCGCCGAAAGTCGGCAGCCTGCAGATCTCCATGAGCCGGGCGCAGATGCAGGCGACGCTGCAGAGCATCCGCGCGCAGCTGCTCAACAAGCAAGGCGTTCAGGGCAAACGCATCCGCGGGGCTTTTGCCTTCATCATCGTGCCGCTGTTGATCCTGGGCTTTGGCGGGGCGTTGTTCCTCGCCCGCCAGCTCTCCTCCCCGATTGCCGCCCTGGTGAAAAGCGCGGATCAGATCGGCGATGGCGACTACACACGTCCGCTTGCGGTGGTACGCCGCGACGAACTCGGCGACCTGCAGTTCGCGCTCGAACGCATGCGCCAGAATTTGAACGAAACCACCATCACCAAGAATTACTTGAACACGGTGCTGAACAGCCTGAGCGACGCCGTGCTGGTCACGGCACCCAACGGCACCGTGAAGAGCTGCAATCAAGCCGCTCAAGGGTTGCTCGGTTATTCGGAAGCGGAGTTGATCGGCAAGCATCTGACGAGCTTCATCGACGAGGCGCACCGCAACGCGTTCGATCCGTCACACGATGCGCCGGAGGCGCGCGAGACGGTGCTGCGCACCGCCGCGGGCCAGACTATTCCGGTTTCGATGGCGAGCTCCGCGATCAGCACCGAAGATCCTCAGTTCCAAGGCAGCATCTACGTCGCCCGCAACATCACCGAACGCAAGCGAGCCGAACGGCGCATCCGCTACCTGGCGCGTTACGACACGCTCACCAAGATGCCGAACCGCATGCAATTCCAGCATCTGCTGCAGCAAGCGATCGCGCGCGCCAGACGCAACCAGCGTTCGCTGGCACTGCTGTATCTGGACCTCGACCGATTCAAGGAGGTCAATGACACCTTCGGCCACGCCGCCGGCGATCGCACGCTCGAAATATTGAGTGAACGGCTGACGCGCAACTTGAACAAGGATGCGGTCATAGGCCGGCTCGCGGGCGACGAGTTTGCCATGTTCATCGACGACCTGCCGTTGGATTCCGACAACCGCGCCGCCTTGAGCGCCTTGGCGCGCACGCTGCTCGACGAAATCAGCCGTACCTTCTACGTCAACCAGCAAGAGGTCTACCTCACCGCCAGCTCCGGCGTTGCCATCTGTCCGTTCGACGCGGAAAACGTCATCGATTTGATCCGCAATGCCGACGCTGCCATGTACCACTCGAAGCAGAACGGTGGTAACTCCTGCGCCTTCTACGTTCCCGAGATGAATGCCGCGGCGGTCGAGCGCCTCATGCTGAAGAGCAAGCTGCGCCGCGCGATGGAGCGCGATGAGCTGGTGATCCTCTATCAATCCAAGGTCGACCTGCGCACCGGACGTGTGGTCGGCGCGGAGGCACTGTTGCGTTGGCGACTACCCGGGCATGGCGACATCTCACCCTCGCAGTTCATCCCTCTCGCGGAGGAGACCAGCCTGATTTCCGACATCGGCGAGTGGGTCTTGAACCGCGTCTGCGCCGACTACCGTGAGTTTCAGAAAATCGTGGCCGAACCGGGCCGAATAGCCGTGAATTTGTCGCTGCGCCAGCTGAAGCAGTCGAGTTTCATTTCGCGTTGCCGCAGCATATTCCGCAAGAACGAGGTGTCCCCGACCTGCTTCGAACTCGAGGTGACCGAGACGACCTTGATGACGGATCCGAAGCGCACCATCGGCCTGCTGAACGAGTTGTACGCCATGGGGCTGACCCTGGCGATCGACGACTTCGGCACCGGCTATTCCTCGTTGTCCGCCTTGCAGCAGTTTCCGATCGGCACGTTGAAAATCGATCAGTCCTTCGTCCGGGATGTCGCCGTCGACTCCAACGATGCCGCCATCGTGCGAACCATCATCGACATGGGAAGGAGCTTGGAGCTCGAGGTCATCGCCGAGGGTGTCGAGGACACCGAGCAGCTCGAATTCCTGCGCAATCATGGCTGCTACTTCGCGCAAGGTCGGCTGTTCGGCGAGCCCATGGACGCGGGCAAACTGATCGCATTGCTGGCCGCCCAGGATGGCGCCGCCGGGCACCACAGCACGCTGTGCGCTGCGCCGCTGCTGCGCTCGGTTCGCTTGTCCTCCTAGAACCTCCGGGTTCCGGATGCTGTCGGCTCGGGATCTCACTTTGCGGCGCGGGCCGCAACCGCTCTTCGAGCAGGTCAACTTCACCATCTATCGCGGCGACAAGGTGGGTATTACCGGCGCCAATGGTACGGGCAAGTCGAGCTTGTTCGCCGCCGTGCTCGGCGAACTGACACCCGACCGTGGTGACATCGATCTGCCTGCGGGCCTCAAAGTTGCGCACGTGGAGCAGGAAATCGCCGCCGATTCGCGCGCTGCCGTGGAATTCGTGCTCGACGGCGATGCGCAGCTGCGCGCGGTGCAGGCCTCGATTGCGGCCGCGGAACAACGCGATGAACCGCTGCAACTTGCCGAGCTGTATGCCTCGCTCGAGGCCATCGACGGTTACCGCGCCAGGGCACGTGCGGCAGCCATCATGCACGGCTTGGGTTTCAAGTCTGCGCAACTCGAGCGGCCGGTGGCCGAATTCTCCGGCGGCTGGCGCGTGCGGCTGGCGATGGCGCGGGCCTTGAGCTCACGGGCTGACCTGTTGCTGCTCGACGAGCCGACCAATCACCTGGACCTGGATGCCATACTCTGGCTGGAGGAATGGCTGCATGGCTTCGGCGGCACCTTGCTGATGATCTCGCATGACCGCGAGTTTCTCGACGCCATCATCGACCGCGTGCTGCACATCGAGAATCGCGCCATCACCGCCTACTCGGGCAACTACTCGCAATTCGAACAGAAGCGCACCCAGGAGCTGGCGTTGCAGTCGGTGCTGCATGCCCGCCAGACGCGACGTATCGCTGAGATAACCTCGTTCGTGAACCGCTTCCGCGCCAGCGCCACCAAATCACGCCAGGCGCAAAGCCGATTGAAGATGCTCGAGCGCATGGAGCGCATCGTGCCGGCGCACGTCGACAGCCCGTTCGATTTCGCGTTTGCAGCGCCGCTCAAGACGCCGCGGCCGTTGCTGACCTTGGAAGGTGCCGCCTGCGGCTACGACGGCAGGCAGATCGTCGCACCCGTCGACGCCACGGTGAGTCCGCAGGATCGCATCGCGTTGCTGGGACCGAACGGCGCGGGCAAGTCCACGCTCACGAAGCTGCTGGCGGGCGAGATCGCACCGCTCGCCGGCGCACGCATCGCAGCCGCCGATTTGAGCGTGGGCTATTTCGCCCAGCAGCAGCTCGAGCAGTTACGCATCGATTGCGACGCCTTCTGGCACCTGCGCAACTTGGGCGGCCCCGACTACGCAGCGGGCGACGACGAGAAAATTCGCGGGCATCTGGGCCGATTCGGCTTCGCAGGCGATCGCGCCTTCGAACCCGTGGGCAGCTTTTCCGGCGGCGAAAAAGCACGCCTGACGCTGGCCCTGCTGGTCGCCCGCAGGCCCAATCTGTTGTTGCTGGACGAG
>Ga0116228_10002127_pt1 | contig 17000 bp, 7 predicted proteins | sample S1TSphfallax_2_FD_89694 | JGI IMG/M metagenome (GOLD analysis project Ga0116228, IMG submission 89694) | Host-associated microbial communities from peat moss isolated from Minnesota, USA - S1T2_Fc - Sphagnum fallax MG | ecosystem: Host-associated > Plants > Peat moss > Unclassified | place: USA... | reverse complement strand
TTAGTGGCTATTCTAATAATGGCTATTGATGGTTATTCTATTAATGGTTATTGATGGTTATTCTATTAATGGCTATTGATGCTTATTCTATTAATGGCTATTGATGCTTATTCTATTAATGGCTATTGATGCTTATTCTATTAATGGCTATTGGGGACTATTATATTCATGGCTATTGGTGACTATTATATTCATGGCTATTGGTGGCTATTAGTGGTTATTCTATTAATGGCTATTGGTGGTTATTTTAATAATGATTATTTTATTGGTGGTTATTAGTTGCTATTATATTAATGGCTATTGATAGATATTCTATTGTGAATATTGGTGTTTATTATTAGTTATTATATTGATGACTATTAATGGCTATTGATGGATATTCTATTGTGGATATTGGTGCTTATTATTAATTATTATATTAATGTCTATTAATGGCTATTGGTGGCTATTTTATTAATTGTTATTGGTGGTTATTGATGGTTATTTTATGAATGTTTATTAAAGGTCATTGTATTATAAGTTATTGTCAATTATTATATGTTATATTATAACTATTGGTGATTATTGTATTATAAATTATTGTTTGATATTCTATGTTATAATATCATAGGCTATTTGTTAATTATTATATTGTACGGTATTTAAAATTATTTTCATAGGTTATTATTTTTTATTCTAAGTTATTTTAATTTTAAGCATTATATTGTATTTTAGATTATTTTAAGTTATTATACTTAGGATAAAATAATTTATATAAGATAAATGAGAATGATTTAAATAACTTAAAATATAACTTGAAATAAAATATATTAATTTAAAATAAAATAACCTAAGGTATAGCTTAAAGTTAGTTGAATAATTTAATTTATAATAACTTAAAAACTTATAATAAATCAGTTAAAATACCTTAAGGTAAAATAACATATTATAATTTAGCGTACAATAATTTATAATAACCTATAATAACATAAAATATAAGTTAAAATAACTAAAGTAGCTTAAAATAATATAAGGTATATTATAAAATAACATAGATAAAATATTTTTAAAAACATAGAAATAAACCTATTTATTGTAGTAAATTATAATTGTGAATTATGTTAATTAGTAATGAAGCATGATGTCTACATAGTGATAATATAATTAAATAACTTTCACTAAGGTGAAATCAGTAAAATGCAATGAAGTTATTTCACTTTTAAGGTCCTATAATGATTTAAGCTAATAAATTGCACCCCACTTTGGTGGTAGTGAAAATGGGCTATAAGGAACCACCTTAAGATATAACCATCAAGGTTAATTTTCATTGTGATAAATGGTAACTTAAGTGATTTGAGATTTTTTTAATCAACTTTTACAACAATATTTTTTATGTATTATGTGAGCATTTAGCAAAATTTGAAATGAAGCTAATAAGTATAAAATATTGATTTTTATTTAAAAGACCATCTAATGAGTGCTTAAAACGTTGTTTTCATTCCTTAAAAAACTTTTTGAATAACTTAAAAAATAAATTTAATATTTTTTTTTTAAAAAATTTAATGGAAATTCTTTTAGGACCTTCACATATTAACATAATGCAATATCTATTTGAATCATAACAATGAAATCAATCAAAAAAATCAATTTGTAAAACATCATTTTAAGAATATTCTACCATTAAGTAATTCAATCCTTGAATACAACCAAATGATAAACTTATATATGCTAAGAATTAGGTAGTAAACTTGGGATCATTTAAAAGCCCTAAATTAATTAATGAATTGCATCAACTCATTAATTGGTGGGATATTGTTTTTGTATATTTGAAAGCATTTACTTTTTTTTTAAAAATTGTTATTCAAAATTTTCATTTATATTACAATTTGTATAAAAGGCTTTGTCAAATTTTTTTTGTTAATCAAATTGTCAAATTTTTTGGCATTTTCCTTTAAAGGATGAAAATAACTCTAAACAATAGTACTTTTGCATGAGGTGTTTAATGAAGCTCATTACTTTGTGTACAAAATTGAAGGTTAAACATGTTCATTATTAGGCCAAAGTTAGTTTAACCCAATTTTGATTAAGAAGTATAAGACAACTAAAAAAGTTTTGGGGTTAAACAAAGCAGAAAATTAGGTTAGTACCTATGAACTTATCCTTGTAAGACTAGATGAATGTATGGCTTAGTTATGATAATGGAAGGAGTAGGTTGGTTGGATTAAAATAAGGTTGGATGCCTTATTTTTGTCCAACCTTGCCAAACCTATTGGATGAGGAGGTCTAAACGAGGGGGTGAACTTCCTAGCAGTTTTTAGCAATTAGGGTTAGGTCAAGAAGGTGATGATAGAGTCTCCATGGAGCTATGAAGAGAAAGAGTTGTTGCTAATATTTCTTCCTTTTTCTTAAATGCGTGGGACATGAAGGGGTGTGAGGAAAGAAGAATGATGACGATGTTTATAAAGATGGGGGGTGGTGTTTTGGGGCATCATGAAAGGTTGAAAGAGGTGGGAAAGGAAGGAGGTTGGAGTATCATGAAGAAGCAAGCTTTTCAAGAGGTAGTTTAATCAACATATGTCCTATAAATTAAAGGCAAGATCTTCAAGTGGTGGGGTGGCAGTTGCTCAAAAGGTGGCGTTCATTATGTATGATGATTCAAGGTGAGTGTGGGAGGGGAGAAAGAAAAGGTACCTAAACCTGTTGAAAAAGGAGATAGGAGTATAAAAAGGAAACAAATCTATTTTTGGGTGTGTGGTTGGCATAAGAGCAAAAAGATAGGGGATGCCTTTTTGAAAAGACAAGACAAATCATGAATTAAGGGCGACTATCCCATGTGAAGAGGGAGAGTGTGTGAGGAGATTGTTTTTGTGTAAGGTAAAAGCTTTTGGAGGTGTTGATAGTTGTAGAGCTAGGAAGTGTCGCAATGGAGGATTGTAAAGAGGCCAATATTAGGAGATAGTTAAGAACAAGACTTGGGAGTGTTTGAATTATAAACCATGCATTATACCTTTTTCTTGAAGATGTGAAAACTATGTGTGTAGGAACTTGCTAAATGCATGAGAATTGATGTTGAGTGGGAATAACACACACCTAGGTTCTTTGATGGACTTAACCACTAATCCAAAGGTGAACAATGGAAGGAGACGGAGTTGGGGCTTCAGGATGGGACTTGGAAGATTGACAAACACTTCAATCACTCACATGGACCTGCACAAACCAAACAATAAGTTGGTTAGTGCGTAGTTAGAGCACTTTGGTGCACAGATGAAACACGAGCAAACACGAACTCACAAGACTCACCATGGCCCAGACTTGGGGGAAGCCATCACCTTCCCCCTTTATAGTATATTTTGTGGCTGGCCATGGGACCAACACCAAAATGTCATTTTGTCCCAGGACTCCTAAGTGGGACTCCTGCGACTTTGGGGGCCTATAACTTTACGTGCACACCTCCGATTGAAATGAGGTTTAAAGCAAAGTTGTAGCCCTTTTCAAGAGCTTTTCAATGGTATGTCTCATGCCACATGCACACAAGGAAATTGGGGTGATTCCCGACTTTTATTGGCCCTTCTTTTGGCCATAACTTGTGTTTAAAGTGTTTAAACGGGTCATGGGAGCCCATTTTAAAAATCTACATTTAAAGAACTTTCCAATGATATAAGGAACTTTTCAATCGAATGGGTTTTGATTATTGCAATTGCTTTCGAAAGGTTTAGGAATCCATCAAAATCCCAACTTCCAAAGTGGGAACTCACTTGGGAGTATGAGAGTTCATTCTTTCACACTCTCCTACACTCCCGGGATCATGAAATGTAACTCCCAGGCTTCCTTCTTGGCCCGCACCCTTGCAAGCCTTTGCCTTTGTTACGAACCCAAGGCTAGCGTTGCAACAAGGAAAGGGGTAACATTATATTAAGGTAACAACATATTAAGTGAGTTAAAAAAGGAGCTCGTAGAAAAAAAAAGGTTTGTTATTTGTAGCAACCAAGAGAAAAGAAATTACAGTCAATGAACTTAAAGAAAAGGGGTTGGTAGAAGAAAAAGTAGGGTTTCTATCTTCAACATACAAGAGAAGGAATTATAAATAAGAGATTAGGAAAATAGTTGCTAGGAAAAGGGGGTGGCTTGGAATTATTTGGAACCTATTGAGGTAGAACAAAAAAATAAAAGGAATAAAAGTTGAATGGTAAATTATGATTCTTCCCTTTGACAAAATCTAAAGGGGTAAAGGGGAGGGACCTAGGTTAAAGCGTTAATGATGCACTAACTTTGCATTTAACATTCATTTATTATTTTGGACAATAATCTTATTCATGAAGTTAAATTTCAAAGGGTGGGAAAGGCTATCTAAAACCCACCAATTTCATAGGTATTAGTGTTATGTCATGGGGCATGCGATGAAAACACATTACGGTGTAGACAATTTTAAGGAAAATTTCGACTACATATAGCATAAAAGGTAATAACATGTAAAATTTCACCCACTTTGAACTTTTTTAAAAATCACATGTAGTTAATTTAAGATTCAAACATAAAATAAATTATTATACCCATCAATATTATCGCAACCCTAGTTTTGGGCTTGCGACCAAGGCAAAGGGGTTGCAAAGATGCGGGCCAAGAAAAAGCCTAGGAATCACATCACATACTCCCAGGAGTGTAAAAAAGTGTGAGGGAGTGAACCCTCACACTCCCAAGGCAACTCCCACTTTAGGAGATGGAGTCCCAGTGGACTCCCAAAACTTCAGAAAGTAATTTCAGGGGTCAAAAATCAATGGCTTGTAGCATTTTTTATATCATTGGAAAGCTCTTGAAACTTAAATGTCTAAAATGGGCTTGCATTGCTCATTTGGACATCTGAAACGTAAGTTATGGCCAAAAGAAAGGTCAGGAGTCAAATTGGCAACTTGACTCCCGACCAAAAAAAGTCGAGAATCGACCCGATTTACTTGTCTGTAAACAACGTGTGACATACCATTGGAAAGCTCTCGACGAAAACTACAACTTTGTTTTAGACTACACCTCGATTCGAGGTTTACTTACAAAGTTATGGGGCTTCAATGTCGCGAGAGTCCCAGTTGGCGCGATTTCAGGACTCCCACTCCAAAGTCCTGAGAGAGAAAAGTCATTTGGATGTGGGCCCCGTGGAGAAGTGTAGAGTATACTATAAGGGGGAAGGTGGTGGCTTCCCCCAAGTTCGCGCCATTGTGAGTCTTGTGTGTCCATGTTGCCCGTGGCTCGTCCTAACACCAAAGGTGTTCCAACTATGCACTAACCACCTTGTGTGGGTTATGTGCAAGCCCGTGTGAGTGAGTGAAGCTTGTCAACTCTTCCTAGTCCCATTCTGGAGCTCCAGCACGCCCCTTTACCCCTCAAAGTGTTGTGAGCTAGGGAGCATGCCCCGACTCCTTCCAATGTTTCCTGTTTGGGATTCACATTTGAGTCCCTTAAGGAGTTGGGAATGCGTCAAATATGCAATTGATTAGCAGTTGTATCATTATGTCAAAAAACACCAATAATTTTATAAACATTGATTTAAAACCCCTATTTTACAACAAATTTAATTTTTTTTTATTAATTTTGAAAATCCATCTTTTTTATGTAAAATGGTAAAATCAACCTTTATCCCATCTACATTTTCAATGGAAGAACATTTTATAAATTAAAAAGATCACAATTTTCATCATTATTATAACATAATGTACTAACAAATGTTTTGAAAACATCTAATATGAATTTCACAAACTTGAAAATCGATTGATAATTCTAGTGAAGAGGATTTTTCGTCATGGTTTTCTTTTTACATGTGTAAAATTTCATGGATAAACTACCATTAAATCTAATGTTTTGTAAATTTTTTTTATAATTGCAGCATTGTGATAAAGCTATTGCAAAGTGAAAATCTACTCCAATTAATAATTAATTTGTTCATATTCATTAAAAATGATATATTGGGATGTAAATCACCAATAATTATAAATTTTAGTAACAAATGTTTTTCCAAACATCCACCATGATATATCAAAGTTCCATAGGTATCAAAAACTATAAAACTATGACAATTTTTTGTTTACACCATAATGTGCTTTCACCCCATGGAAGAAAGCAGGCTACTTGAACTTTATAGAAACAAGTCCAATGTGGATAATACTAAATTGCAATAGAGGCTTAAACCCTATCCACCAATTGAAGAATGTGGTTTAGGGAGTTTTGACAAATTTTGCAAAGGCGTGTTGCTTCAATTATAAATTTTAACCTTTGCCAACTTGAGGTAATCCTATAAAGCTCGAGGTTGAGACAACAAAATTATGAGTGACTTCATTGGATACCTATAAAAATTGGTTCCAATTTTTTTTGAAAAAATTGATCATGCTTGTCATATGTATTTGTGTACATCTACCAATCAAATTTGGCATACACATTTATGGGTTTCTTGCATGTTTTTTTTCTAAGGTTCACCTTGTATGTGTAAGTTTGATAATCTTATGTAGTTTGCAAGTGTCAAGTGCCCTAAGGATATAAAAAATAAAGATAGTAATTTTCATTTATTTGTACACAACCTAGTATTATGTGATGGAAAATTTGATTGTCATGTATTGAAAGTATTCCATGTGTACTTTTGGCTCCCCAAAAAAGGTTGGGAAGGGTATGGGTGTGCCTTTGTGTTTAGGCTAGAAGGGTTGTAAATGTATTAGCTATGAGAAATCATTTACTCCAATGGGAGTGAAATATTTCGAACATCATCATGACTAATTTTTGAATTTTGATTATACATCCATACATTTTTTTATTAAAAATTTAAAAATCAGCTAAAAAAAGTTAACATGTGAATATAAAATTGAAGACATTTTGTGTTGGACTATGCACACATACTTAAGGCTTTAAGGGTTAAGACAATTTAATTTTCTTTGGCAAATCATAAACACACTCACTTTGTTTTCAAAATTTCACAACCATGCCATATGGTTCCATCATCTTTTTCCATTATTCATAAAGGCCTTACCATTACATGATGAAAGCATATAGACTCATTCAAAATGTCCAAGATTATCACTGATTTGTTAGATGACATGACATTAAACCTCAATAAATTCAAATATCATTAAAATGTTTAAGGATTATAAGTGTAACCCATATGCATATTGAACAACATACCATTTTTATAAAGGATCCCTAACCACATTTAATCCATTTACAACCCTTACTTAGGTCTAGCTCTATTGCAGTGGTGTCTATGTCCAACATACAAATATAATTATTTCCCATCCCCAATGTCCATCCATAAACAAAATAAAGTTAAGAACAAAAATGAAAAAAAAATTCAAATATCATCATATGGGCCAATCATTAGGGTTGGTTAATAAAAATAATGTGCGAAAGGTGAATGGCATCAAATCTTATTTACAAGCCCAAATTAAGTTTCACATTATTTTACCGATATATTTCATCTAATATTATAATATATGCCATTTCATTATTGTGGGTGAAAATTGATCATGTTATTAACAATTTGTTTTACGAGACCGATACCCCTATTTGTAACACAAGGTCAATTTCCACATCAAGACAAAATGAATAATTAATTTTTTAAACATCTATTTTCTTTATAAACTAGTGGTAATTATAATTTTCATGATTCACAAAATTCTACTATGATGACACCATATGAGTAATGAAATTGTTCATACCACACTTGTAGCTTGCCATAACTGTGACAACATTCAACATCTCAATGCCATATTTTCATAGAAATACATTTCAATATTGGAAATATAATTTAAGGATGAAACTACCCCTATGACAATGCATATGAAATCCAATTGGTTCTTCACCAAATGTGCTTATGAAGTTATTACATTATAACATCCAAACAATACATTGAAATTTTTGGGGATTTAATTAATCATTTTTGCTAATTTTTTGCAATTGAATAAGATGAAAATTAAAAGATTTAATGCAAATTTTGAATTCATTTTAAAATCTAGAACTTTATTTTAAAAAAAATTAGAACTACTCAACAATGGTTTGCAACACAATATCCCATGGATTTGCAACTTTGTACTATGAATTATGGACAAAGTTGTGAGAATGGCCACCAAACTTTCAGTATGGTTTTTGATTGTGTTGCAAGGTGACTAAAGTGAAATAGAACCCACATAGGTACTAATGTTTTTTCTTAAATTTTTTGTGATTTTGGAATAAAAAATGTGTTTTATAAAAATTTGAAAATTTGAAAATTTATAGATTTGAAGAAAAATTAATCAATTTTGCAATAGTTTTTTTGTCACCCCCAAAAAAATGTTGATTGGTAGCCTTCTCCTTCTTAAATGACACATCTTAATGGTTATATCCATCCCAAGAAATTATTAATATGGATTTGGAGAGGTCCACTAATTTAGTCTAAGGACAAATATTTTATAATGTATCATTTCATCAAAATTCATCCAAAATTTCACACAACTTGGAACATCATGTCAATAATGTAACATGGATGTTGTTTTGAAATCAAATCGACAGAGAACATAATCATTTTTGGTGTTAAACAAGGATTACAATCTATGGAAAAGAGGTTTGAAGAATGAACCACCCACACACACTAGGAAATTCAACTTATGGAACATGCCTTGCATGGAAAGGCAACAATGAAGGTGGATGGGATCATAAACTTGATTTTGCAATTGCACAAATGACAGGTGCATGCAATTTTTATTTCATCACTCCTACGACCAAACACAATTGTCAACTCATCATCAAATTGATATTTGGGATGGGAATTTTCCCCCAAAACTCAAAAATGTGATTAAATTTTAAAAATAATTGAGTCATTTGAATGTGACATGAAACTTTTATGGACTTTTAGATAGGCCAAAATTGAAGGAAAATGGGTAAGTCCCTCGCTACTACATTTTTGTGAATTACTACAACATTGTTCACAAATATTATAGCCTATGAGGTCCTACAGGGTCCCCATATGTTAGTTTATGGAAAATATCACTTTTGTGAAAATTTTATGGGCAAAAAGACTGATTTCGTGGCTTTTATTGTGAGATTTTAAAATTTATATTTATGGAAATCACCACCATTTCTTTAGTACACAGTCAAAATAGAGAAGGATGTCTGAGTAGGTAGTTATGGATAAGTGCCATTTTGTTCTCCATCCTGTCCTTGGTGATAGCCATTTTTGACTCTGTGCTTTTATGATCTTGGGGTGCATTAAAAATTTGACAAAATGTAACAATGTCCAAAACTGGTTGGTTTTGAAAAGACTGACAAGATAAACTCTAACATAGAAAAGTGAAAATATTATTCTGTAGGCTTCTCTCTCAGGTTGAGAATGAGCACACCCAGCCCATGCGGGTATGGGTCAGTTTCCATGGGCCGTAGCCACCTACTATTTTGTAGAACACCTACTAATGAATCAGCAAAAATCTAGAGGTAAAGCATTCACACGTCATACCGACATCTCAATGACCTTATAATTATATATGTTTTGAATACTTGTCATTAATAGTCTCATCATAATAACAAATAGTGGGCATACCTTCACTCTAGTGGGTCGGGGGAGGACCAACTAGCCTACAGCAGACCCACCAGAAAGTTGATCTAATGGGTAGGTGGATCCAACTATGCCCATGAAAACCTCACCCAGCAAGCATTTTTCAGAAAAGAGTGGGTGATTGCGCCACATGGGAATGGAGCCTAGGTACTATGAAAGGCCCCGTCAAAAAGCCAGAACAAATGACCACATAATTTGTGTGTGCTTTCCATAATAAGAAGGGTGTTCTTTGCAAGGGGTATTAGCCCAGGCCAAAAATGGTGACGAACTCTTTTTGGAAGATACGTTTCATGCACCCAATGGGAAGGCTCAAGCATGCAGTCAAGTTGCCTTGCTTTTTGCCTTTTAAGTTTGTGGTGGGGGGGGGCAGGGTGGTGGAGAAGTGTTTTCTTTTCCATTTTCCCTGGTTCCCATTGTGTTCCCACTATGTTCCCAATAAGTTCCTAATGGATTCCCATCAGGTTCCCAATATGTTCCCCAACATGTTCTCCATAGCACCTCACTTTTATCCCATATGATTTGGCAAATGTTGTCCTCCTTTCACCTATATAGGTGGGCCAAAGGGGAGGAACTCTATACTTGAAAATTGAACCTTATACTTTGAGTAGCCTCCATACTTATTTATTTATTTTTGAATGATGGCCCAATCAAATTGGCTCATTGCAAAAACAAAAAATTGAGCTTGGGAGGCACCTCATGGAATGAATAGGAGAGGTGAATAAGAGAGGTAAGTGTAGTATGATTAGAACTTTTAGCAATATGAAGGTATAACATTTTGTTTCTCACCCTTCATTTAAACACATACTTGGATGATGGTTGATAATTTTGCAATGTGCTTGGAATGCATTTGGGGTCCATTGTATATTATCATTGAAAGTTTTTGTAGTTTTTAAAAGTTTCATTATCATCTGTTGAATTTAGAATCTAAGAATGTTTAGCTTGTTAACTCCTTGTTTAGGTGCCCATGTGCTGGAGTGTTCATTGTTCATGAATGCTTCACCTTGTTGGGCCTCAGGGTGATGAACCTTCAAGTTCTAGTGACAATTTTAGCATTTTGATGACTTTAGTTTCTGTGATCCTGATCACTTTGCCTTGCTCAATATTGCAATCACATTCAAGGTTTCTAATTGATTGTTCAACAGTGGGATATCCTTGCAACTAGTTCCTATTCCAGGGGGTTTGATGCTCGATTCTCAAGTCTCAATGGCTTTCATGAATGATGTTTATTATTAACCTTGTCTGTGGTTGTACTAGGGTTTTGTCTATGCAGATCCTTCATGTCAAGCAATGGGTAAGACCATTTTGATAACGTTTGATTCCCTCACATGGCCTTTTCTTCAAAACATGAGATAAAGACAACTCCTAAGTTGTTCATGGGTCTGAGAAAAATAATGCTACCTTGCTAATGCACTGCACCAAATTAAACACACCTTGCTAATTTCTAGCTCAAAAAAACAAGTGGATAGTTGTCAAAACCTGATTTCCCTAGCTTGTGAGTACCCAACCAGTTCGACAAGTCTGGGCTTTAAGTAGCTTAGTAACTTAGTTACTGCCTACAGGGCCCACAAAATAGCCAACTGGGCAACATGTGCCAGATGAAGAAAAAAAACACTTGTGGAAAGGAAGTGGCACTGTCCCTGCATGTGGTCTCTTCATGAAACTGTGTGCACAACACTAAGTTCTACGGCATCTATTACTGTGATGCAAACTGTGGTACTTGAAGCCGGAGAAGGAGAAGTAATTTGTCGTATGAGAAGAGCAAGTGAGTCATTTTTATAGCTGGTTTCTGTCATCTTGTGAATGGGGTCACAACCCTCGAAATCCACATGCGCAGTTTGAATGCAGGAGACAATGGTTACGTGAGGAAAATATTAAACAGGCCAAAGGAAATGAATGCAGTCCGTACAAAAGTTGGGTTGGGTGCAGAAACTTTGGAGAGGTAGGCTACAGAACGTCACTTCTGGTGTAAAGCTTGTACTGTTCTTGGGTTTTCGAGCCTGTATATCCAGGACCCACAGCCCATGTGATCTCAAAGGTGGTGATGGACGAGAATATCTATTAGGCCGTTGCTTGAAGTCATGTCAGCTAATGAGATTCCATAACAAGTATTGGACTTGTGTAGAATATTGTGATAACACACTTGGACAAGCAGTTGGCAACTTAAGAGCACAATTTCTCTTAAGTTTGGATTTGTGTGAAAGTGAGTACAAATAAATATGATATTTAAGATTTCTCCACTTGCAGTACAAGGGTTTGAAAGAAATTCTGAATTGCATTTGCTAGTTCCACAAATTCTTGAAACAGCAAGTACTACACTGATTTTCCTCTTAGACTGTGCCACTGAATCTTGGCAAGGTAACATATATGGGGAGAGTATGAAGACTTCAACATGGTGCTGAATGTGTCTGTTGTGTGTGCAGGACGGTGGTGGGATGTTATTTCCAGGTACCCATGAATTTTCTCTTTGCCTACTTACTAGCTTATGTTCTAGGGGTATTATTTGGAACCTGGAACTGGATCTTTTCAATTATGCAAACCAGAGTTGTAATTTCAAGCAACCCATTATGCGCTTCCAACTGCAGTAAAACACCACACACCCAAACACCACAAGAGATGAAATTACTAACTTAGATCAAGTCGCAATTTTAGTTAGAGACTCTAACATTAAAGCTTTTCAAGAATCAACATCAATTTGGAGTACATGAGACCATTGAATTAAATATTGCATTCAGTACTTACACAGTCAAGCAAAATGTCAGCTCCATTTTCTCCATGGGACAGCAGGATCATGATTTACTACACCCAAATGTTGTTAGGGAGACATGAAGTTTGGCATGTCCATGAGATAATAACTTGAGCACCAAAACCCACAAGCAGGATCGTATGCAAATCTGGTGTGAAACAACCTATTATGTGCATGGGATATATAACCATTTAAATTCAGCTTCAAACCTGATATGAAAACAGGTCAAGTTACTTACCTTCTGGATTAAAAAAAATTTAAATCTTCTTTTTATTCCTACTTGTTTGAAGAAAATGTATATGCATTCATCCATAAGAACTTCACTTCACTTGATTCCAGTTGAATTCCTTACATCAAAGTTCAACCCATCTTTTGTACTCTTTTCATGTATCGACTGCATTTTGTCTTTTTATATGGTATTCCTATTGCATAGCTAACCAATGTGGTCAGCTATGTACTAACCATCCATGCACCTCACCCACTTACCTACCTGTACATAGTAACCACTTACATTCCGTACCCACTTGCCTATGGTACTTAGCTACTTACATAGGTAGTTAACCTAGGTAGGGGACGGCTGAGGAAAGAGGGTCTATAGGATAGAGCAGGAACTTTGGTAACTGAGTCCTGATGGTTGTTTGATTCTCATTTTTAAAAATACCCTAACAATTATCAAAAAGTTCAAAGAACCACCCCACAGTTTGGGTTCTTTAATACTTCAGAATTTTATTTTTTTTGACTCTGGGTTTTCGAGAAATTAAAAAATTGGTCTTTCTTGTGAAAGAACTGGCAGTTTAGGGTAGGTTGATTGACCCAGTTCTTTGATCTCTTAGAACCAAAGTTAAGGGTTGAAATTAGTTTATGTGATTTAAAAAACCTTCCACGAAGGGTCAAAACTGGGGATTTTTTTGTAAATTTGGATTATCGAAAACTTGGCAATCCTCTCAAAAAAAATACCAAAACAAGTTTAATTTACAGTACCTAAAAAAATCCCAGATATTCCCAATTTTTTCTGAGAAAAGAGACAAAATTTATCAGAAAAGTGGCTGGTCAGAATAGGTTCTTTGATTTTGAGAACCATTAGCCAAGGGCATACATATACCCTACCAATACCCACTGGTTCCATGTTCCAAAGAATGAGAATGTCCAACAATGGCCAATGGTCAGTTCAACTGGACCAGCTTTTTTTCTTTTGGAGGAAGGGTCTAGGATGTGAATTTTCCCTTTTCAGGAGGTTTAAAGGGAGAGGCACATGAGAAATAACTTGATTTCAACCAGTCAAAGTAGCCATTGGTATGTCCAACATGACTAGTCAAAAGTGCTCTTCGCATATCCAAGAGCACAAAGCAATTACAGTAACTGCTCACTTTATCTCATATCCTTTGCGTTGAGTTCTACTCTTGTAACCTACAGAAGCAGGAGAAGATTACAACATACCTATTTTGGGATTCTCCAAAGCTGGATTTTTTTTTTGGTTGTAATGGCTCAATCAAAGATGCCCATCACAAAAGAAAAAAAATTGAACCGTTCTGAGTCGCCACAACTAATTAATACAAGTCACAATATTCTACCATAGTACAATACATGCTCATAGAAGAATACTTCAAAAGAAAAATCCAAGCACATTATTGGATTGCGAACTAAGGGCCTGGGCAAACCAGCACGTCCAGGGTAAGAGCATCTCCATCGGTGCTCAGTATGTGACCCTGCAAAAATATTTTTCGGATCCAAGTTTAATCATGTACTCTTTTGCAACCCCACGCATAGAACCGAAACTGGGACAGCAAAGAGGTGGGTGACTACTAATAGCAAACCACCTGGACCAATTGTGATGGGCCAAACAGAAACACTAAGAAGTAGGTAGATCGTATTTAGTACACTATATTTTGCAAGTGCACATCGCTGCTGCACCTTGTACCAGGCACGGCAACTTGCGCAGTTCTGCTGAGCCAAAACCATTTTCTTGAGCCGAACTGGCAAGCGTTGGATTTTCTTCATCCAATTTTACTGTGCACGATCACATATTGAGCACCGCTGTAGATGCTCTAAGTAATGCCCTCAAAGTCATAGCGTTTTTGGAGAGCACCCTATATTCATGAATTTCCCTCTTAAAATAGAGGAGGGATCTTACACTTGCTCTTTAAGACTGGGAGGGAAATTAGGTAGGCATGATTTCCATCCCACTGTTAAGGAGTTGGTACCGTGAGACACCCACTCCTCCTAGGGATCTAGGCATGTTTTTGTTCATGGTAATTTTGACCTTGTGCTTTACAATGGCTAAAGCCCTAGGGTGGGTGACTTCCCAAAATGCATGGGGAGGAAATCGGGCTATTGCTTCATACTAGGCTCCTTATTTTCAGAATGCCCCACCCTTGAGATTCAACTTCTTGAGTGAGCCTCCCAAGAGGCAATATTTAATTCAGATTTAAAATGTTGGGGGAACAAAATACAGAGTAAATCTGGGTAGATTGTAAATACCAGTGTTGCACTACTATGGACTAATGGACTACCTTTGGATTATTGAACATAACAAACTGGTCCTGGTATGGGAGGATTTTGGTTATGTGGCAGGTGCTGGTTTTGTCACTTCGAACCATTTTCACACCAGTTCCATACTGGTGTTAGGTTTTATTGCCTGGTATATGGGAGGTATAAACCTGATATTGGTATAAGGTTGGTATTGCCTCAGGTCATACCCTATTGGTATGTTCTTCTATACCAGTACTCATCATATCAGTGCGATATACCCAGGTTGCTCCATTTATATCCAAAAAAACACTTGTAAATAGATGTGCATTCCTGGGGATTTTTTTCAAGTTTTGGATGTAGCAAAACTGGCAATCACACACAATAACATTTAACCAGATGTGAAAACTGAAAATTATGAGAATCTTTACCGATTTCTGCTACCTGCTGGAACCTGTTGTAGTAACGGGGCAACAAGTTCGGATTTAGTGAAAAGGAACTTTTTTCAAGTAACAACACTATTGTTCACCAATGTTTTGTCCAATTTTGTGCTGTAGATTAAACAGAAATCGTCCATAACAACCCAAGCATCCTTCTTTCTATATATATATGACTAGCTAATCAAGAAATCTGGGATTTTTATTCAAAAGAAATTCAATTTAAGGCTAAAACATAAAGCCTGGAAGATCAGCAATTTTCAAGTGTGATTCTATTATAAATTTGCCACACCACAAAAATTTGCAGAAAAAAATGATTAGTGCCTAGCAGCATTTTTATTTGCTTTTGAAAAAAAATTTGGGGAATTGTTTTAATTGCAAATCAGATTTTATCTTTATTTGTTTTGCGAATTTTTGTACTGTGGTGACAAAAAAAGCTTGGAAAACATTTTCCCATCAAACAAGGATGCAAAACAACAAAACATTCCACCCAAGTCAAATCTGAATATACAGAAGGTTAAGGACCTATTGGGCTAGTTTGAATACAGTAACAAATATACGGTCAGTGTTTCTTTTTTTGGGTTGCAGGTTTTTTCATATTTTGACCTGAAAAATATGAATTTGACATTAAATACCAATGATTTTTATGGAAAAAATGGCCCTAATTCATCAGATTTTTATTTTCTTTTGAAAAAGATTTGCTAGATTTCTACAACTTGTTCCAGCATGTAGCCAAAACTACAAAAAGATTCTCTAAATTTTCTACTTTCAGATCTGGACTATAGCCAGGTTAATCTTCTTGTGGATGATCTCCAGTTTGGATACATCTCAAAATTGAAAAAACAAATCCCATCATATACACCTTCACTTGTAGGTAAATAATGGGTGTAGATTACATGTGGCATAGTTGAGTTTAGTCAAAACTGAACTTTTTATATGACCTCAAAACTGACATACCTAGTTATATGACTCAAGTGCAAAATGAACTTTTAATGATATATATGCATATATGAACTCAATTGGTTCTTAATGTGTATTGTTTAGTTCAAGTTGGAAGCCATGTATTATTAAACTTTGATGAAAACATATGGTATGGTTATGTTGTTGCAATGCCAGATGAAGCCTCAAATTAGATCATACATGAAGTCAATAATGACCAATGTTGTGAAGTTTTACATTTGGCAATAGCTCCCAATTCACATGCATTTTAAAAAAAAGAGGGGTTCTTGGATGATGAGTTACATTGAACATGACTAGTAATCCTACATATGGAGCTTCAAATGGAAAGAAATCCATGACATGACAAAGCAAAACTGGAAAAACACACATACATGCACAAACACACAATTGTGGTCATCATTGGGATCACCACTGATGGTCAAATTGTGTGTGTGTGCATACGTACCAGTATCTTGTGGTAAACAACATTGTAAACATACTGTTTTTCCAAAAAACATTGTCATTTTTTATAATATAGTGAATGGAAGTTAATGAAAGTCAGTGAATGAATGTGATTGTAATGCAATGAATTTTCATGGAATGTATCCCATCAGTATATATGAAATTGGAGATGATATGTGGTGCATGAAATTAACTTGCCAAATGAGATGAGTTTTTTTTCTATGGATGAAATTCCATGGAAACCATACAACATTCATAGTGGAAATGAAATATCATCTAAAATTTACCATGCCCAATATCAGTTTTAACAATATGTCTTGCCAAAAACATTAACATACAACAACCAAATGACCCATCCTTTTCAAATCTTCTTCCCATATATGTTAGTCCTTGAAAAAAGTCCGATTGCATTCCATTA
>Ga0116228_10002126_pt1 | contig 17005 bp, 16 predicted proteins | sample S1TSphfallax_2_FD_89694 | JGI IMG/M metagenome (GOLD analysis project Ga0116228, IMG submission 89694) | Host-associated microbial communities from peat moss isolated from Minnesota, USA - S1T2_Fc - Sphagnum fallax MG | ecosystem: Host-associated > Plants > Peat moss > Unclassified | place... | reverse complement strand
TTCATTTTTAGTTGAGTTGTAGTTCACTTGTAATTGGACCACATGGGTACACATGGGCCACATGTAGGTTGGAAGTTTTTTGAGAAACTTCTTTGAATTAAATGCCCAATAAGTATAAATGGAAGTAAAATTCCTCATTAATCTTAATTAGTTCAACATTAGTTTTGGGTACATTTTTTTAATCATAACCTTTTTTTGTTTCTTCCTTTGCAATAAAATCTTATTGATTTTTTGTTTCACACGTGTCATGTTCTTGTTTTTATTATTTTTGTTTCACGATCTAGATTTGTGTCATGCCTATATGCATGGCCTCATACATGATGGCCGATTATGGGCATGCCAATCATGCCTTTAAGGTTAATGTACGTTCTTATGTTATTATACGATATTATGTGTTTTAAGGTTATGGCTTGTTTAGGGTTTCAACTTTGTTGACGGTTGTATAAAAGGCCAAATTCTTCCTTTCTATTATTATTTTTTCTAAAATTCCTTTGTTAGGGAGAGTTTCCTCCATAGTTAGATTTGATTTCTAGATGCTCACGGCAGCTATTACATAGTCATTGTTTACATACACTACGTTTTCTTTCCTTCTTTTCAATTCAATTTAATACATGAAAATTTCATCTCAACCTCCTCTTGTGCATTGTATATATATGTGTGTCCATCACTTTTTGGTTGATTAATTTCTACCTTTGACTAGTTTTAGTCTTTTTGTTTAGTAGAGTTTATTATGGATTTACACCTTTACGACATCAAACATCACGACACTACATGTCATGACATTTGGAACTAGGCTTGCTTTTGTTCCCGTCTTAATTAAATTTTTTTGTAGACTTGGTTGTTTTCATGCCCATGATAGTAATGTAACCATTGTGTTGCTTCCATTAAATAGATAAATCTTGCATCTAGTAGCTTATCCAAATCTTTTCATACTTTCAAAACATAGTTTGGATTCATGTGAATTGCCTTTGTTTGATGGGCTTGACATTTGCCATTAGCTTAATCTTATGTTCACAAATTTCCATTGGTATACCCTTCAATTATTTATAACCCCAAACAAATATTATCCCGTTAAGCTTGTAAATGAACTTCCATTCTTTTAAGGAATTCATGTGGTAAGGTTGCACTTACCAACACCATCTTTACTTTTTTATGATTATCAATATTAAGTTTCATTAGTTGTTCTTTTAAAGTGAAAATTTGAATAGCATCTAGTTTATTTTTTATGATTATATTAGTTATTTCATTTAATATTAATGTCTTTCCCGTTTCATGATGGTAGAATTGTTTTGGATGAACCATATCCTTTTCAACTTGCATCATATTATGGAAGATATTAAGTAAAAATGATAACTCTTCCAAGGCCACTTTTCCTACAAGCCATAATTTTGGCACAACCCCATATAATCATTTTTTACTTTTGTTGGAAAATCTTCCTTAATCATAATCATCGTCTAGATGCTTGGGTCATTGTGATAGGTTCAACTTGGGTGAAAGAAATCTATGATGGAATTATTTGGAAGGCATAATTCAATTTTTTGGGGTTACCCAAATCTAGTCAAGCATATAACTCATATGCATTTGAAAAATATAGCAAAAATGAGATGATAAATTGAAAATTGTATTTTAATCCTCCTAAATTAAAAAAAAAATTCAAAAACATCATGATCAATGTAGGTTACAACTAATGTCATATTCCAAAATATTATGGTTATGAATTTTTTTGTTTTTAGTGGAGTTGGAGAACATGTCTATAATTTTTTACACCACACAAATATTTGTTCAAGTATCATAACATTTAAGATGAGAAAATAAAATAAGAAAAGATCTTTCATTATTTATATGATTCAAAATGGAAATTTCATAAGCGTAAAATGCATTTAAATGCCTAAATTGTTTTTTTTCAAGGCCCATATTTTTAAAGGTGTTTTAAAAGGTTTAATTAGGGTGATATGAATTTGGACATGGAAAAAAATGTGAATTTCAAGATGATTTATATGATTTTATTGAAAAATACATTGGATTTCAATATAACAAAATGTCGCAACCCTAATTTTGGGCTTGCGACCAAGGCAAAGGGGTTGCAAGGATGCGGGCCAAAAGGAAGCCCATGATTCATATCACATACTCTCGGGAGTGTAAGAAAGTGTGAGGGAGTGAACCCTCACACTTTCAAAGCAATTCCCACTTTGGGAGATGGAGTCTCGGTGGACTCCCGAAACTTCAAATATCAATTTCAGGGGTCAAAAGTCAATGAATTGTGGAATTCTTTATGTCATTGGAAAGCTCTTGAAACGTAGATGTCTAAAATGGGTTCGCATTGCTCATTTGTACATTTGAAACACAAGTTATGGGCAAAAGAAGGGCCGAGAGTCAAACTACCAGTTTGACTACCGACCAGAAAAAGTCAGGAGTCAACCCAATTTATTTAGCTGTAGACAATGTGCGACATACCATTGCAAGGCTCTCGACGAGAGCTATAACTTTACTTTAGATTGCACCTCGATCAGAGGTCTATTCACAAAGTTACGAGCCTCCAAAGTCGCGGGAGTTTTGGGAGAGAAAAACCATTTGGATGTGGGCCTCGTGGAAAGGTGCAGAGTATACTTTACTATAAGGGGGAAGGTGGTGGCTTCCCCCAAGTCCGGGCCATGGTGAGTCTTGTGTGTCCATGTTGTCCGTGACTCGTCCTAGCACCAAAGGTGCTCCAACTATGCACTAACCACCTTGCGTGGGTTGTGTGCAAGCCTATGTGAGTGAGTGAAACTTGTCAACTCTCCCTAGTCCCATCCCAGAGCTCGAGCACGCCCCTCTACCCTTCAAAGTGCTGTGAGCTAGGGAACGTGCCCCGACTCCTCCTTCTTCCGCTATTTCCTGTTTGGGACTCATGTTTGAGTCTCTCAAGGAGTTGGGAGTGCGTCACAAAATGTGCCCTTATATGTCAAGTATATTCATTGGATTTTGAGTCAATTCACTACTTTTAGTGAATAAGACTTAATGGGGATGTAGTGAATTCATTGGTCCACCAAATGATGATTATGAGTTGTACACACATTTTGTAATAATGTTTGGATTCTAAAACTGAACTTTCAACTCCCCATTTTGGTCAATTATATGTGGTTTCACCCATTTCACATTTTTGACAATATTAAAATTAACCTCATAATTTTTAAAGTTGATAACAAAGGTATTATTGCCCCATTCATGATGAATTTTTGATTGTTGCAACACATCTGACTTGAAAACATGGAATACATTTCTCGTCCTTCCCCCATGTTTGAAATAATTACAAATATCTTGTATGTACATTTGGGGTTGCACCTTTTGTAATAATTAGCCATTCATACCATGAAAGGAGTTGGTTATGGCCTTTTCAACTCTAACTTTTTTCTCAATCCTTCCGAGATGATGTTTACTCCAAATTCTTTGTTTAATCGCACATCTCTCACTTTAAAATTCCCATTTATATTTGGACAATTAACATGGTTTCATCAAAATCTTGTGCTTTGGTAGTAGTGACTTTACAAACTCCCATTACTTCCTATTTCTTATTTTTAGTTAATGTATTCTCCATGATTCTCCTAAGTTGTGGATAAATTTGTAGTAGTTTTCCCAACTTTATTACTATTTTAAAACCCATGATAGCTTCAACCAATTATGGTTTCATTTTTTATTTGGCCGTTTCAATTGTCAATTTGTATGTACTAGCTAACTTGTCTATATATTCATCGACTTGTTCTTATAATAATGAGTTCCTAAGGCCCCAAGTTTGGGTTGTTGTAGAGGCAATTATTTCTTGCATGAACCCAATTATGAGTGTTTGTGTGATGAATTCGTCAAGAGGGCATTGGTTCTTATTAAATTCCTTAATTATCATTATAATATTTCATTTAGCATGGAAGTTGAGGTAGTGGGACTTGGTGATGGGTTTCAAATTCTTGATGAATTTGATTTTAAGTTCTTCATCCAAAAAAAAACATGAACAATGAGAAGTCATTATGGTGATCATACCTTTCCTTTTGTTTTTGAAAACATTTGATCCACAAAATGTTCATAACATGCTCGCCATCATGTTGGATCCCCCTTTCAAATTTCTATGGATTGTGGATAATTATGTGGAGTGTGGGGAAGTAATTTGTCTTGCTTCCAAATATGATGCAAAAATAGTGATTCCATTGCTTATGACTTGCTTTGATAAACTCAATCCTGCTTCTCAAGCATGTGCAATATGTGCTAATGTGTTTGCTTCTCAATTTGAAGAATAATTGACGAGAGTAATATGCTTGATGTCGAAGTATCCATGGAGGAGTTCTTTTGTGCTCTTGTTATTGGAAAACTTTATTTATCTAGGAGGTTATCTGTGTTCCCATATTCATGTGCAGATCTTCTTTTATATTGGTGGTCCCATGAAGATTAGTTTTCAAATGTTGGTTTTTTGGCTAAGCAAATCCTTGGGATTCTAGAGTCCCAAATTGAGACTGAACATGTTTTTAACCTTGTTGGTGTTGACAACCTTGTGACATTATAACCTACAAATGGAGAATCTAGACTAGATAATCATGGCAGTAAAAAATTGGCCTAATGATCCCCATTTGAATTGCACATCTATTGCTATTCTTGAAAATTATATGAAAGGTGAATATCCTTTAGTTGAAGAAAATTATGATTTGATTGAAAAAGTTAGCTATTTCAAATAGCTCTAGGTTGATGATGATTATACAGGTCATGCAATTTACAATTTTTTGCTTTTGTTATGGATTTCACACCTCACCAATAACACATTTTGATTTTTTTTAGGCTTTTAAATTTTGAGTGTTGGGGGTGGTTTTGGGTGTTTGTTTTTTTTCGTTAGCTCGTGTTGTAATGGGTAGAGTTCTTATTTCAAGAACTAGGGTTCAATTCCCCCGCAAGCTTTTTGAATATGTAAGGTGGTCATGTTTAAACATTTATGGGTTAATGTATAATTTGCAAAAGATTTGTATACAATTCAAATTTGAAATTTTGCAATGCATATGTTCTATACATATCCATAGTTTTTTAGCATTTAAAAACCCAGCTCATTCATAACTGGCAAAGGGATAAAAAATGGTTAGACACATAACCATCTTTACAACTAATCTGTTGCATTAAAAAAATACATATCCCCTTTCAAAAATAAAATGCTCTGTTAATATCCGGAGGTTTGTCCTAAAACTGGATAACCGGACAACACTGGTACCGATCTTCGCGAAGCACAAAACTTCGACGCAAAGAAGCAACAGGACACGACCGAGCTCCTGTCCTCTCCACTGTCCACACCCATCTCCTTTCACGCCTTGCTCCCAACTGCAGACAACCCACCCACGCTTTGATGATGGCTCTTATGTCGCGGAGCCTCTGAATCTCCTGTGGATCTCTCCCTCTCTCCCTCCCCCCTCCCTTCTCTCCGTCTCTTTAACTTCTGTCTATTTTCCCCTCTGCATATACATGTATATATATTTTTCTCGCTCTCTCTCTCTCTCTCCACTGATCGCTCGTTGTCGTAATAACTAGGAGGCGGAATTGAGAAAGAGGTGGTAGCGTGAGCGGTCGGGGCGGCTTCTGTTTTGTTTTCCCTTCCCTTCCCTTCCCTCAGTTTCGTTGGAAAGGAAAAGGTATGTGTTTTCCGTTCTTCCTGTGGTGGGTTGTTGTTGTTGTTGTTGTTGTTTTTTTTTCCCCTTTTCCTTTTGTCGTGGGATCAGGGCTTTAGGTTTAGAGAGTAGGAATCTGGAAGTCTATGAGGTTGCGGGGTACGTGAGTTTTGATTCAATTTCCGTCTTTGGGGTTGGTCTTTAGTGGGAGCCCCGGGGTGGGGGCAGGGGGGATTTATGCTCTGTCCATTTGGGAGAAGGAAGCTGTTGTTATTATCATGTGTGGTTTGGTTTGTGCCTTTTGCATCTGACAGTTACGAGTTCCGGAGAGTTTCATCGCTAGTCGGAAGTTTAGGGTTGGAGGATGGGAAATGCAAATCTTGTGATTTCTTTCAAAGTCTTCTCTCCTCTTTTGAACGGTTTTTTTTTCCCCCTTTTTACGGGTTTCTCCTGTTGTGGAATGATATTGCTTTGAAGTTGCTTTTTGCATGTGGGTCTTGTTCTCCCCTCTTGGCAAAAGTTGGTGCTTGGGTGTAATCTTCAGTTGTATGAGTGCAGTATTGTTTGCAAGGGTGTGGTGTGCATCATGAGATGCTGAAGGTCAGTGAATATTGTGTTTTTTAGAACCTAGGGTTATGCACCAGGATGCATTTTGGCTTATCTGTGCTTTGATGTCTGATGACCTAAATGGTGGTGTTTGAGCATCACACACGGAGCTATATCCTGCAATGTCAATTGCAGCCTAGAATTTAATTGCACCTTCTGAATATAGGTAAATGCTTGGATTGTCTCTTGGCAGGTTGACGACGCAAAATTAAGGTGGTGTGTTAAGGAGCATGGAACCCATCCAGGATAGAAGTGGTGGAGAGGTGCCTGGTGAAACCATGGAAATCAAGATCAAGACCCTTGACTCACAAAGTTACACCATCCGAGTTGCCAAGAATGTGAGTGTGAGCAGTGTTTGGAAGTTATCTCCAATTGCTTTTTTTTTTGGGAGAACTTCTCTTTGTTTTTGCTTATGGTGCACAATTTTTGTTTGGTGTTGATGGTTGGAGTTGTTGTGAATAGGTGGCTGTTCCTGCTTTGAAGGAGCACCTAGCTACTGTTGTTGGGGTGCCAGCAGACAGCCAGCGTTTGATTTGTCGAGGAAAGGTGCTGAAGGATGATCAGTTGTTGTCAGCTTACAGTATCCTTCTTCACTCATGTTCCCTGTGCCAGAATGAAACTAGTCCACTGACACTACTGGCAAGGGAGATTCAATTGTATTGGCTTCTAATTTCAGAGCCATTCATTTGATTTCACAGTTCCAAGGGCACTTTAGCCTTTTGCTGCACTAGCTAATTCTGGATGATCATGGTTTTTGTATAAGAAATGCAAGTTGCTATGTGGTTGTCAAAGCTTGGTCCTTGAATGAGGTTTGAACAGATGTGGAGGATGGTCATACGTTACATTTGGTAGCTAGACCACTGCTGCCTCCTGCTGGGACTGGTCCAAGCACTGCTGGGGCTGAAGGTCTGGATTCTTCACTGGCCCACATGTATTTTCCACTTTTTGCATTCTGGACAATACCCACCATAGGGACCTAATGAAATCACTGGGAAAGTTGTAATAGAAAAGTCCACTGGTAGTTTATTGCTTTTTAGTTCTTGTTTGTCCCTTCTTTGTATTTGTTTTTCTTCCCTGTTCTCAGTCCTTACACAGAAATTTTTCTTTGCCTTGAAGAAGAGTTTTTCACATGGTCTTGGTTTTCTTAATAATGAATATGGAGATTTCTCACTAATCATGAGAGTTATGTTGTTGACAATTTTCATACTGGTACTTAGGACTGTAGATGATGATTGTGGGAGCATGCAATTATAATAGTTTAGTTGGTGGATTTGCAGCTTCATCAGGCCCATCAGAAGTGGTTCTTGCACAACCAAGAAATAGGGCTGGGCATGTCTCTCACAGTCTCTTGATGGGGACCATCAACATTCCTGATACAGGCGAAGGAGCAATGCCAGACTTGAGTCGTGTATGACTTCACCACCGTGACTTCACTGTTCTGCTCTTCATATTTGCTTCTGCATCTCTGTATCATCTTGAGTCCAGTAGTTCCAAATACACTTAATTTTTGGCTTAAGAATAATCAAGAAATAAGTTGTTTCAATCCACAGTTTGAAGGTTGTGGAAGCTTTGGACTGAATCTATTGGTTAGAGTTTTATGATAGATAATCTGTTCCATACTTTTGGTCTTTCTGGGTGTAGTAAATGTATTGGTAGCCCCATCTGTACTAATTGCACACCTGGTATATTTAGCAAATTTCTACCTCCTTTCTTTCCTTCAATTTTGTTTTATTTTAGTGACTTTTGAAGTCCAACACTTGCTGTATTATGAGATTATCCCTAGTTTATAGGTTTGTGGAACATCTTTTTGTCCTGGACTTTCCAGACATTGAGAGTTGAATGTGCTCTAATGTCACTTCTGGTGGCAGCATATACCGTAAAATGTCTTGTAACTTAAATTGTACTTCGACTGGATTCTCTTATAGCATCTTGGTTAGCCATTAACCAAAGTCCTAGAGGTCTTTCGTTCAATATCTTTGATAAATACACTCAAGCAGTATGCAATACTTTGACATGATCCGAACTCATCACGATCATTCCAACGTCTCTATTACTTCTGAGTTGGGCATTATCAGTAGTCAGTTCTACATGTTCTTGAGGCATTATAGTTCTAAAGTTTCTTGATTTCTGAGATGGTCAATCTCATTGTCCTTCTGAAGATTACCCTCTAAAGATTCTCTTTGAGATAACAAGAGGTTCAAAAAGAGAAATTTCTTTTGAGAATTTCAGTATTTGATTTTTGTTTTGTCTTCTCCCTTTTGTCTGCTATACTCTGTACTTTCTTCCTCATGTGCCTCCTGTTTTGTTTTTCCCCTTTATGTTTCCCCTTGTCCAGTGTAAGGTGCTAGCCAGTATTGTGGCCAAGTCTTCTTGTTGCTTCCAGATTTGTGACATAAATATAGTATGCAGGGTTTTGGGCACAATGTCCTATACCCACTATAGCGAGCTGATGAAGTCAGTGAGTAAAGTCACAATAGAAATGCCACTAACATACATGGTACTACTGATGATCACTGGACAAGTGAGAGGCTGTCACTTCTGTTTGTACTGCTAGTTTTATAGTTCATTTCAAACTGGCTCTTCCAATCTGTGTATTTCCTCTTCCCTTTTCTTCTGTCTGTAGTTGCTCTTCGACCTAAGGAAATAATTTTGCATGGTTGTGATTATATTTTATTGCGAGTATGGGGATTTCTTGATACTCATGGAGATATTAATTTTCACTAATGGATGGGATTTTGGACTGCAGATAATTTCAGCAGTGTTAAACACAGTGGGAATCGCTAATGTTGGTGCTCAAAACACTGGTGGTAATGGTACCACACCAACGGTTACCATGGTGAGTGATTTTCAGTCCTTCACTGATCTGTGACAAGCTTGTCTCTCAACGATTTCTCTTCACTCTATATGCTTTCACAACCACACAGTGGTTTGCTTGAAGATTTGGGCTGATTATTGTATAATTGTAGACTCATGTACACCCACTGTTGGGACCTGATGGAGTCATTGGTAGTCATGGCAGCTTATCATTGCTATTTGTCATGAAGTTGATGGTCTGACGCTTCATGAGCGATCTTCATTATGTTATGACTGCACTCATTTTCATGTTACCTTCAAAGTTTTGTTGTTGAGGTTTCTCTGCAAGTTTGTAGTAACGTTTTTACAATCTGTGCACAACAGCTCCTCTTTTATGGCCAGTATATTCTAAAGAGTTATCAATTTTTACAGGCCATGTATGTGAGCTCACCTTTGAAGGCCATTTTAACTCTGTTGGTTTTCATTTTGCTCATGGATCTATTGTTGTGGGACACTTCTCATAATCATTAACTCTAATGGCGGTAGTCAACCCTACTTTATGGTGCTCAAGGGTAGAGGAATTAATATGCTGGATGGGTGCAGGGAGTACTGCCTACTCAAGGTGGAGAGACTGGTGGGACACAAGCAGAAGGAAGGCCAGCTCTGGGAGAGGAAGACAGTCAAGTCAGGGCTCTCGAACTTCAGATTGATGCACTCTATGGCGTGCCGCCGAACAATTCAGCACCTGGTGTCCCCTCTCCATTCCAGGCAGTCCAACATCCTGGGGTGTGTGCCTTGCAATCTAAGAATGTTTATGTAGGTTGTAGGTAGTGCCTGATGGTTGCCTCACATGCCTCAACCGCCTTCAAGTAGAAGCAGTGTGCTACACATTTGAAGCAACAGGACTATTGACAATGAAATATATGGTTACTTAAAAACTCTTTTTCAGGTTGTACCTGACGTTTTGACAACTATGTCCCAGTATTTGGACCGTCTGGAGCAGTCCTTCTCATCACGTGGTAAGTACATGTTTTGGGCATGGTGACTGCATACAATTACACTACTAAGAATCTGCTCAAATATGCGTATATACTATTTGTATCTCTGAGATCAAGTGCGAGAGTATCAGCAGGCAATGTGTTTATATGTGACAAGTTGATTCATACTTTGTGGATGCTCATGCATATGGGCATTTGAACCCTTCTTCTCCAACTGCATGTTTGTGCAGAAGCTGAAATGACTCAAATCCCAGATGGACGTGCAGTTTCAGGGACCAGTGTGGGCAGCAGTACACCTTCAGGTGTGGATACAGAGAGGACAAGATCCTCACCTGCTGCTCTAGGGGCTCTTGTGCAGAGGGTGAACAATCTTTTGCGGGGCCAAGCTAGCTCTGCCCTTGCTGTAAGTCTGTTCCTTGCCCAATCCAGAGAGCTGTTTGCATACCCTTTTTGTATAGGCAGTTGAATCAAAATCCCTTGACTGGTCTGGTTTCAATTATTTTAGGTCACTGATTCAGATTAAAGCCTACAGGTGAACCGACTGGTTTTGTAAGTTGATGCTCTGTCTGCTGGGAAATGGAGTTAACATGTGCTTGATAGATACTTTATGCAAGGAGAGCTGAGCATGCCAGGGAGCTTGAAAATGAACAATCAGAAATCAGGCATCTGTACTTCAATGCACATTCTGTGCCATGAAGAGGATTGTTGAGTTGGTCTTTGTCGATCACCATTGATTTTTGTCAAATGTTGGAAAGACTTTGGTAACTAGGGCATTAGTGCAGATTTTTTCTTTCTGATGGGCTAATCTTGGCTCCTCTGTGCCGGTGACATTCAACAGCATCTTGGGGAGCAGTTAGCAAATGAGGCAGAAATAACTGATGCAGCAGCTCGGGAGGAAGTACAACACACTGCATTTCATGATGGCAATCTCATTCAGCAAGTGGGAGCTTTGCTGCTGGAGCTTGGCCGAACTACTTTGTCTCTGCGCATGGGGCAATCTCCAGTGAGTTTACTGAGATTATGGGTGAAACACATTCAAACAGATCTGGAATTGCTGATGTCAGTGGGATTGTATGACGAACGCTCCTTGATAGTTTTTGTATGCTGGAATTGCCCTGTGCAGGGTGAGGCTGTTGTCAATGCAGGGCCTGCCATCTTTATATCACCTGCAGGACCGAACCCCATCATGGTACAGGTGAGCAGGATTCCATGTTTAAGAAGGTTCTATGCCAATTCAAGTTGTACAATGGATATTGTTTTAAGCCCAGTTCCATATTCAGCCTTGATGTGCTTTCATGGGGATTGAAATCTGTTTCTTTGCAATGGAATGCTGATGTCTTCATGGTTGTGCCCTGCAGCCTTTACCTTTGCAGACGTCAGCTGCATTTCCTATTGGACAGTCACAACCGCGCCCTCTTACATTGGCTCCATCATCTGCTGCAACTGGAACACCACGAAGCATTCACATTCACATCCACACAAGTGACCTTGGTGCTCCATCGGCCTCCCCCTCTCCATCCCTCTCATCTCCTCCACCCCAACGCTCAGCTCAAGAACTTGCTCTTGCAGCATCTCGAGCATCAGGTGGTGTGACTGTCCATCAGATGCCTGAGCGTGCAGACCTGAGCAGTCCTTCTCAAACATTGACTGATACAGGAATCACAATTCACCCAGTGAATGAGAGTCCTGGGGGGACCACTGCCACTCCAATACCCCCTGCACATACTGGCATGCAAGGGTCCATCATGACGTTTGATGAGCATGGTGCCATACGTGTCGTACCAGTGCATTCACATGCAGGTTCTAGTTCAGGGCATCCTTGGGCTTCTTTTGAAACTGGTGCCCATTTTCATCCATTGCTCGCCAGATTCCAGCACCAGTTTTCAGGTCAACCTTTCACATTGTCACGAAATGCAGTGCCCCCTGTATCCCAACCTGCTTCCACAACACATGTGGCAGCATCAAGGCAGCCTAATCTGACTACTGACACCCAGCAAGGTGAGAAGGGGCAGGCTGGAGTCCTCCATTGCATGTCTGCCATTTGCCATTCATGATGAAGGTGATGGTCCTGATACTCTGAATGTCACTCACAAAGTTGTGACTGCACTTATCTCTTCTCCCCCCTCCCCTCTTTTGCTGGTACTGACACATTGTGACCTTCAAACCATTTGTGGAGTTTTCTCTGCAATCTCATTGATAAATTGTTGAGTCACTCATTTCACATGTGGAATCTGAATTTTGTTTTGGCTTTCATATATCAAATTTGGCAGATACATGGTATTGTCTTTGGTTGAAAAAGTGAAGGAATTGTGGTTGGAACAGGAGCATCTGGAGCTGCAGGAACAGGGGACAGAGGCAATTCGATGAGTGGAAGTGGAGGGGTGGATGTAGCCAGGCTGGTTACATCGGTGGCACCTTTACTACACCATCTTGCTGAAGCTCTGCAGAATGGACCACCACCACTAGGTGCTCAGGTGCTTGTCTTTATTCACCCTGTGTTTCTGAGTGCACCCTCACTCTTCCTAGACTTTGCATTGACAATGAGGTGATTGTTTTAGCAGTCCACTCAACCACAACAGTCAAGCATGGAAACAGATGTAAGAGGAGCAGAAGATCCACAGGCTAGTAGTGGGTCAGCAGAAGGTCTGGGTCGCCAGTCCATTGGGGAAGGTGGAGTTGTAAGCATGGAGTTAATGGCAAGCAGTGAGGATGGTCAGATAATGGCCACAAATAGCCAACCTACCTCAGGGGAGACTATGGAAGTGGGTGAGAGCGGTGACACTAGTGGACCCAGTCTTGTAAGTCCACCAGTTGGCCTAGGGCTTGGAGGCCTTCAGCCTCTTCTACCCAGGGTAAGTGGTTTTATTTGGCTGGCTTGTGTACCAATGCTGAGAAGATGAGGACACCAGCATTGTGTTGGGAGACTCATCTCTCACTTTGTTGTCACAGTTAATGGTCTCACCTGTGGCTTATGTTCAGGATTTCTGACAAAAGGTTTTCAAAGGCATTTCCAGGGATGTGTGGTGATCACTGGTAGTCCTAGCCTATTTTTTCTATGTTTGGGACATAGGTTATTTAAACAAAGATTAGAAGTGCATGCATTGATTGGTTGGTGATACTCAGACAAGGAGGAGGCGACAGCAATCCCAGCACTCAGAGGAACAACAGCGCCAAGCAGGACAGAGTCTGCTGCGGAACTTGGCAGGTTATCAGGAGGCACCTGGGGATACACCAAGTCGAAACAGGAGAGCCCCTGGGCTAGGAAATATTCTAAGAGCAGCAGGGGTTGGAAGTGAGACACAGCAAGCAGGCCCTGGGATTCTTGGGCAGTTCATGCGAAGCCCAGCAATGGAGACACTTGTACAGCAAGTGATGCAGGGAGTTGGTGATGTAGAGGCAGCAAGTGGAGGCCGCCGTGCAGCTCCAGCTGCTGGCCAAGACCTAGGAGGGATGTTGCAGCACATGATGCCCATGATGTCTCAAGTGCTTGGTGGTGGAGCCCTGTCTATGATGCCTCCTCCTGCAGTTGCCACAGGTTCCCAATCTCAGGCTGAAGGTGGGAGTGCAAGGGACACATCTGGAAGTGAACGATGGAAGCAGGCTCTTACTCCAGTGAGTAGCTGTGGTGCTTTTAACTTGAAAACGCTCATCACAATCACTATCTGCCATTAGTTGGGAAATCTGAACCAGGCAACTGATACATAGCAGACATGATATGCACAAATGAAGAATCCACTATAAGCTGTAACCTCTTCTCCTAGTTTCCTCTACAGGTGTTGCCTTGTCCAGAGACTGGTAAAACATAGAATGGTGGACAGGTCAAGTGAAAGGAATGTGCATATTGCTTGCAATGTAGCCAGGAAAGCACGGGTGTGGTAAAAGTTGTGGATTCTGCATGAAATTGCAGGAGGAGCAGTCAGGATGGAGTGAGACAATGACAGCTGACGAAGAAAGCCAACAGTCCATGCCACCACAACGGCCCTTTAGTGATGTGTACTCACGTGGCTCACCTGTTGCAAAACGGCAAAAGGTATGCTTGCCAGACAAGGGATGCTCCAGATTCTACTCTGAACTTTCCAGGAGTTGCATTTATCTCATTGTTGCCAACTAGATTGCTGAAATCACAGTGTCTCCAGTTGTTGGTTCCGAGATTTTCTGGCATTTAGACTTTGAGGAAAAGTGGATTGATTTTTGAGGAGGTTGCAGACAGAGATGGAGGGAACAGCACAGAGACTGGAGGAAGGAGAAACAGCACAAGAGGTGCTGAGGAGTGTGGCCGATGCAGCTGGCACACGGGTGCTAGGCAACAGTAGTGTAACCACTAGCACAAGCTTGGCACAGCACGTGTCGCAGGCAGATGGCCTGGCTGATGTAAGTGGTGCGTTGTCTTTGCTGTAAAAGAACTTCATTTGCTTTTTAGGTGGGCAGATGAGAGACAACATAGCAGGTTTTTAGAAGAGTTCTGGTTTAACCCTGGATGTTTCACCAGTTATATTTTCCTTAAAAGGGGATGTGTTGAGGCACTTGGGGACTGGTGCAAATCTAGATGGGAGTGGTTGAGGCACTGAATTGTTTCTTTAAGCAACAGCAGTGCTAAATCATTGTCGGTGAGGAACTTCAATTTCTTGTTCCTTCCCAAGCATTTATTGGAGGTGATGTTAGTCGGCAATTTGTTATTTTGGAAGTTAGAACTCTAGAGGTGGCATTCAAAAAGGATTGTCCACTAGAGTGTTGAGTATTGCAGGGAGGAATTGATAACTATGTTGCTTTTACTGTAGCAACAATTGCCATTCTTAGGCATCTTTCTTGTATTTTTGATGTCAGGGATGCACAAAAGACTGCTGATAAGTATCTCTCTATCATTACTATCTGCTTTGTGTACCAAAATTGTTTCTTAAAAATCTTGTGAGTCATAGTGTGCAAGTGGTACCATAATGGTTGGTGCATAATGTGTGCATGTACGGCAGGCGTATTTGGCTGTGCTTTTCCATGATCTAGCTGCCCGGGTGGCAGCTGACCCAGATTTTGAAGATGGTTCTCGATTCCCAAGTGCAACCCGTGTCTTCCAACAACATTCAGATGCACCTACTGAGGCAGATGGACATTAGCCCTCGTCTCTTTCCTGTTAGATGCTTGCTTACAACATTGCAACGTGAGGGTTTTTTCACATGAGTTCATGACTAGTTCAAGTAGGATATTAGGTTGCGAGAGAGCTGAATGTCAGCCAAGCTGCTGCATTGTGAGTCTGATTTTTAGTGGAAGTGTTAGTGTTTCCACGGCCACTTGAGGCCTGGCTTTGAGGCAAAGGCCTACTGTTTTGCATATTAGAGGCAGTTATATAACTCTTAGCTTGTGCTACACAGTGTCTGTAATGACTGCATTGCCTCCTGAAATCCAGCTCTGACCCTATGTCCTTTTCTGCAGTTGGATGTTATCCCGTTTGAGGTATATTACATTAGGAACAGAGTGATCAATGTAGTTTCTTCTAATTTTTGTTTCATCGTTGGGTGGTTTGTTCCATCTCAACTGATTATGTAACTTTCCTTGACCAGCTAGTTATTCATTGAGGCCAAATATTTGTTCTGTGGGTAGCTGTCATATGAAGCTTCCAAATTTTTGAGCCCACTTCCAAGCTAATCTGATTCTGGTGAATGTCTCACTCAGCAATTCACACAAGGGGTTTGCAGTAGATGTGCAAAGTCAGCACTGGAATTTGTTGCAGTACGTAATGATGTGAGGATATCATAATAATGTGCACTTGTTGCTTTATGACTCTTCACTTCTGGTGGACAGCTCTTCTAACTGATGGCCCAATGTTCCTACAGTGTTTGTACTCATTCAATTATTCCCTCCATGTTACCATTTGTGCACATATCTTGTGTGAGTAATTTTGTCTAATTATTTTCTTAATTTGTGTTTGTTGACTCTGCCTGTAAGGGAGATACTGCAGATGGTTTTCATTTGTGAAATAATAGTTGCTCTCCTTGTGGATGAAAATGATTGTCATTACAATATCTGGACATAGTACTAGACTTTTATGATCACCAACAAAAATACAGGTATGATGGGAGCTTTATAGTATCATTGACATCTTGAAGAAGGAAATTATGTGTTGATAGTTGATATTGTTGACGTATGTATAAGTATATTGGAACAATACAAGTTAAGTAATTGATTTTCATGAACTTCTCTAATCTTGATCTAGCATGCAGTTATATTTAAGCTCAACTGCAAAAAGCAATAGGGAAGGAAAATCATTTTCAGGGATCACAGAGTTCTGTCCCTGAAATGCATGAAATGGCATAGAACAAAAATATTAAGATTTAGCACTACTATACTTGGGCTCCATGGTGCTGTGCACCACCAGTGACAATTGATTAAACAATTGATGACAAAAAATTATTGATTTTATAAATATGAAGTTCTATTTGAATGAAAATATTGAATGACATTGCATGCACCTTGAATTAAATTGAAATTTAATTCAATTGAATTCAGACCTAGGAAATGGTTAGATTTAGATGTGGTTAATTTAATTTTTTTGAAATTTTTTGCAACTGACTGATAGATCATGTGAAGCAGTCTCAAAATTATTCAAGATGAATGTACTAGAGTTCTTGCACAATGGCGTATTCTTGGGTTTTTCAACATTCATGAGTTTTCCATAATGCAGAGCAATCTTGTTCATGATGTAACCTTCAGATCAATTGTCTGAAGACGGTGAGAAAATCAGTTTGGTCCGTTTTTTTCTTTTTTTTCTCCTCTCTACTGTTTTCATCCTGACTTTTGATTTCGTACTCTATTGCGTAAATACAACTACGAAATGGATCTGCCCAATTAACTAGCGACCAGTCTTTGCAAAATTTAGGATGGAATATAAAGATTCCCAATTGGTTGCATAAGACAATTCTTTCAGCAAATTGGTAACTGGTAAGCTGCTGGAAATTTTAGCAATCAACAGTAACACAACATTTAGGAGTGCAACTTCCAGAAAAATGC
>Ga0116228_10002122_pt1 | contig 17020 bp, 18 predicted proteins | sample S1TSphfallax_2_FD_89694 | JGI IMG/M metagenome (GOLD analysis project Ga0116228, IMG submission 89694) | Host-associated microbial communities from peat moss isolated from Minnesota, USA - S1T2_Fc - Sphagnum fallax MG | ecosystem: Host-associated > Plants > Peat moss > Unclassified | place... | reverse complement strand
TGTGCCAAAGTTGCCAGATTTTAAGGATTTTTTTCTTCCTTCTGAAATTGCCATATTTGGACGATTAGGTTCCAGCAAGTTGCCAAAATATAGCTAGATTTTTAACATTTTCTACTTTCTCCTCCAACCCTAAGCCAAATTTGGCCTATTCCTCTTGTGGATGATTGTCAGTGTGGCTAAATCACAAAAAAAATTTAAAAATAAACCCTGATGTTAATGTTTGATATTAGACATTTGAACTTTCCAACACAATTTTTTGTTCTTTAATTGATTTTTTTGGGAACTTCAATTTCATTTTATGCTTGCACAATTAGAGATTTTTTCCACCCCAAATTTCAGATGTTGTTTCATTGACTAGCATCCCCCAAGAGGGATTAAGCATTAAATGGCAACTAGATTTTAGAACCTATCTAAACCATTAAAAAAAAGTGCTACAAAAGCACAGTCCGAATGTGACAAAAACAATCAAATCTCAAAATCTGGTAATTCTTTTTAGAAATTTTTGAAAATGTTGTGACAGAATACTCCCTTTTATTTTATTTTATTTTCATTTTGGTAAAATTTTGCACCCTAAACAAAATGCCATGCAGAATAGGCCTTCCACTATCACATATAAACACATTTCAGCCCTTCAATTGCATTGCAAGAATGCCAAATTTAGTGATTGAAAATATATACATATCAACATTGATTATCAATATCAACTAACTCTCAACTTAGCCATAATGCCTTTGATTATGAAGATGGTACAAGTAACAATAATGAAGGATCAAACAAAAAAAAAAGGAAAAAGAATTTTATACATTGAAATCTACTTCTTTTGGGACAATTATACCTTGCCAAGTGCCCTATTTACCCTCAAGTTTTACAAACATATGTAACAAAAAAGACATTGTGGAATAAAACACACCTAATTACTAGAATCCTGTGATCAGGGAAAAAGCTCTGGATTGGAAAAAAATCATACTAAAAAAAAATACAAAATACAAAAGGGCCATATTATGGTTTTTGCATGCAAGTAATTCAATTCAAAGCATAAGCATACATCTTAACTAAGCATCTTAACAAAGAGCCTCTTTATTGATTGGCCCATCATTAAAATAAGTTATCAAAGTTTCTAGTCAAGACTCTCAAGATACAATTTAAATTTCCTGTCCCATTGGGTCATAGATATAAACTTCTAATGTTCAACTTTGAGCAAAAGAAATGGTTTTGAGCATGGTGCTACAAAGAACACTCTTCTTCAAATTGAAAACAATTTCATATATTCTTTTTAATTTATTCATCATGTCCCTTTGATTTATTGTTACTTTTCATAAGTATGTTGTTGATAAATGTATTTTTATAATCTTGAAACATCACCTATTTCCATCCATAAAGTATAGCCCAATAAGGTATTGTAGGCCCAAGTCAATGCATAATTATTGCCTAAAATCATGGCCCAATAAATCCAAATCCATGACTACATCCATCGTAGTTGTTTAGGACATTATGTGATTGTATGATTGGATAGCATATGCTGGGAAAGTGTAGATTGAATTACTTACATGCATCTAAATAGCGAGGTGTACAACAAGTTGCCTATGTTAATTTAGGGTAAATATAAATATAAGGTAGGTTAACTTAGGTAGTTAGGATAATCATAAATTTGAGGACTAACCTAGGAATCATAAAATATTTATGGAAAAGTTACATCAATTTTTATTTTTTTAATATGCGGATCATTCATCAAAGTTCATAAGTTGTGCACAAGTATATATTTAGTTATTTGCAAATCCAAATTGTATGAACCATTTTCCCATAATGCAAGATGCAAACATGTGCATCAAGCTATGTGCTCTAGAGCTTGTAAATGCTTGTCTTTTGCGAGGTGAACATTTTCTGGTTGGAAATATTTTAGAACATTACGGGAAAGGGGTTCAAGAACTTGCAAGTCTATTAAATGTTTCACTCGTGATAGAGCTACATACAACATGCCATTTTTCTTTGAATTTCATTGGGATGGATGTAAGAGTAGTCCAAGGATAGTTCTTGAAAGGGTTAGTCCTTGGCATTTGTCAATTGTGAGAACAAAAGTAGGGATAATGGGAATTTGTTCAATAGAAACAATGAAACTTCAATTTGGAATTTTGATGAATACATTTTGTTCCAATATTGAGTGGATGCCAATAATGTTAAGCAAAAGTTTAGGATCTAAAACTTGGTCATGGCCAAGAAATTTTATGAAAACTACTTCAAGTAATATGGATGAAACAAAGATTGTGTACCCAGAACTTTCATCAATGACTTGGTGATGTGTAATTACATTTTCTAGCAACTAGTAACCAATGACATGACCCAAGATGCCATTAACAACTTCCTTGGGTCCAGAGTTATTTTTTGTGCACATGACAGGCATTCTTATTGCAAGTTCCAAAATCATTGGCAAATGACTTGTTTTGTCATCGAATAAGCATTTGAGGCTTAAATGTTCATAAACAAAAAAAATTGAATGGCAACCCCTAGTGACACAAACATGGAATTGTATTCATGGAAATTCACTTTGTATGGCAAATAATTTTGCACATGACTAGTTGTAGGCGGCTTGAAGCAAATTTGATGTAAGTAAAATAGGTTTGAATTCAAAAATGGTTGCTACAATATTGAAATCTATATGTTTCAAGTTGATGACATTGACATTGATGCACCCCCAAGCTCCTTGATGGACTCAACTATGAGTCCAAAGGTGAAGATAGTGGAAGGAGAAGGAATTGGGGCGTGCTCCTTGGCTCACAGCACTTTGAGGGTAGAAGGGCGTGCTGGAACTCTAGGATGGGGACTAGGAAAATTGACAAGAAAATCAATTAGTTACACGGACTTGCACAAACCAAACCACAAGTTTGTTAGTGCATAGCTGGAGCACTTCAATGCACGGACGAACCACGAGCAAACATGGACTCATAAGACTCACCACAGCCCAGACTTGGGGGAAGTCACCACCTTCCCCTTTATAGTATACTTTATGCTTGGCCACAAGATCAGCACCCAAATGTCATTTTGTATTGGGACTCCCAAATGAGAATCTCGAAATTCCCACACATGGGACTCCTGTGACTTTGGGGGCCTATAATTTTGTGTGCAGACCTCCGATTAAGATGAGGTCTGAAGCAAAGTTGTAGCCCTTGTTGAGAGCTTTCCAAAGAGTTTACCAATGGTACGTGGCATGCCAGCTACATGCAAGGAAATTGGGGCGACTCTCGACTTTTAGTAGTTAGGAGTCAAATTGGCAATTTGACTTCCGACCCTTCTTTTGGCCATAACTTGTGTATTAAGTGTCCAAATGGATCATGCAAGCCCATTTTAAGCATCTAAGTTCCAAGAACTTTCCAATGACATAAGGAACTGTTCAATCCAATGGGTTTTGACCCCTGAAATTTTTCTCTGAAAAATTAGGAATCCATTGGGAGTCCAACTCCCAAAATGGGAGCTCACTTGGGAATGTGAGGGTTTGTCCCTCACACTCTCCCACATTCCCGGGGCATGAAATGTGACTCTCAAGCTTCCTTCTTGGCCCGCACCTTTGCAATCCCTTGCCTTGGTCGTGAGCCCAAGGCTAAGGTTGTGATAGACATCATGGCTAGGAATTCCAGTGCAAAACCTCTAAAAGAATGTTGCAAAATTTGGGTTGTCTTTTTGTCGCATGATTTATGTCAAGTAGACTAAATGGTTAATTTTTTTATAGAAGTTATAACCAGCCCAATTTTGAACAAATGCATTTGGAGAAGGTTGCGTAAATAGTGTTGGGCTAAATGTAGGGCTAAGTTGGAGCCAATTGTCATAATAGAATATGTGCGTTCCATCAACAACAATGGTGGGGCACTCTTTTAATTGCCTCAAGCATGCATCTATTGATCCAAGAATTGTTTATGCACATGTTGAAGTTTCTTCATTGATTAACATACATAGTCCAATAAAATATTCAAATTTTTTAATAATTGGTTGGGCACTTCGTGGCTTTCCATGGAAGTTGAAATTGAATGTTGCATGAATTATTTGACCTTTAACATTAACAACATCAATTCCCATTTGGGCAACAACCATCACAAAGTTCAATTGTTGCCAACTAGAGGCTAAGGTCAATAAAGCCCGAATGACATGACTCCTACCAATTCTTGCATTTCCACCAAGCCATGCAAAAAAAGGTTTCATAGGTGTAGGATTATCATATGAATTGAACAATATGTGCCTTACCAACATGAACACAGCATGTTGCTTTTGGTTAATATTATAAAAATTGAAACATCTTTCAAAGAAGGGTACTTTATAAAAGGAGATGAAATAGTACGAAGGGGTGTCCAATCCATATGAGTTGTAGCTATGGCTATCATTTCCACAATGACCAAATGCATATTGAATTTAATAAATGTAGTTGTAAAATGTTGAAGGATTGGATTGGCATGTGGAACATCAGGAAGATCTTTCATTCTAACTTGAAATGTTGTTGGATCAATGTGGCAAAATGTGATGGGAGCAACATGTGGAAGAAAAACAACTAAATTTTTAACAATTGTAGTTGAATTAAGTATAGTGTTGATATCACCATATATAGATTATGAAAGGTTAGAGTTTTCCATGTCATTATCAAAGTTAGATTCATGATTCTCATTTGGATTGATGCGCTCCCAACTCCTTGAGGGACTCAAATGTCAATCCAAACTGAAAACAACGGAAGAATAAGGAATCGAGGCACGCTCCCTGGCTCACAGCACTTTGGAGGGGTAAAGGGGTGTGTTGGAATTCCAAGATGGGACTAGAAAGAATTGACAAGCTTCAACTACTCACACAAACCTGCACAAAACCAACATAAAATGGTTAGTGCATAGTTGGAGCACTTTTGGTGCTAAGACGAGCCACAGGCAATTCGAACTCACAAGACTTAGCACAGCCCAGACTTGGGGGAAGCCACCACCTTCCCCCTTATAGTATACTATGTGCCTCTCCATGAGGCCCACATCCAAATGACATTTTGTCTCGGGATTCCCAAGTGGGAGTTTCGAAATTGTCAAAGTTGGGATTCCTGTGACTTTGGGGGCCCATAACTTTGTGTGAAGACCTCTAATTGAGATGAGGTTTAAATAAAAGTTGTAGCCCTCGTTGAGAGATTTTCAATGGTGTGTTGCAAGCCACTTGCACGCCAGGAAATCGAATTGATTCCTGACTTTTAGTGGTCGGGAGTCAAAGTGCCCATTCGACTCCTGGTCTTTCTTTTGGCCATACCTTATGGTGCAGATGTCCAAATGAATCATGCAAGCCCATTTTAGATATCTACGTTTCAATATATTTCCAATGATATAAAAAACTCCTCAATCCATTAGGTTTTGACCCTTGCAATCACTCTCTGAACATTCGGGAGTCCACCAGGACTCCAACTCCCAAAAGGGGAGTTCCCTTAGAAGTGTGAAGGTCTATTCCCTCACACTCTCTTGCACTCCCGAGAGCATGCGGCATGACTCCTGAACTTCCTTCTTGGCCTGCAACCTTACAACCCCTTGCCTTGGTCATGAGCCCAAGGCTAGGGTTGCGACATGGATCTTCTTCAGAATATTCATTATTGTTGTAGTAAGGTGGATTTGGTGTAAAAAAGTTGGTGTCATTTGGGTGGTCCAATAAAAATTTTAGATTCATGATTAATGCCATTCATCTCATTTGTTTTTTGTTTGCCCACATAATAATCCTTACAACGATCTATGTAAACTTGCATGGCAATTGATTGGTTGTGTGATTGAAATGTGTGTTCCCATGAAATATCATCACCCAAGAGGTCGTTGAGGTAGCAAAAGGGTTTATGCAATATAAGTAGTGTCTAGAAGTAGGAAAGGCGATTTTCAAGTGCCAAGTCCTCTTGTGATATATTTGATAATTGAACTTTGAAAACATTGACAATATAAAGGTTTGAGCCTTTAGAAAATGGGAAGCCCATTGAGGGTGGGGTTCTTTGAATAGGAGTTGTTTGACAAAAATAATTTTTTTGTTAGTTGAGGTGAACTCATAAAGGGACAAGTGTTCCAATGAGTTTGGACAACATGAATAATCCGTAATGGGTGTGTAGATAACCACATCTCCATTTTCAGATCTTACAAATGAAACCTCCACGATATCTGCATTCATCAAAATATCTAGAAGGTGCCTTATGAATAACATGGAAAATTTGTGAGATTCGTAAAAAGGACTACCTCAAAGTAGATATAAACATGCCATTAAAGCTACAATATTTTGCTTAGAGGATAGACAACATACCATCCTTGATGTCCTCTTGTGTCTTTTTATGTTAACAATCACATCATCGAGAAGGTTAGACTCCCGACTAACCTATTTGTTGAATGCATTTAAATGGATGGCATCCAAATTCTCAAACTTATGGTTTTTGGTTGTGTACTTCATAATGTAATATGTTACATCAAGTCCATCTCCACCAATGAAGCAACATATGGGATGGTTGCATTTGAATGTGGTAATGACTACTGGAGAGTTCCATTAATGTATTTGTTGCCAATTCAACATTGTGGAATGATCTTGAAATTGACATTGACCACTATCATTAAAATGGTTGATTGGGGGAAAGCAAAGCGACACACAATTCTAAAAGGCATATGTGCAAACTTCTTGAAACAAGATTTTGAATGAGCCCAAGAATGGCTTTGGTACCTTAATAATGTTAAGGTTAATACAATTGAATCCACTATAAAAATATTGGACTTTGCATCTGGAAAAGGTAATGGATCTAATGCATTAATGAGGTTTTCAATCTCAGTGGGATTGAAAATTTCAGGTTGAATACCAATGGAGGTCATTAATTTGGTACTTGTTTGTTTCAATAAATGTTCATTAATGAAACAAGTTTTACATGTTGGGCAATTTTTTGCAATAAAAGCACTTGTGTTTTGCTTGGGCCTTTTGAAAACAAAAACAAGTAAGACCAACACTTGGAGAGGACCATCACAGTCAAAACAAATTGCCCCTTTCGAAATGGGTATTTTTGTTTGGAAAAGTGTTGTTTTATGTGCAATGAAGCGATTCATAAATGGGGAATTTGGATCTCTAACAAGTTTTTATAAACCTAGTGGTAGTGCTTGGCATGCCATGGGTATATATCAATAAATGGGCGTGTAGGTTCCTAGATCCTTGGGATTTCGTGGATGTAAAAAGCCCTCTACAAAAGCCAAATAATCCACCACCTAGAATAGGACATTGTAATTCTTAATCCATCCCATCAATATGTCAATGACGATATTCATGATCCAGTCAAAATATCGAGCGTAAGCCACAAGATTGTTGGTTGATATGAGTACTCATTCAAATGAACTTGGTAGGATGATGGCATCCATATGGCGAAGTTGGCCATTGGAAATCACCCTAGCATAATTGGTGACACACCAAACACCTATATGAACTATCATGTGAGGAATTACCAAATTCATTAATTGGTTTATTTGATATTACACTTTTTGATTAGTATAGATCGTATTAAGAATGGTTAGTTGCACTATTTGGAGTGATATTGAAAAAGTGGGATGGTTGGCCCAAAGTTGCTAATTTTGAAAATAAGCGTGTTTGGGCTTGTTGTATTTCCTCATTGGAACCCCAATAATGTTTAAGTCCAATGTGCATCCCACCTTGTAATGCAAATATAGGGCCATTGATAGGTGGCACTTGCAAAAGCATTGGTAAACCTTAGAGGAGGCATGTGTGACATGTGTCTTGATAATGGAGTACACATAATAATTGGTTATAAGTAACACCACAATCAAATGTATTTAGTGATTGAGTAAATTCAAGAAAAATGTTATGAAATTATTGTAAGTCAAAAAACAATGACTCACAGCTAGATAACAAGATTCTTTCATCTTACAATTGCTACTTGTGTGACATCAACAAGGTGGACTTTGCAACAAACATAGACAAAGGTGGTTACATGGTTGCAAACAAGCATATCAAACGTTATTAAGGAAAATGTGTGGTGTTGAACAAATCACCTTGAGGATAATTGCAAGGTGTTAACCATGTAAGTTTCTAATCCTAATCTTGTTGGATGTTATTGGTATGGATTGCCGCAACCATAAGGGAATAATTTAAGAAATTGATATTTCCAAATATCACAATTATAATCATTAATGATTTTAGTTGAACAATAGACCACCATATCGTCATGTGAAGGTTGGTCAACAAACATTTGTATAAACTGCCTTGTGGACTTCTAGTGAATTAATTTGGGAGTGAAATCCAAGATAAATGATGAATTGTTAATGAATATTTCTGATTTTGTATCAATAATAATTTCTGGAGTTGGGTTGGCATGTCTATCTCCTAAAATGTCCAAAGAGTTTGCAACTTCCACGAAAGTATTAAGTAGGTCTAAAACATCTAACATGTCAATGATTGAATTTGTATGAATTGTTGTCTAAAAAGGGAAAATGTTAAGTAATTTGATTTTGAAATAATTGGGGTCAATATATAAAATATACGAAAAATGTATGAAGATGCACCTTCTGAAGGAGTTGTAATTTCTACATGTTTGTAGCATGGGTCGTTAGATTTGTAGAAATTCAAGATATCAATAAATGCAGGATTGCAAACTAAATATTTTTCTATAGTTGCAATGAATTGAGCTAATGTCAAGGCCCCATAATTGAAACTTTGAAACACCGCATTGTTGTAATGTTGGTAGGAAGACGGGCTACAAGTGGGGTTGGTGTTACAACAAATGCATAACTATGGGAACAAATTGTATGATTTTGTCCGAATTTCACAACAAATAACCATACACTATTCTAAGCCAATGTTATCATAGCCAATTATGTCCTAGTTAGGGAATGAAATTTCTTCGGAAGGATTCCCATATATAGCCCATTGGTAATGGTGAATTGGGGTGGCCCATTACACAAAGCTTTTTGAAATGATACAATACATGTTTTACAGATTGAAAGTTGTGGAAAGTTTGGCAATAAAAGCAAATGTGATGAAATTCCCCCAATTGCTAATAACATACCTTCAAGAATCTTGCATGTGGGTTGAAGTGCATAATGATTCAAAAGAGTTGGTGGGAAGTTTAAAGGAGGTTGTAATTTTTGCCTCATGAGCTCTAGAGGTAATTCTTCTAGGAAGTATTAATGCAAGGATGATGTTGGGAAGAAGATTGTCACAAAAAACACAAATTGATTCATCCATTATTGTTGTTAAACACAATTTAGCCATATCCTATACTTGATGAAGGTGAGGTGATTCAACAAGACCAATAACATTTTCAGCATCTAATAATTCGAGATAAATTAATAGGTTTAATCTCTAAACATTTCATTTTTTGATTTCCGTGTCACATTGGTTTCGCATATATATTTTCGATTGTTCAAATCTTTGTTTTCAAATTGTAATAGATTCTTTTGCATATTTCTTGCATGCATAATCATTTTGCTTAGCTAATCAACTTTCATGTTCGATAAAAGATTCATTTGCACATTGTTTGCACATTTGATCTCATTGCAACTTTAGGTGATGTTGATGAGTCATACATGATTCAGATGAATCCATTGAATTTGCAATGTGTGTACAATAAGAAATTGAATTTATCAAATAAAAGTTTGTAGCAAAGATTGTTTTCAAATTATATTAAGGTCAAATTTTTTTTACAAACACAATTTTGTAAATATGAATGTATACTAAATTGATTCATGAGTCATTTCTATTGTTTATTGTAAGCATGAAATATTATAGTTCATGTGAAAACATTTCAATTTTCTATTCAATTGTTAGTAATAAGTGTATCCAATTTACAATATACAATCAAATGCATTGAATAACATTAAGATGAAGAGATCGATTTGACCTAAAAGATGTATTATCAGCCAAAATGAGGATAATGAAATATAGGCATGTTACAATTTAGCTTAATTACTTTATTCCTACATTGACATGAAAAGGCACATGAAAAAACACATATGGTAGTGAATTGTGGTTGAATTAATGGGATGATACCCAAGGGTTTTTTAAATAAATGATAAAATGAATCTATAATATCCAATAATTATTCAAGGAATACCTTGAAATCCACCTTCCTTATATAATTAAGATTAGAATAAATTTACGATAAGTATTATAATAGATTGTAAATAATCAAGCTATAGGTATATGTGAAACAAAGTTTAAGTTGTATTCCTTTGCACACACATGCACCCATGTATTAGTGTTTCAAATTATAGTTTAAAGGAAGTATGATTAATTTTTGTAAACCAAATAACTTTTCCATTTGCAAATACAAAAACAATTATCCCAATTGATTATGTGTATTTCAAAGTTTACATTGGAAAAACTAGGGTCACTACCTTGGTTTCATAATGTTTGGATTTATGGTGTAAAAGTTATTCATTATTAAATGATTTTCACTGAAATTTAAATTAAAAAATTAGTTGAAATTTTGAAATGAATTGGGTTGTGAGTTTGGCATTTTTGGAAAGATATCCATGAGCAGGATTTAATGGAATTTATAAGTTTTAGACCTAAGATGTAAGACATATTGAATATTAAGTGATTTTTGTCACTAAAAATTCAGCAAAAATCCAAAATGTGAATAGAAAGTGGATTAGGCTGCAATAGTGATAAAGCTTTTGGGTTTTATTCAAAATCAAAATTAAAAATAGATAAATATGAAATTACATTGTACATTTAAAATTTAACTTAATTTTAATTTTATATTAATTTTATCAATGGATTTTTTGTGAAGGAATTTTTAAAATATTTTTAAATATATAATTTTTGTTTTAATCATTTTAATAAATTAATGATTTTGTAAACATGTGTTAAAGTCATTCTTGCACTATGTAATTCGTATCACCAACATTGAGGAAGTTGAGAAAGTTGAGTTTTTGGTCATGAAGTTTTGTATATTTACCCATATTTTATATAAACTTGAGTTGAATGCACGTGTTAAAAAATACTTAAAATAATTGAATTAATTTTCATTATTTTTTTGTTTTCAAACTCTACAAGTCCAAAATTTTCAAAACTTTTAAAACTTATAAATCATTATGATTGTTCAAAAGGAGGGTTGTTCAATTGATGTCCCAAAATGACATCCCAAGGTGGGATGTCAACATGTCAAACACTTAAAAATCCAAGTGTCCTTGGTAAATATCCAAATTAGTGTAATGTATTGTTTGAGAGTGACCTAAAGTCTTGGTCAATGTCAAAAACATGTTGGAACAAAATCAATTTGATGACAAAAGATGACATGAAAATAACAAAAAGACATGAAAATGAATAAGAAATGACAAATTATTAATGATGAACAACAAGTGATTTCAAATGGCATGTTGAAACACCAAGGATGTTAGGACATTGGATAAGATTTTCATTTTCATTTTTGGGCAACATGAGGTGCCAAAGGGCACTAAGGGCACTAGATATGACATCAAGGACCATTCGGGTGTCCAAAAATAGGTCAAGGGACATTAGAGGCATTAGGGTTCAAATTATTATTGTTTAAATCAAATCATGAAGGGTGTTAAAGGCCATTGAGAAGATTATTGGGAAAGTCTATTGGGAAGTGCTAGAAAGGTTTTTAAAATATTTTTACATCAATTTGAGGGGGTGGGGGATGGAAAGGATATTGAAAACAACAATGGTGCCAAGTAGAACATTGAGGAACACCATGGCATCCTTTTTTTGGATACATTGGACAAGTTGCATATTTTTTTAATATTTAAAATTATGTGTTTAAAAAAAAATCTAACCACCAAATTTCTCTATGGGGTTGTAGCTTATAACAAAAAATGTAAAGGGGTCTTGGACACTTCAAGTTCATGTCATATTTATACCAAATTTGGCTAAATTATATTTTGGATTATCGACAATTTAATTCCATCAAAAACATGAAAAAAAACCTTACATATCAAGGGTTTTGAAAAGATTAATATTTTCAATATATTCTTAAATTTCATGTTCTAGAATTGATCAAAATGAAAATATTAGTTATTAATAATAAATTAATCATTTTAATATATTAATAATATGATCCTATATTAGTTGATTGTTACTGGCAATGCAAAATTATACAAAACCCACATGCAAGTAAAAGTTATATAACCTTGGATCAATCCAAAGCTTTTTCCTCGGCATTTTTATGCAATTAAAAAAAATAAATTACCACCTAACAATATATTTATAAAACTTCAGAAAGATTTTTTAAATATTAATTGGTAGGAATGTATCTCTAATTGGATTCATTGATTATTCACTTATATTTACTTTATTTGGTTTTTCATAATTCATTATTTTTTCTATAAAAAAACTAAACTATTTTTTTTTCAAAATTAAGTTTACCTCATGACCTTAGCCAATTTGAAAATCTTTAACTTATTTATTTTCATTTTCTCACTTGTAATGTGTGATTTTTTCTTTTTATTTAATTCATAATTCATATAGAGCCTTTGAAATTTTCCATATTTTAATAGTCATAAATTAATTGCATTTTATAAGCAATGTAACATACTAAAATAAACGTTATGATAAATTATTGTGTTGTAATAAATTATTAAATTTCCAAATTATGGCAACTTATAACAAATTTCAATAACATCATCATTTTATATTCAAAATAGGTTTTATTCGATAGTATGGCAATGAACAACTAATCTCCAAATGAACAAAAAGATGCACAACATAAAATTTTGATCATTAACATATTAAAAGGAAACAACAAGCAACATCATATTCAAGTGTTTGGGAAAGCATGGGCAAGTTCTTTTTTTTTAGTAGCAAAACATGCATCAAAGAACAAATGTTCCAAGTAATCATGGAAAATACAAGTGCATATTAGATGCATATTCGGTATTCAACTCAACTACAATTGCACAAGAGCCTTTTTCATTCCTAAAGCTCTTCGATTTCTACAAAGTTAAGCCAAATGTTTTGATAGCATACATGTAGAAATATCATGGTGCAAGATTTCATAACTTTCTCCAACAATGTGGGTAGTCCATGAATACTCACAATGTTTCATCCTCCCATTATGATGAAGAACATCCTATAGATTAGCATGCCCAAAAAACAAGCTTGCACTTATAGGAGTAACATATAGACTTGTTTGAAGCACACTCTCAAATGTTTTTGTGTTGGCCCATAATATAATTTCCTTGTACAATTCAACTTTTCCAACATCATAACCCCAAAAATATATATAACAATTGTACACATCAAAACTATTAAGGATTAAAATTAGGCATTCAAAATTGTTAGTGTAATACTTAATGTGGTGTTGTAGTTAGGCCATGCCCACCATGCACATATCTATGCACCCAAAGTTGATCAATCCATTTTTAAAGCATGAAGTTCAACTTTCACCAATCTAGAACAATGTTGGACATTGTTATTAGCACTTAGAGTCCACAAAAGTAGCTTCAAAATAATAAAAATCCAATAGATGATTGAGAGCAATGTTTAGTTACAAAACTTGGTTCACAATCCACATTTAGGTCAATATTAAGAAATACATGCTAGATTTATCTTTCTTTCACTTGTTGTAGATGGAAATTATTTCCCCTTGTAAAGTGTTCAATACTTTGACAACAATGATTGTAAATGGCTTCCTACATGATTCAATTAAAGATATTAATGCCCGAGGTGAATTTTTTTTTGTTCAAACAAGATCAATTTTTTCCAAAAACATGGGATACAAGTGGTTCAATTATAAGTTTACATAAGAAAATGGACATTGATCAATGAACAAGTATGAATTTTGACCTTGTTTGAAGAAAATAAAGATTCACAATCATTTGGATTCTTAAGCAATTTTTTCATGCATAGATAATAGTGTGTGAAGGTATAAAAACTCTTAATCTTTTGCTTAGTTGGCCAAGAATCATCCAAGGGCGAGCAACATAATGCAATTGCACACAATTCCTTTTGGGGGCTAGGAAATAGTATCTTCCCAAAACTATATCAATTCAATCTATACCATGAAAAAAGTTTAAGATGGTTCCATATGTTGACAATTATTTGTCCCACTAAAAGGGTTGTTTAAGTACATGGAATTTATTCATTTGCAGTTTGTAAGGTACCTAAAACAATAACATTGAAAACATGCATGATATATCCACACTACGTATGAGAAGTTGTGGACTTGAAAGCACATGGTGGGTCTTTCCATAGCAACCCACCAACACATCACTCACCAACATGGATGATTTGAAGATAATATGCAAGCAAGATTAGGTGATGCAAATGTTAAAAAAACCTTAGTGCGTGATTCTCCTATAGAGTGAAGTCCTCAATCAATAACATAAAGGCCTACAAAAGCAAGCTTTTGGCAATTGATAAACCCCAAAATCTCAAATGAGTTGTTAAGGTATTTCAAATAAAAATGGTACATATCAATGTAATTGCAAAAAGAAATCCAAAAATGGATACAATGTCACAAAAAATCGGGGAACCCAAAGCAAATATTTGAAAAATGAGTAGTATTAACCTTGTGTGTGTCATTCACAACATGTAAGGCCATCACATTTATCATGCAAGACACTTGTTGCCATTATTCCCCATTGATTTCATCAGCCCTTGATCATGGGTGTAAATAAACATATGACCATTTGTTCAAAACTTAGGGTAGACGATTACAAAAAATTTGAATCACAAGTGTTTTATCACAATTCTTTCAACAACAGGAAAACTTAGCCATGATGTCAATAGGCACTCAAGAGGCATAACGAGAATACATACATAATCAAATCTTCACATCTTTCAATTACAAGATGCCATTGGTTTCCTTCACCCACTAACTCATGCACCAATCTATAGATCTTCATCCAATTTGTAAGGGGCATAAAAAACCAAAGCAAACATACATCAAATCCTACATTGTTTGACAAATTCAAACAAGGTACAAAACTAGGAGGGAATATAGTTGTTAGAGAGATAGCATGAGAAACAGAGAGAAACACACACACACACACACACACTTGAAACAATTAGCCAAACAATGCAGAAGCATTCATTCATAAGACAACATAGGCTCCAATACTAATGAAGGTTCCCTTATCCACCATTGGAGAAGCCTACCTTAGAATCCTCCATGGAATTGTAAATGGGATATACATTGACAGAGAGATTAGAAAACATGTGTTCTCCACCTTTCACTCGACTCTTCATCTATTCCACATGCTTTAACTTTCCATCATCATGTTTTAAGCTCAATCATTCAAGCCAAACAACAAGCATTTTCTCATTGCTGAATTGTAGCTATTAGTCCAAAACCATTGTCAGTGGAAAAAAGAATTGGTCTGTTCTTCTTTCTTTAGCCTTGTGATGTGCATTCAAAGCCATGATCCTTAAAGGAGGTTGTGAAAGACATTTCAAACTATAGTGTAGGAAACTCTGTTGAACTTATATTGTAATGTTGAATCATGACCAGTCAATCACAAGGATCATCACAGAAATGATGGGTCAAATGGATCTTCGGATTTGTTGTGAGATTGCCAATTGTTTGGCCAATCAATGTTTATCATTTCTTTCAAGAGCTTTGCTCTGAAGTTGTTAAATGTCTTCAAACCTTAAGTGTTAGAGATCTACCATATTATAAAACATGCGTACACAAGTGATTGTGAGATGATCATGGTGCATGATTTAGTTCATAAATGAATCCACTTATGGACTATTGATGTTCATTCACAATTGCCAATTAGAAGCAAAAAATGCATTTATCTTGTAGTATTAGTTTCAAACTAGTATTTCAAAGTGAGAAAACATAATGTTGTGTGAAACAAAACTAGCCTTTCCCTGCTAAATGTATGGAAATGTGCATGAAGGAGATTCTTAGTTGCATCCGATACCAAAATCACAAAAGTCCTATGAGTCCTATGAAATATTAAAAATCCATTGCTCCTAGTGTTTCTACTTAGGATATGCAAGACTTATAGGTAGGTGTCAAGGTTGAAGGTGTCAAGGTTGAACCAAGTAGATGATGACAAGTTCAAGTGGTGTTGTGAATGGTCTCTTTGGCCATGTCTGATGGGTGAGATTTTTTGGTTGTGCAAAGATTGGTAATGGTCATCTTGTTGTTGGGAGTGTGAGAATACCCATGTAATTGGGAGCACCAAGGTTGAATTGGTTCTAAGGACTCATAGGATGAGGCATTCTTACTCCACACCAAAATAATCACAAAACAACAACTTCATATCAACATAAGCATCTTGCTTGCTTAGGAAGAAAACGTGGTACTTAGCTTTGCCTTCGCACACCCTTAGTAGTAGGTTCATATCTTGGAGAAAATCCTTGTAGTGCGCCTTAGGAATCAATTGCATTCACCCATTTTTGCCAAGAAGTGAAGAATGCTTGTCCAAAACACCAACCCCAAACACCACAAATTCATAAAACTAGCACTCTTGCTTAAATAACAACAAACAAAACACCCCAACTCAAAAATTATTGGACACACACAACTGCCCTTTCCCTCAACTTTGAATGATGCCAACCAAGCACCACCGGCGCTGCAGATGTGGACATTCCACAAATCACTTCAGCCTTAATTCCACATCACACATATTCTCAAAACTCAAAATGCATATTAGACCCTATAAGGGTACAATAAAAAGAGAACTATCCCTAGACTCCAATAAGCTAGTGGTATGCTTGATTACTAAGGGTAGGATATATATATTAGGTGTTACCCTAAGGCAAATATTTAAAAAATGGTACACCCCCAATACTAATGTGCATCATCCCTATCACCATTCACATGGTTTAATGTTTTTAAGAATATCCTAGAGCACAGAGCTTGGCCTCCAATTGTCACTCACGCATTGGTTCAAAGTTGCAGCAAAATTTTTACCTCAAACTCTCTTCCCTCTGAACTAGATTCACACCAAAGGATAGTAGAGGTGTTATTGTTTCATTAAAATTTAACCCTCTCTGGGTTGGGGAATTAAATTGATTAAAGTTGAAGGAGTAAACTAACCCAAATGGGATGACATCAATGTCACCAAGTTCTTCCCTTTTC
>Ga0116228_10002120_pt1 | contig 17023 bp, 10 predicted proteins | sample S1TSphfallax_2_FD_89694 | JGI IMG/M metagenome (GOLD analysis project Ga0116228, IMG submission 89694) | Host-associated microbial communities from peat moss isolated from Minnesota, USA - S1T2_Fc - Sphagnum fallax MG | ecosystem: Host-associated > Plants > Peat moss > Unclassified | place... | reverse complement strand
GAAAAAAAAGTATGAATCGGAAAATAGCTGCTACACCGAAGCTGGGCGCGAAAAACCAACCAGATTGACCCAGAGGATAAATCAGAAATACAGAAACAAAAACAGCAATTGGAGCAGAAAAAGATTTAGAGATGTTTTTGCCGGTATTGATCCTGATTTAGATTCTCAAGTCAATAAACATCTGATAATGACAAGGGGATGATGCCCATTGCAGGGAAATGGCATTGCATCACATCAAGCACCAATTAAGATGGATATCAGTACAAAGGATGCATTCTTGGAGAAGAAGAGAGTTGGACCATTTGGAGCAGAGTTGTTTGATTCTGCTATTTCTGTTTCTTCGAGCCCACAGTGAGTAAGCAAAATGTTGCAACTCACCAAATTAATGGTCTTGTTGATTCCCAAGTCTCATGAAAAATATGCAGATTGCTATTGTTGATGAGTAGCTGAATAGTATGATATTGGAAATGATGGCAGAGTCATCTGTGCACCTAAAGTGCTCTTCTCTCAGGCCTCGTTCAAATTCTGTTGTCTTTTGGACACTCAACATAAAATTCGTTTTTCCTTCTATTCCTTTGCATCTTTTTCAACAAGTCCATTCTTCACAGGTAGTAGTTTCTCAATAACCTATGTAAATGATGCCATCTGACAGGTCAGAGGCATGGGTGCTAGAGTTTGTTGACTTTGCTGGAGAACAACGGCGTGATATGTGGTATGCCATGGTGAATGAACTGATTTGCCTTTATCGCTTCATTGACATGTATGGCCCAAAAGATGGTGATCCATTGTTGGGTTATATTTATGGGGCGAAAAATGGACGAAACACCGCAATATCAAGTGCCATTCAGGGTATTGCAAGATTGCAGGTACACACCATTTTGACTACATTCTTGTGCTGGTTCTTGTATATCAATCTAGTAAGTGCAATTGAATATATCAATCAAAAGGATCTATTGCCAGTAGACCAAATACAGATATCAACTCTAAGGAGAGTCTTATCTTTAGTGTACCAAGTGATCATTACTACTGTTAGGTGTTCATTTCATTCTGGAACAACAGATTTTATGGGATACAGTTGGAAACTAAGAGTGGCAATAAGAGTGGAAGTTTTTTGCAGAAAGCCCTTTTGAAGGCCATTTTACAATCTTGTTTGCCTAACAGAAATGCTTGATTGACCTCTGTGCTTCCCACAGGCTGTCCAATACACACTCGGAAAGCCACCCAGAAATTTTAACAGATTGCTACAATTTTCATTCCTGATAGATGCCCCAAGTGGGGAATTGGTGTGCCAGACACTGGCAGTGGACTACTGGGGTGGTCGCATGGACTCAAAGGCAAAAGAAATTGACTTTTCGGTAGTAGGAGGATCTGATAATGGAACACCGGAAGATTCTGTAGGTGGAATTGGACATGATGCCATTGGAATTGATGGAAGTGTTTTCCTCCAGCGTTGGATGACAGCACCATCTTGGAAATCTATGAAATCCATCAACTTCTGGAGGCAAACGAAAGGTGGAATGAGGGGACTGGTGCTTGGAAAATTTCATGTTGTAGGAGGCCTGACTCATGTTCAACGTGCAGTGACAGCTTGTTGGGAGCAAGGCCGGGTGGCTGATAAAACCAAAGCCACAATTGATGGGGCTATGCTCAAGGGCATCCCCAATAATATTGATCTCCTCAAGGTAGACATATACCCATCCAAGTAAATTGTTGCAGGAAACATGAGCAGTTTTTTTTGACTTTGTAGTCATCCAAGACAAGAGGCATTTCCTATCATGTTGGTGAATTGTGTCCCTCCTTGTAAATCAGCTCCCAACTCCACAAACTTTCTCATGTTTGTGAAGTCACTTCAAGTGTCAATCCTTCCAACATGTATACCCAGTGACAATTCACAGATGGTCTGGTCTTCTTCTCTTCTGAAGAGTGTAGAATGCATAGCCTGATGACTCAGACTGCAGCAGTTGGGATTCAATGATACAAGACTTGGGTGTGTGCATGTTTGGCAGGAGCTCCTGCTACCATTTTCAATACTTGGCATCAATTTTCAGAAGCTCAAGAAATGGGAAGACCCAGCTTTGAGTGCAGCATTCTTGCTTGGAGCTGCTGGCCTTATTTACAAGTGGGTCTGCTCCCTTATTGTTTTCTTCAAGAAACTTTCATGCTACTTATCTCTACAACAAAAATGTCCATGCCAGATTTGTTTTATGGGTGTGCTTTTGCTCAGCACTGTTGTCTTATTAGGCTCAATGCCGTTGACTACTCTGAAGTGTCCCCTAAGACCATCCCAGAGTCCACTTCATAATTTGATAAATATTTTCTTGGTGTGATGTTTTGGCAGAAATTGGTTGCGCTATGTGTTGCCAGCCATTTTGCTCTCATGTGCAGGAATCCTCTTCTCATTTCGGGGTTTAAAAGCCCAAGGTCGATTAGGTGGTGACTTTGGAAAAGTGACCATCCGGGATCAGCCACCAACAAATACCATACAGAAGATTATGGCCCTTAAGGAGGCACTAATGGCTTTGGAGAACTTTTTGCAAACCACTAATATTGCTCTCTTGAAACTCCGCACTGTTGCTCTTGCACGGCATCTTGCTGTGAGTTGCTGCAGAAGCCCCAACTCATTTTAGGAATTTTTTGTCTGTGGTTGCTTGATCTATTGATCTGGGATTTTGGTGCATGCTTTTCTTCTCATTGCTTCTCGAGGGAGGTCATGTGTCTTCTGAGCTTCTCTTCTCTTCGTGGACTTATGGTCTTCTAAAATCACAGTGGACCTGCAATTGAACACTGGCTTTGAGTCTCACTTCTAGTTTGTTTGTACTCTTGCCTTCCAATCTGCATAGACTTTAAGGTTCATGAAAACAACCACAGGCTGATAAATCTTCTGTTGTGTATTCTGTTGCAGTCAACAAATGAGGTTCTCATGGCACTGATAGTTGCAGGCATAACAACATGGGTTGTGCCATATAGGTTCCTTGTTGGTGCATTCCTCATTGATCAATTCACTGTGGAGTTACCATTCCGAAGAAAAGGCGTGGAAGAATTAGTAGGCCGTTTACAGGATTGGTGGATTATGATACCTGCAGCACCTGTTGCTGTCTTACCACCCAACAAAGAAGAAAACCAAGCAGACACCCATCTACCCGAAGAGTCAATGAGTGGTCCCAACCAAGGGGAGGCTGTTATGCAAGCACTCTCTGAATGGTTATCTGATGAAGAATAGCACCTGCAATGATCATCACTGCAAATTTTAGATAGAGTGGGTTTTCAACATGTGTGAGCTCCACAATAGAAAAATCTCTGTCTCCATTTCTTTTAATTGCTTGAAAAGCAACATATCAATTTGAGTCTCTGTTGTAAATTTACTGTTTTGTCATTGAAATCATGAGATATACATTCAGGAAGCTGGTTGTTGAATTCAGGATTGTTGGCAGGCAGAACCAGGACTTGATACCACTTCTTTTATGAGGGAAAAGTATTCATCTGATAGAAGCAATTGTGGAGGAGATGTAAAGAGTCCATTTTCAAGAGGAGTTGTGAGCAGAATCTCACAATGTTTTTGGCAGAGCAATGATCTCTTGGGATGGAGTTGCTGTGCAATCAATGTTCTTGAACAACTTTTGTCCCTTGTCAAAAATGCTGGCAAGCAAGTGAAGTATTTGTGTTGATGCATCATTATACAGCTTTGCGGTGTCAAATCTTCAGTTCTCTAGTTTTCCTTGAAGATTGCAATCTTTTTCCTCTGAGTAGTTGACAATCTGGATTGAGAATCTTGGGCCAAGGACCAACAAAACAACATAGTTTTCCTTGAAGATTGCAATCTTTTCCTCTGGGTAGTTGACAATCTGGATTGGGGAAATCTTGGGCTAATTTTCAACAAAACAACATAGTTTCCTTGAAGGTTACAGGCTTTTCCTCTGAGTAGTTGGTCAAATCTGGATTGAGAATCTTGGGCTTAAGGATCGACCAAACAACGGGGACTGGGATGCCACGCATCACGTCAAATTTCAGCGGAGAAGATCGTCAGCAATAGCGCAGAAGAGAAAACTTCAAAATCTAAGAACCTTTTTTTCTTTTACTACCCTCCGAACGGTTTGGGCTCCGATTTGCACGCAGGTCGCCTTTTGTTCTCCACCCACCATCGCCGACCCCACCACCACTCATGAACCTGATACCAAGTATGTGGAGGCTGCAGGTTAGGACAAGCGAATGTGTGGAGAGGCGGGCAGGTTAGGGAGTAGCATATGTGTGGAGGGAACAGGTTCGGTTGTGTGCTTTCTGTCTTCCCTCGCACACTCACACACTCACACAGACAGGACACGTTCCATGCTTTGCACATAGTCTAGAGATTTGCACTGTGGAGGGGAAGCATGCATGCAAGCCCAGACGTCTTGCTGCTCATTTGTTGGGTTTTGATTTTCTAGATCGAAGAACGAGTCTCTCCTCTCAAAGGGACACTAACTTCCAACATTGGGTGCAATGTTTGCAGCCTAGATTGATTCCTCCAACTCAAGTTGTAGAGGATTTTCAGAAGCTGCTATCGTCGTCGTCGTTGTTTTTTCTTCTTATGAGCTTGCAGTCAAGAAGTTGCTGTTGGTGATCTGCGTACTGTTTGAGAAACGATCTTATTAGCCATGGCTGGTGGAATGGGAAGCATAGCAGTGGCAAGCGGGACTCGTCAGGCAACGACGTTAGTGCAATTCTCGCAGATGAGGGGGGATTGGGTATCGTCGATGAAGGGAGAGGGAGGCAGCGGCCTTGAACTGTTTCGGGAGCTTAGGTTGAGGTCGACTCCTCTTGCAACGAGGCCGACGAGACCGCAGACGGTGATGAAGAATATCAATGAAGGGAAGGGTGTGTTCGCGCCGTTGGTGGTGCTCACACGGAGCATAGTGGGTACCAAACGCTTCAACCAACTGCGAGGAAAAGGCATAGCCTTGCATTCTCAGGTATCTATTCTTCCCCCCACCATGGCACCTCTTTCGTGGTTTCCCTGTTTTTGTTCTCAGCTGATTTCATCTTGTCTGTCTTTTTCTTTCTGCTTTCTGTCTCCAAAGAATGTGATAATATAGAGATGCAAAACTGTGTCTTCTTTGTCTTCTCTGTGCTCCCTTTCTAGAAACCGATTTTTGTCCTGTGTTTTGCTCGAATCCTTGTCAACACTACAATCAATGTGTTGTCTAATTTCGTGTCAAAGTATCACTCCTGAATCTGCAATGGCTCCTTAGATTGAGCTCTTGGAATGTTGCCATAGCCAGCCAGTAGTTCAAACACTGAATTCTATAACTGATGGGTCATTAGCCAGGTTCCCATTTTGACCCACTCCGGAAGCTGCTCTTTCTTGAATTTCTTTCTTTCCGGGTCAAGGGTTTTTGAGGGGATTCTTACCACAAGCCAACTTGGGTCTATTTACTAGCCTGTATCATATGAATTGTCTATCCATGCAAACCTGAAAGCTAAATCGATTGAAATTCAAGGTTGAAGGAATGGAAGTTAGGCATCCCATAAAGTTAGCACACACCTGTCTACACCCAAGTTTGAATCACTGATGCACCCTGCAGCTGTCAAACAGCAGGATCTGAAAGGGATGTGAGAGAAGATAGATAGAACAATGTGCAGAAAAGATAGATCGAATGATGCGCAGGAATGAAGTCTGTAGAATATGATCACAAATTTTGTACTTGTAGAAGTTGCATTCTGCTAAGTGTAGCTCCAAAGTCATGCACTGTTGACCCCCAGATTTCCAAGTCTCAGTCCCACAGATTTGAAGGTGCCATGTGTTGTGAACTACTCACCAAATGTAGAAGATCTTCTCTCTTTCAACATGATTGTTTGGGAACTCAAGCTGCCAGTGCCCTCTGATCTGCTAAATGTCTTGATTTGCATCTCTTAGTTGATGAGGTACTCAACCCTCTGAAGAGAGATTGAGACAGGATGTAAAGTTCCTGATTTGATCAGCATTGGCAAACAATTTGTAATAGTGCATCTTCTCTACTGACATGGTTTCTCTTTCCAATCTCTGGTTGTCAAGCACATTCGGGATCTGTACAGGGGCTGTCATCCTCACTGTGCAAGTGCCTTAGATTAGTTGCACTCATTCGTGTCATGTTATATTTTTGATTGATCAGAACTTATGTAAGTCATCTTCGAGGGGTTATTGTGAAGTGTTCTCTGCAATCTCATAGATATCTATTGCATCCTATTAGTCACATGTGGTCTGCTTAAAGGATATGTTGAGGGTGTGAGTCTCAAACCACTATACTCTATGCAGGCCTCTCTTGGCATGCTTAGATGCTTGCCTGTATAGTGGCAAGGTAAAAAGAAAGGAAGCTGAGCCTCAGAAGCTTGTTGTGGATTTGATGCAGATAAATATATAAGACTTTGTGAAATAGTTATGTCTTATGAGTGGTAGTGATTATGATGATGGAGTCTTCATGTGGCTCCTGGGAATGCAACACAAACTCATGATGCAGATTTTGTATACTTGTTTGTTCAAAATTTTGAGCAGATTACTATATTCTTAACTACACCCATGGTCAGGAGATTATGAAGTCAGTGGGGAGTAATGCCAGCTAGTCATTTCCATTTGTGATAAAATTGAACATCTGACACTTTGTGAGTGAGAGTGAGGAGGTTATGACCACTTGCATTTTTGTTGCAATTGTTTGGTTAGTCAGAACTGGAAAAAAGCCCAAAAGAAAGCTAAAAAGGACATGACTTCAGACACAATAAACAAAATCATACCATTGCGTGATATGACAGTTATGTTCAAATTGTTATTGTAGAGTTTTCTTTGCAACTTGTAGGGATATAGATTGCTCTCCCTTTGAGCCTTTCAGAAGCCTAAGAGGCTATGCATTGATTTGTATAGCAGCAGGACCTAAACTCACACACTCTGATAGTGCCTTCAGCAAAGTTTTACATGTGTGAGATTTCTAGTTTTGCACTATGAATGCTGAGGAGTTTGGAAGTCGATGTGGCATGACTCTCAGAAGGGTTTTCTCTTGAATTAGTGAGCCATAGTTATGAACTTTGCATGATAAACAAGTAAATCCATTTGGTACCAACTTAAGTTACTGACATATGTTAAAACCTAGTAGGCAGATTATTGGATTGTAAGTTATCTGAAGAGATGCTCCAATTCACTCACTTAAAAGTTGATGGACTTTGATAGACCAGGTTTGTATGGGCATTCTAAAGTTTGTGATGCTCTTCTTGTTGGTAGGTCTGATTTGGGAAGCAGACCTGTTGCTCTCAAGCTATGTTCAATAGTAAAGTGTTGATTGATTAATTGTAGGTGCTAATTTGATAAAATGGCATATGCAGGTTATTACAGAATTTTGTAAGACGATTGGAGCTGATGCAAAGCAAAGGCAAGGATTGATCAGACTTGCCAAAAAGAATGGTGAAAAGCTCGGCTTCTTAGCTTAAATTTTCTTTTCTAGGAATTCTTCCTCCCCCAAGGTTATGGCTAAATTGTTGTATGATTTTGCGCTTTGCTCCATATTGGTGAAGGATGTCCAAGCCAGTGTTTCAAGGTGCATAAATTGCATAGGTTAGTACTATGTGATTTATGTGTAATTGAGTGCTTAGAAACATGGGCTCCCTGATCGGCATGAGTAAGTAGTGGCAGAAAGGAAGAAAGGAAAAACAGAGCATGCAGAAAAAGTGGAGAGAAGAGGAGAAGAGGGGGAAAAAATGAAAGAGAACTTTAGAAGACAAGTCATTTTTTTCTGTGTTATCTCAAAAGTTAGGTACAACATTGCACAATCTCTATTATTGAAGGATTGCTTCTCTTTCTTCTTCATCCATATCTTCCTCCAAAACTGGCTAACCCAAGAGTTCCTGTTCTGCTCCACTGTCTGCATTAGGATGAATGTTGCAGGGTTTTGGAATATTTGCAGATGCTACTTAATATTCATAGCCTACCATATGCTCTGTATAGTACCAAAACAGAACTAACACCTATGGTGGCACTGCAATGCAATGCTGGAATTCAAGCTATGTTATCTTCATTTTTACAAAATCAGTAGATTATCTGTGATAGGGAAGAAGGTTTGTGGAAGTATGTTGGGTGTCATCAGACAGCCTTGCTTTGTGCTAAAAAGTGTGCATCCTTTCAGGATTCAAGAATGTAAATGTGGAAGTCTTGCCTCCCCATTCAACAGATGTGAGCTGGATGGGCAGTTCTTATCTAATGTACTATCTTTTCTAACATGCAAACTGCAGAATTTGCATTAGCATTTTTCTTTTGATATGCCACTGAACCATGTGGACTGTGCTATGACAAACCACTTGTTTCAGGTAGTTGAGAAGCATCTCTCATGTTTTCTCTTGATACTTATCAGATGCAGGACTGTGCTGCAATTGCATTGTTGGACCCTCAGCTTCCAATACTTAGATTGTATGTCTGCTGGTACAGCTTGAACCCAACTACCATCAGAAATGCTGAAAAACATGAGGTATGAAAATTATGAAACCACCTGTGTGTGGTAAACATATACTCATTGAGGGCTTTCCAACTGTAAGAAGAGCGCACCCACAATCCCCTATATTTTAGGTTTTGACTTTTGTTGAATTTTTAGTGATGAAAATACTCAAATTTTGATAACTCTTGCAGTGCAGGTCTAAACATGAAGAAATCACCTCACTGCACCCCCACTCCCCTACTCATCAATAGCTTTCCAGTGGTACCAAGAACACAGCAGGGGCCCCCTGGTTTGGTGGATTTCAACATTACAAGGCAAACAAACTACCTTCCTTAATAGTAGGATGACAACTTGATGAACATGAGCATGAATTGATGAATCCATCTATTTCACAGTCAATTACAGCTTACAAATAAGGGAATTGAAAGGCAAGAAGAACCAAGTCATAATTAGATAAGGATTCTCCAACAAGGAAATGCCATATGATGAGAGCTCTCTCTAGAAAAATCTTCTTGCAAGACATGGTCCAGTGAGAATTTCTTTATCTCTGAGGGCTTGGTAGTTGCCACATCAAAACTTATTTTGGAGTACCTAACCACTTAACATTAACACCAAATTAATCATTTCTATATGTACCCAAAGAGAGGCAATCAAGAATAAGGCTTGAATATTTTCCACAAGAGAAGCAATAGAGACAAGTTTAAACCTGCACAAAAAATAATTAACAGACAGAAACAAAAGAAAGAAGAGGCACCACCATATCTAAAGCTTGAGAAGGCTGGTTCGAAAGAACCGATTTTCCCCCTAGTTACTAGTCTTGTCTCTATGATGGTCATCCGCACCTTTCAATTGAGTTATTTGCACAAAAAAACCAGAGAACCAATCCATCTTATTTCTTATGAGTGCAGGAGCCATTTGATGAGTGCAGTAGCTTCAGATGCAAAATCTGGTTCAAGACTCCCTGCAATCAGTCACGATGTCAAGGCCATAATAATCAATAGACATCATTAGGAAGGAAAATCAATAATAATTATCTCATAATTGATTAATTAACCCTGGAGACTGTTCCTAACTCTTGCAAGTGATTTGAGGCTTTTCAATATACAAATGGTATGTGCATCAAATTTTGGAGGAAATTTTGGTGGTTAAATTTTCATGTGAGTACCTGCACAGCTATGTCAAATGCATCATGGAATTTCTGGAGATGCGTTTTTTTGGGATGTGCATATACAAGACCAGGGATTAATTGGATCACTGCCTTTTGCAACTTTTTGATCTCTCCAGATGATATTTGTAGAAGCTGGGATTCAATGTTGAGCTCCCTTGATCGGACATGAGACTCAGGTATGTAGACAGAATAACTTGATTGGTTTTGAGGAAAGTGCCATTTGTATCCAGAAAAGGAGTTTGGATGGAAGAAGACAGGAATGCAGCCTGCTAGTATTGAGTCAAAGATTGATCGGCGTGTGGCAGAATCACCTGGTGGTTGCAGACAAAACACTGATTCTTCAAACAATTCCATCACTTTCTCAGGAGAGTTGCATTTGCCGACACCCAAGTTGTTACATGCTAATAATTTGCAGTGCTTAGACTGTCTACATTGTTGCATTATGTGTTCTCGTATGGACTCCTTCATGTGTGGACGTCCACCTCCTGCAAATGAAAACATCACCTTTCGCTTGAATTTCATCACTTGAGTCTGCCAGATACTTATCTCTGAGTCTGAAGATGGATGGAAATAAGTTGGATATGGAATTGCAACATCATTGTTGTCCCAAGGACTTCCTTCAACAAGCAGAGTTGTCATCTTCCGCATTTCAGGAAGATGCAGTAGCTTGTTGCCCCATTCTCCTGCTTCGTCCTTCACTCTTCGAAAGTCCCATGTGATTCTCCCTGCTACCATGAAGTGATCACACCCTCCAAAAGCTTCCCACTCAGGTTGTCTCTTGACCCAGTCCACAAACCTCAATGGACCTGCATCCCTGATAGTGTGATTATGGTTCCACAGACATCGTGAGGCTTCCAAACCTGCATAAAATGGGACATAAATCGCTACTGCTGTTCTTGAGTTACTTGTCAAGCATGGATATTGTTGCATTCTTGTGTGGAACAACACCTCCAATGAAAATTGGTGGGTTCGGAACCAACTGTTGCTCAAGGAAGCTGAGAGTTCTGCAGCTTGCAGAAGAGGTGGACCAAATCCCCCATTACTGAGGTATCTACACATATCTGTCCATTCACTAAGTGTGTGGCACTGTTCCAGGAGCTGTACATTAAACTCTCTTGGAATTGCATGGATATAGATGTATTTTCCCTTGCATAGCTCTGTAGTCTCTCCCTCTTTGTTCTCTCTGGGTGCAACCCCTCCAGGACTTCCTCTCATTGTGGCTATAGTTTCAAGATTGTGGATGAACCTTTGCTTTGGCAAACCCCTGGATTGAGCACTACCAAAATCAGCTACTTTTGTTGGTTGATTAGGTGGTGAGAGGAATTGAGATCGTTCCACTCGCAAGGACTCATCATGATCCTTGACATGAGATACTTGAGTGAGTACTGCTAGAAAGCAACACAAGCTCAATGTCCACAACAACAACCCCATCGTCACCAGGATACAGTGGTACAACAAATGAGAATGTAGTATTTTCCATGTCAACTTGGACCTGACCTTAGGTTGGTGTTTCTTCATCCAAGCTCTAACTTGAATGCAACCAATGCAGATCCTCCTGACAATGTCCTTAGCTGCCATTAGAGTAAATGTTTTAGATGACAACCCAAGAAGATGAATGCAATGTAAAAGATTCTGGTATCACTCAACCTCAAAACTATCTCCTTTCCAATATGATGACCTTTCTTCCCAAAATGACTCAGAAGCCCCTCTGGGTTCCTATGCTAACATATACATGAGCCTTGAAAGACGAGGTTAATTGTTTTAACTCTGTCCTTGAGGATCTAAGTTTTGCTAAATACTCTGTCCATGGAAAAGAAATGTGTTGGAAGGTGATGAGAGTGGCAAATAAACACTTGAGAGCAGCAACAACTTCAGCAAAATTGGTGGCCCTTTTGACAGCCAACTCTCAACACCCATCTTTGAACCCAGTAGACAAAAACTTCATCTCTTGCTACCATCACCCCCTCTCACCATAGAATCCATATGCAGAAACCCAGAAATGCTCATCACAATACAAGTCTTAGAGCCCATGTGCAGCTTGTGACCCATGGGAGTCTTGTATATGTAGCTGGACATAGATGCAGGGATGTGCATTATTGATGACAATGTTTGGTGCAATGCTTCTACCTGAGACACTGCTCCCGATTGTGACATACCTCCAAAATCAACAGGAATGGGTCATTGAGAATCATTGTACATTAAAGACAATCAAATGACCCATCAATTTCCATTCATGGTGAACATAGCTCTATATACTTCACACAGGGTTGGTGGAACAGAAAGTACATCCATTATTTATGTTCAGTGAGGAGTGTGTTGCGCCATCCCCCTTGTATCTATGTCCTTGTGACTTTGACTCAACAACGAAACTCTGCAGTGACTAAGTACTCAACCATCAAACTCAAATTCATAATTGACTAGGAAAACTTGAAACACAAAAACTTTGCACAACCAAGGAATGAATGCAAGATGAGACCAGGTCCACTATGAGAACAGGCCTGGAATCTTCTTCTTCTTCCACTTGCATGGTCTAGATCAAAAAGATCTAAACCTGCTGACTAAGTTTTAAGTTATGGTTTCTCTAAGAGACTAAGACATATGCAATTGTTTGGCACTTTTCCCATCTTTTGATTTCAGAAAGAGCAACTCCACCAGTGCACAGTATGTGACCCTGCAAATTAAAATTGGAGGAAGAAAAGTTAAAACATGCCAGCTTAGCTCAGCAAAATGGTTTTGGCCCAGCATTTTTGTACAATTTGCTGAGGCTGGTGAAAGGCACAGCAAAGCTCAACACCTGCCAGAGAAGAGTGTACTAAATGTGATCTGACTGCTGCCCCCTATTTCTGATGGGCGATCCTAATGATCAAGGTGGTTTGCTATTAGTAGTAGTCTCCCACCTATTTGCAGTCCCAGTCTTAATCTTCTGGGTGGGGTTGGAAAAAAATAAATAACTAAACTTGGATGTGAAAAATATTTTTGCAAGGTCACATACTGAGCACTGCTAGAGATGCTCTAAGACATGCAATTGTTTGGCACCATGAAGTCCTAAACCTTCGAGCCATAATACAGTATACTACAGAAACCTGATTGTTGCTGCATTCGCAAACTTGCTTTTGAATTAGGAGTCCTGTGCAACAGGAAGGACAGGATCACCATGGCTCACACTAATTCGCACTCACTATTTGGGTATTGACAATGGCATTGTTGACACACATGAAATGCCCACATGGCAAGTACCCAGTTTATCTAGTCTCCTCGAAGAGCCTCGAGAGCTTGTTGGCTGAGCTTCTTGTCACCATTGGTGGTGCCATCATAGCCACTGCTTCCCCACATCACACCATTTGTTTCTTCATTCATGTCCCTTTTCCCCAAAAGATGCACCACTCAAGGCAGTTTCTCTTCTGGAGTTTTGGTTCAGGGATTAAAGGGTTGAGATTTGTAATGCAATTGCTGTGAGCTTTGGATGCAAACCTAGAAGGAGACAGCTATGAAACAACTGCTTTATATGAAGGGTCTCTATTCACAATTTTCACAAAACTTTTGCTGCACCCTCTTTCATCTCACAATTGCACTTGGTAATCAACATTCTCCTTCCTGAAGAGAGGGTGTAAGCAAAGAAGAAAAGGGTTAGATCGCATCCATACTTGACTTTACAGGTTTTTGCTTTATGAATTAAACTCGGATGCTGTTACCAAGAAGCCAAGAAAAAAAAATGAGAAGCAAGATTACTGAGTAGCAGACCCCACAGCCTAAAATAATCTCTCCCCACTATATGTATGGGTCTTCCTTCCACCTCCTCTGTGCATGTCAGTATTTCTCCACTTGCCCTAAAATGTGACCAGATTAACCTACCACTCTCCAGCTAGCATTGTTCTCAATATCCTTCGACCACATCTTTAGGAAGATTTAGAGCAGGACTTGCAACTTAGGATAGGAGGCAGGAGATGGACCTGGAAAGGTCTGTAGAATATAGCCTTTTTTGTTTCATTTGCCCACATCATAGTTTACTGTTTAGATGCATGAGCAGATCTGGAGAAGCATGACAGAAGGTGTTGAACTTGGGAGAAACATGAGAGGATGACTCTAGAAAAAGGATGGTCCAGCTGCTGTGGTGAATCTTGGGGAAAGATAGCTTTAACAGTACGTGGCTTGAGAGAGTGCAGATGGCACAGAGAGTGACAGTGGAAGAAAGGTCTCTCTTCAGCCTTATGAAATGACAGTTCATGATTCTGATCTGGAGAGACATGAACTTCCTTTGCAATTGAGTGAATTGCATATAACCAGTTTACGAAAAGGAGACAGGCCAATGCAATATGTGGGCTTGATCACTCTACTCAGTTGTCAAGGGGAGTAAGATTCTGAGTAAATGTATACATGTGAGACAATGTTTCTTACTGTAATTCTGTTGCTCATGGAGTCCACATGCACATTCAGGTGCACTTGAAATCATGCACCAAGATAAGACTCTGCTTGGATCATTCTTATAGTATTCTCACTTGCATGCAAATGTTGGCAACTGCTTTGAGGCTGCACCTACTGCAGCCACTATTACCCAGTCATTGTCCCGAATTTTGCTGAATTGCAATGGGTAACACTAGACTATGCATTGTAGTATCTACATTATTGAGTGTTTCTTTTCAGGTGGAGAAGCCACAACTTGCCCACACATGACAGAGAACCTAGTTATAGCCATGCCCAAGGAACTTGAGGATGCAGGAGCAAATCTTTCAGCACTAGTCCATTTCAGGTGTGGTGCAATTGCAATCAAAGATCAAGACAATGCACAACTTCAGCTTCAACTCTGAAACCTCAATTGGTTATGAGTTTTTCAACCTATGATACAGCTCTGCTTGATTAGTTGATACCACTACTAGATATAGTGCTCAGCTCAATTTTTTTGGCCATCATGTTCTGAACCTCTGTCTATACCTGGTAAATTGCATGTGAATATTCATTTTCAAAAACTGATAGATACCTTTCAAGTGCAATGACTTTTAAAAACTGGAAAATTGGGAACTTCTCCTCCAACCCACCAAGAAGAGGTGCAGAAACCCATGGGGAAAATCAGGGATGTGCGTCTTTTTCAGTATGACACTTGCTTACAAAGCAGCATTTCAGACAAGTTTTTCTCAAATTTCCATTAGGGCAGCCTTGTGTGGATCAATAAAAAAATATAGATCATCCTCCTGACATTGCAATCAGCATCAGCTTCACAGAGAGTAAAGACTGCCAATGCCAATTGCATCGTCATCTGCTGCAGTTCTAAGATAATTGACATCAGACCCTGAAAATGGCACAAAGTCCCTCAGCCAAAAACAACGCACATTCAAGTTAGAAGGCAGTTGCCCCACAGATGTATGCAACTCCTACATGTATGTCTACAATATCAAAGAGGAACCACATCAGATTGAGATGTAGTTTGCTCTTTGAGCCTGTGAAATACATGATCTTTCCTCTGGATCTCCTTCAATCCAAAACCACCTACTGGAACATTTTGAGCGACATTTTTCCTCATCAAGGAAAATAGAGGCAAACACAGTACATGCCATGATAAATCATCCCTGGCTTATCAAACCAGAAATAGCAGCAATTGATGTAGACTTCTGGGGTGGCAAACTGGAGCTGAATCTAATCAGCAACTTGGTGTTCCTTCTCAATGGTGGGTTAGTGCATTCTGCAAATGCAATCAAAATCACATGAAGTGACATGAAATGACTTTCAGATGCTAATAAGGAGAGCACAAGAAGGATATGACAATGGTGGCCCTAGTTGCAGGGATTGAGAGAAGAGATTCACTGGGTTCTTGATCTAGAGGCTGAAAATGCAGCACTACAAGAGTCATTGCATCTTATATGTTTCTTGTTTTAGTGTAGAAAGAGTGTCTATGGGGCCAAGAAGAACATATCAGTGAAGATGGTCAAGAGCAAGGTAATGAAGAAGATGATGACAGTGAGGATTAAATCTTGATTCTTCCCACAGAAATTACAAATGAGGTATCGTCAAAACTCTGTAGACATTTTTCAGTGAAGAGATATAGAGGGGGTTTCATGCAATATTCTCCTCATTCCATGTCCAGGTTCTAGGTTGGAGCAGAGCATTCATCTCAAGTATTTCTGATGGTTTAGGGTCAGACTTCTGATATAGTAAGCTCAGACCATTAAGGTCTTTGATGGTTTGTGGCATAAGTTCTGATCAAAGAAGTTTGATGCAAGGATGTTTCTGATCAGTAGTTTTGTCACTATGTCCTCTAATGTCTCCCAACTGAAACTCCAGATTACATTTGTACCACTACAGCATCCAGTAGTTATCTTCTGGCAAAATGAGAGAAGTTAGATGAATGAGGTGAAGGCTTTCTTCATGATTTAATATGCAAAGTGCTGGTGGGGACGCATAGGTTGATCCACACTATGTGTATGATGTCGATTTGAAGGTGTCACTACCAACAACTGCCAATTGATTTCATCTTATTTATGGTTTACAGGTTCACAAACACTTCCATCTGGCTTTTGTAGGTGGGGAATAGCAGGATTGGGAGATTATGCTTATTTTTGTATCCATGCAATCTTTCTCGTTGATACGGTCGTGGTCAGTATGTTCACATATGCTGCAATTGATCTCATTGACCCACAAACCCTACCCTCTATCTAGGCCTTTCTACACCTTTGGCCTATGTGCTTGGTTTCACAAGGGAAAGTAAAATGAAAAGAAGCTAATGCTCACAAGCTTGTTGCAGCTTGAATGAGGATTTTACCCTAGATATATCTCTTCAGTTCTAGTTGACATCATGACTGACTTCTCCAACCATTTCTGGCAATGTGACAGAAACCCAGGATGTACATTTATATGTTATTGCTTGGCCAAATTATTGAGCAGATTATTGGGTATACTTATCTTCACCCTGTGTTGGGAGCTGATGAAGTCAGTGGGGAGTCATGGCAGCTAGTGTCTGCCATTCATGATGGTGGTGATGGCCTGATATATTGTAATTTGTGAGTGATACTCTCAAGGCTATGACTGCACTCATTCTTGTCACGTTAGGTTTGGTTTTGGAAGACCTGACACAACAGTTAACTTCAAGTGTTATTGTGGAGTCTTGACTAAATAGGTTCACGAATATACCTCCAAAAGCATCTCTTTGGCCTACCAGGTTTAAAAGGTCACAAAATTGAGTAAACAATACCTAGAGTGGAGAGAGGAGTGGAGGCAGTCAATTCTCCGTGACTGTGTTTACAATTTGCAACTGATGAGCTTTGCAAGTGTGGGTCAGCCATAGCCCACCACAAATGTTGGTGGGTGGTTCAAATGACTAAATTTATGCATGACTGATCCAGCTGATTTTGTGATGTAATGTCAAGGAGGGAGAGGAGTGTGAGTTACCATTTACTTTCTTGTTATCTCCAATAAATTAGTCACAAGGTGCTAGCTCCTG
>Ga0116228_10002119_pt1 | contig 17027 bp, 8 predicted proteins | sample S1TSphfallax_2_FD_89694 | JGI IMG/M metagenome (GOLD analysis project Ga0116228, IMG submission 89694) | Host-associated microbial communities from peat moss isolated from Minnesota, USA - S1T2_Fc - Sphagnum fallax MG | ecosystem: Host-associated > Plants > Peat moss > Unclassified | place: USA... | reverse complement strand
TCGAGGTATCGGGCAATCGCCAGTATTCGGGCTCCACCACATAGAGCGGCAGCACCGGTCCCGCGGCGGCCGCCTCGGCCAGCGGGCGATGATCCGTGGTGCGCAAGTCGCGCTTGAACCACACCACTTGAATCATGGGATCGAAGCGCCTGCGTTGGTTTTGACGTCGAGAGTGTCGAGAAAGGCCTGCGCCTCCGCCACCACCGCCAATTCACGCTCGCGCGGCCAGCGAGCCAACGTCCGATAAGGCATCGCCAAACGCGGATTGCCCGACAACCGATCCTTGTGGCGGATCAGAAATGCCCAGTACAAATAGTTGAAGGGACAGGCGTCGGGCCCCGTCTTGTGCTTCACGTCATAGGCGCAGCCCTTACAAAAGTCCGACATGCGGTCGATGTAGGCACCCGACGCCGCGTACGGCTTGGACGCCATCTGCCCACCGTCCGCGAATACCGCCATGCCGAGGGTGTTGGGCATTTCCACCCACTCGTAGGCATCGGCATACACCGCCAGATACCAGCGCTCGATGTCGCGCGGCGCGACGCCGGCGAGGAGCGCAAAATTTCCGGTCACCATCAGCCGCTGAATGTGGTGCGAATAGGCATGGCGCGCCGTATCCCCGATCACCTGTTTGAGGCACCGCATGGCAGTTTCGCCCGTCCAGTAGAACTCCGGCAGCGGTCGCGTTGCCTCGAGGGCGTTGCACTCGGCATAGCCCGGCATCAGCGTCCAATAGACGCCGCGAACATACTCGCGCCAGCCTAAGATTTGCCGCACGAAGCCTTCCACCGCATTCAACGGCGCTGCGCCCGAACGCCACGCCGCCTCCGCCGCCCCGCACACCTCGCGCGGCGAGAGCAGCCCCAGGTTCAACGCCGGCGACAGCAGTGAGTGATAAAGAAACGGCGCGCCCGCGCGCATCGCATCCTGGTAATCGCCGAATCCATCCAGGCCGTGCGTGATGAAATCATCGAGCGCGAGCAATGCATCGGCCCGCGTCACCGGCCAGCCGAACTCAGCGAGGTCGCCGAAATGATGGGAGAAGCGCCGCTCGACCAGCGCCATCACCTCGCGCGTTACCGCGTCGGGCGCGAATCTCCGCCGCGCCGGCGGCATCGCCCGCGTGGGCAGCCGCTTGCGGTTCGCCGCATCGTAGTTCCACTCCCCACCCGCCGGCGAATCGCCTTCCATCAGAATTGCATGCTCGCGCCGCATCTCCCGATAGAAATGCTCCATCCGCCAGCCGCGGCGCCCCCGCGCCCACTCGGCGAAGCGGCTCCGGCTGGCAAAGAAGCGCTCATCCGCGCGCACCTCCACGGGCGTTCGCGTCAAGCCCGCCCAACCCTCGATGAGCGCCTTCACTCGCCACTCCCCGGGCTCGGTGACCACGATACGCTCAGGACGATGCCTCGCCACCGCGCGCTCGATCTCGCCGCTCAAATCGCCGACATTCTCGGTCGCGTCGAGTTCCACATAGTCGACGGCGACGCCGCGCTCGCGCAACGAGGTGGCGAAATGCCGCATCGCCGACAACACCAACACGAGCTTCTGCTTATGGTGGCGCACATAGGTATTCTCCTCCTGTACCTCCATCATCAGCACGGTGTCGTGGCGCGGCTCGAGGTCGGCCAGCGCGGTCACGTCGGGCGACAGCTGGTCGCCGAGAATGACGCGAAGCGCGCCAGTCGTCTTGCCCGTCACGACAACAGCAATTCCAAATCCTCCCGCCCCATATTCCGGATCAAGCCCTCGTTCGCCCCGACGATGGCATCCGCGAGGTCCCGCTTGGTATCCTGCAGCTCGAGAACTTTCTCCTCCACCGTGCCGCGCGCGATGAGTCGATAGGCGAACACCTGGTTGGTTTGCCCGATCCGATGCGCACGACCGATGGCCTGCGCCTCGACCGCCGGGTTCCACCAAGGGTCGAGCACAAACACATACTCCGCGGCCGTGAGATTGAGGCCCACACCGCCGGCTTTGAGGCTGACCAGAAACAGCCTGCATGACGCATCGGTTTGAAAACGCTCGACGCAGGCCTCGCGGTCGCGGGTCTTCCCGTCGAGATATTCGTAGCACACGCCCTCGCGGTCAAGATGCCGGCGCAGGATGGCGAGCATGCCCGTGAATTGCGAGAAGATCAGCGTCTTGTGGCCTTCCTCGATCACCTCGAGCACGCGCGGCAGCAGCACGTCGAGCTTCGCGGATGCATCGTCGACGCGCTCCTTGTCGAGCAGGCCCGGATGGATCGCCGCCTGGCGCAACCGCAACAAGGCCTCGAGAATCTGGATCTTGGCGCGCCCGATACCCTCGGTGCGCACGCGCTGCAACAGCGTCGAGCGATAGTACTCGCGCAATTCATCGTAGCGTGCCCGCTGCCGGGTATCGAGCTCGCAATAAAGAGTTTGCTCGACCTTGGGCGGCAAATCGCGCAGCACCTGTTCCTTCGTACGGCGCAGCAGAAACGGCCGCAATGCGCGGGCCAACAGCTTGCGTGTATCTTCGTCGGGATTACGCCCCGCATCGGTCATTTTGAACACCGAGGCCGCACCGAGCATGCCTGGATTCAAGAACTCGAACAGACTCCACAGCTCACCCAGATGATTTTCGATCGGCGTGCCGCTGAGTGCGAGGCGGTGATCGGCTTGCAACAGCCGCGCTGACTTGGCCGACACCGAATCCGCGTTCTTGATGGCCTGTGCTTCATCGAGAATGAGGTAATCGAAGCGCAGATCCTTGAATGCCACCGCATCGTTGCGCAGCGTGCCGTAGGTGGTGAGGATGAGATCAAAGTCTTCGAAATGCGCGGCGTCCTTGACGCGCTGATTGCCCGTATGGTCGAGCACGCGCAGTTGCGGGGCGAATCGCGCCGCCTCCTGTTTCCAATTGAAGATCAACGATTTCGGCACCACCGCCAGCGACGGGCCGACGCCCCGCGCCCGCAATTCGCGCCGCGCCTCGAGCAGCGCGAGCACCTGCACGGTTTTGCCCAGGCCCATGTCGTCGGCCAGACAACCGCCGAAGCCGAACCGGCGCAAGAAATCGAACCAGCCCAGCGCCTCCCGCTGATAAGGACGCAGCTCGCCCCTGAACCCGGCGGGCGGCGCAAGCGCTTGAATGCCGGCGAAGCCCCGCAACTCATCGCGCACCCGCGCGAAATGCGCATCGCACCGCGCCTCCGGTTGCGCCGCGAGCAGCGCGTCGAGCAAGCCCGCCTGAGTGCGCCGGAAGCGCACGTGATCGTCGTGCGCGTCGCCCAGACCGGCGAGCAGGCCGTACTGTTTGAGCCACGCCTCCGGCAACAGACCGAAGCTGCCGTCGCCGAGTCGCACCACCTTCTCGCCGCGGCGCAGGGCCGCCAACAGGTCGGGTAGCTGCACCGCCGTGTCGCCGAACTCCATCGCGCCTTGCAGCTCGAACCAATCGACACCGGAACTGACCTGAATGTCGAACCGACCCGCCGAACGATATAGCTTACCCTCGGCTTCGATGTGCCAGCCTTCCGCGGTGAGTTCGCGAACCACCACCGGCAGATGGCGCGGCGCAAGTTCGAGTCGCAGCTTGCGCTCGGCGTGCCGTAAAGTTCCCCACCGCCAGCCGAGCGGCTGCAGGCGCAGCTCGGCGGCGCGTTCCGCGGCAACGTCGCGCAGCAGTATCCGCCGCTTGTCGATTTGCACGGTGCCGCGTTCAGCTTGGCCGTGCGCCACGATGACCCCGTCGTAGTCGAAACTCAGTTCACCTTGCAGCAGCTCCCCGTCGTCGTTCTTCTTTTGCGGCTTGATCGTGAGCCGCGCGCGCGGGATCACCACCACCTCCTCGAAGCGCAGCTCTTCCGGCAGGTCGAGCGGCGGCAATCGCGGTTGGCGTACCAGTTCGGCGAGGAATTCCTCGCTCTGCGCGACCGGGACGCGTAGCGGACCTTGCTGGCGCAGCCAGGTAATCCAGGCGAACGCGCCGTGATGATCGTAGCGCGCGGCCGAGTCCCGCATGCAGAGGATGCCCGCCTCCGCGACCACCGCCGGCGCGCGCAGGTCCAGCCGCTCCTCGCCCCGCCGCAGCGCTCCCGACATCTCGTACTCTTCGCCGTCCGTCGACCGGCGCACCTCGAGCCGAAATTGCCACGGCTCGCCCTCCTGCCACGTCAAAGGCGGCCCGAGTTCTTCATCCTCGCCGGGGGTTGGTGGCAAGCGCAGGTGACAGCGCCCGCTACCACACAGCAGTGGCAACAGCAGCCGGGGCTGCGGGTCGGTCAAGCCGTACCGATAGGGCAGCGTGGCGCCATGACTGGAATAGGTATAAGCGTGATGCGTCTCATTGAGTACGGGGGTCGCGCCGGCCAGCACGGCGAGGATCTGTCGGTCGTTGTCATCGGGAACCTGTTGCTGCCACTCGCGCCGCAGATAGCGCGGCTTCGGCTTGCTCCAGCCGCCGTCCATCTTGCGATCACGCCACAGCACGTCAAGATACAACGCTCCCTCGTGCGGTGCCCCGGCCGCATCGATCACGTACAAAAGTTCACGCGTCGGCGGCCAGGGATCCGACGAGAGCCACTCGGCAGCCGGTGGCCTGGACATGAGTCCCGCCATCTGATTGCGCCAACTCGGCGTGTTGGCGGTGCCGTGCGACGCTGCAACCTTCCGCCAGTCCTGCGGGTCGTCTACATCAGCATCAGCATCAGCATCATCAGCGGCATCAGCATCGAAATCGCTGTCGAAATCGAAGTCGTCATCGCCCAAGTCCTTGTGCACCAGTTCGAGCGCCTTGCCCTGCAACAGCGGCTGTTTTTCAGCCGCCAACATCACGGCCCAGATGTGTTTGCACAAGTCGACATCATAGTAAGGGCAGTTACAGGACGCGTTGATGTTGCGGCCTTCGCGCTCCAACTCCACGCGGTAACGGCCCCTGCCATGCACGATGGCCACGATGCGCGAGGCCGAAGCCGAATCGATGCGCACCCGGCCCGACCGGAAATAATCCGTGCCGCGATACTGGATGGCGTCGTCGAAATAACTGGCGAATTGCGCCGTCAGCGACATGCGCCGTCTCCAGACCGTCCATAAGAACGCTTCATCGCAATGGCCGACACTCCTGACCCACTTTTTGGTTCGCGTCGGCCACGATACCACAGCAGCGAAAACCTGACTCCGCGGCGCCTCTCATTGTGCGGTGGCGGACAGACGGCCACGCCTTACTGTGCCCTTATGTCGCAATCGGAGCGTCCGATCGGGGGGGCGATATGATACACAACGTACTGCTGATCCAGGGCGGCCAGAAGGATGCCCAAGTTGTCAGCGCCGCGCTGGCAATGAGCTCCGACGAGGAATACCGGGTCGAGTGGGTGAATTCAGGGGCAGAGGGGCTTGCACGGCTGGCGGTTATGTCTGCCCAGCCACGGGACGGACCCACGGCGGTCGCCGCGATCCTGGTGGATTTGCGTCTGCCGGATCTTGCCGGCCTGGAAATCGTCGATCGTCTCTGCGCGGTAGCCCCGCACATCCCCATGGTCGTGCTCTGTTCGCGGGCGGACGAGGTCCTGGCCAAGGCCGCGATTCAACGGGGCGCGCAGGATTTTCTCCTCAAAGAGCATCTCAACAGTTACGTGCTGCCGAAGACACTCGCGGCGGTAATCCAGCGAGCGGCCATCACCGAGACGTTATTTGCCGAGAAGGAACGGGCCGAAGTCACGCTCAATTCCATTGGCGATGCCGTCATCAGCACGGACGTCGAGGGTCGTGTCACGTACTTGAATCTGGTGGCCGAGCGCTTGACCGGGTGGCAGATGCACGAGGCGATGGGCCTTCCCCTCGAAGCGGTATTTCGGATCATCGATGCGGAGACGCGCACGACGATCCCCAATCCCATGGCCATGGCGACGGCGGGCAATGTCACCGTAGGACTGCCGCCGGCTTGCATCTTGATCCGTCGCGATGCCGTGGAGACGGTCATCGAGGATTCATCCGCGCCCATTCATGACCGTCGTGGCCGGGTGACGGGCGCCGTGATGGTGTTTCACGACGTGAGCACGGCGCGGGCCTTGACGCTCAAGCTCGCCTATATCGCGCAACACGATCCGCTCACGGGTCTGCCGAATCGGGCCTTGTTGAACGATCGCCTCGACCAATCGATCTCGCAGGCGCGGCGGCATCATACGGCGTTGGCCATGCTGTATCTCGACCTGGACCGCTTCAAGCACATCAACGACTCGCTGGGCCATCTCATGGGCGATCAACTGCTGCAGACGGTCGCGCTGCGCTTGACCGAGTGCGTGCGCGCCACCGACACGGTGTGCCGTCTGGGAGGCGACGAATTCGTGATCCTGTTACCCGAAGTCGCCCACACAAAGGACGCCGCGGTCATCGCCGATAAAATACTGCAATCGATTCGGATGCCCCAGCTGTTGGGCGACCAGGAGCTGCACGTCACCGCCAGCATCGGCATCGTCGTCCACCCCGGCGACGGCACCGCCGCCGAGGCACTGTTGCAAAACGCGGACTCCGCCATGTATGAGGCAAAGAATCGCGGCCGCAATAATTATCAGTTCTATCGGTCGGAACTTAATTCGAGCGCCGGCGAACGATTGTCGATCGAGAGCGACCTGCGCCACGCCCTCGAAAGGCAGGAACTCAGACTGCACTACCAGCCCATCGTAAACCTGCGCACCGGTGCCCTCGCCGGCGTCGAGGCGCTGTTACGCTGGCAGCATCCGGGGTTGGGACTGGTGCTCCCCGACCGGTTCATCTCGATTGCCGAGGAATCGGGCTTGATCATCCCGATTGGCCATTGGTTGCTGCGCGAGGCGTGTGGACAAGCCAAGTCGTGGCAGGATGCCGGATTCTCGAACTTACGCCTCGCCGTGAATATCTCCGCCGTGGAATTGCGCTCCAAGGAATTCGTGGCCGGTGTGGGTGCCACCCTCTCCGCCACCGGCTTCGATCCGCAATGGCTCGAGCTGGAACTCACCGAGTCTTTCCTGATGCAGGACTCCAAATCCACCTCTCTCGTACTCGGCGCCATCAAGGCAGTCGGGGTCAGCCTGGCACTGGATCATTTTGGCACCGGATATTCGAGCTTGACCCACATGACGCGGTTCCCCATCGATACCTTGAAGGTGGATCGCTCGTTCGTGCACGACCTGACGGTGGATGCCGGCGATGCCAGCGTGGTCAGCGCGATCATCAACATGGGCAGGAGCCTGCACATGCGCGTCGTCGCGGAAGGGGTGGAGACGGCGGATCAACTCACGTTTCTGAAGGAGCATGGCTGCTCGGAAGCGCAAGGCAATCACTTCAGCCGGCCGCTGCCGGCGGCTGACTTCGCCGAGTGGATTCGGCGCGCATTGTCGCGCTAACCTAGCGAACCAACGCTCTCGTTTCCGTAGCCCGCAATCCCGACGCACGGTAGCGCAGCACATATTGGTAACATCCGCATGCGATCATTGCGCAGCGTGCGGTCATTCCGCAATACGAGGAGATGCCGATGGTTTGTGGGCCGGAAGTCCTGAGAAGCGTACCTCTGTTTGCCTTGCTCGACGACGACGAGGTCGCCGTCCTCGCCGCCCAAGTCGAGATCAAGCATTTCGCGGCTCGTGAACGGATCTACAAGAAAGACGACGCCGGCGGCCAGGCCTACGTGATGCTGTCGGGCCACGTGCGGGTCACCACGATTGACCACGATCAGCAAGAGGTGGTCGTCGATGAACCGGCGCGCGGCGAGTTTTTCGGCTTCGCATCGATGCTCGATCAGAACCCCCACCAGACGTCGGCGATCGCTCTCGAAGAAACCGCCTGCCTCGAGGTGTCGCGCGACGACATTGCCGTGCTGCTGCAGCGCAAGCCGGATGCCGGCATGGACCTGTTGACGGCGCTGGGTCGTCAAATCCACGCCACGCAAGAACTGATCCGGCTGCGCGCCACCCGCAACCCCAACGATCTCTTCGAAACCGACGAGACCTTCGGGGAGCGCGTCGCCGATGGCGTTGCCCGGTTCGGCGGCTCGTGGACGTTCATCATCGCCTTCGGCATGGTCATGGTCGTCTACACGGCGATCAACATTGCGCTTCGTGGCCAGGCTTGGGATCCCTATCCCTTCATCCTCCTGAATCTATTCCTGTCGATGCTCGCGGCAATTCAAGCGCCGGTCATCATGATGAGCCAGAATCGCCAGGACGCCAAAGACCGGCTGCGCGGCGAGCTCGATTTCGATGTCAATCGGCGTGCCGCATCGGACATTCAGGGGCTTTCTCGGAAATTGAACCTGCTCGACGAGAAGATCGACGATGCGATCAATTTGATGCGCGTCGGCGGTGGAAAGTAACCGCCGGGCTGCGCTATCGCTCAGAACTCGGCGAACAGCTCCGGTCTGCGCAACTGGAGCGCCAGAACCAAGGCCAGCAGCTTGCCGTCCACGATCAAGCCGGCCCGGGCCTCTGCGGCAAGCGAGTCGAGCGGGCGCTCCACGCGCGTAATATTTTCGTGCTCGGCGTCAACTCCACCGCCTGGCCCGACGATCTCGTCCGCGGAATAGCAGGCCAGGAACAACGTCTGCCGCTCGGATGAGACACCCGGACTCGACCAGATGCGCGCCACGCGTTCGAGCTCGTGGAGCGCTACGCCGAGTTCTTCCTTCGCCTCCCGCCGCGCCGCCGTCGCCTCCCCCTCCGCTTCGATCATGCCGGCGCATGCTTCCTCGATCTCGGCGATTCCCGTCTTGTCGTACACAGGCGCACGGAACATTCGCGCCACCAACGCACACCGCCGCACGGGGTCATACGGCAACACAGCCGCCGCGTCTCCATGATGTTCGACCTCGCGCGACACGACACTGCCGTCGCGCAGACGAATCCTGAGCGACGCCACCGTCAGGTAGCCGCTGTACACGATGCGGCGGTCGAGGATTTCCGGTAGGACCATTTGCACGCTCCTCGCGTAGCAAGCACTTCTTGTTACCCTTACTATGATACCGCCGTGGCGCTTCCTCGGTTCGCTGACCCTTGGACACGTCCCCCACCGCGTCGTTCTCGCCCGCGTCCCGCCGCGTGGTGCTGCTCTTGGCGGGTGCCGTGTTCATGAGGCACCCTAGTGTCCTTGGCTGGTGAGCGCGGGAGAAGTGAATTGATCGAGTTCAAGTTGCACGGGATGCGCGCGCTGGTCACCGGCAGCGCATCAGGAATCGGCCTGGCGACGGCCGAACGACTGGCGCGAAGCGGTGCACACGTGGCGATGAACGATTTGCCTACGGATGCGCTCGCCCGTGCCGTCGGCGATCTCGCGGCCCGTGGTTGCCGCGTCGCAGCGGTGCCGGGCGATCTCGCCAACTCGGCGACCGCACGCGACGTTGGCCTCGAGAGTGTGGCATTGCTCGGTGGACTCGACTTCCTGGTCAACAACGCCGGCGCGCCCGGTACCCGCAACCCCATTCCTGCCGCGGATCTCGACGCCTTGACGGACGATTTCTGGGACAAGATCCTGCGCATCAACCTGCTCAGCGCGTTCTGGATGACCAAGACCCTCGCGGCCGCGTTGACCGAAGCCAGAGGGGCGGTGGTCAATACGGTCTCGGTCGCGGCCTTCGGTGGCGGTGGCAGCAGCACGGCCTACGCGACCGCGAAGGCCGGTCTTGCGGGATTGACGCGAGAACTGGCCCGCGGTCTCGCGCCGCACGTTCGCGTCAATGGAATCGCCCCCGGCTACGTGAATTCGAATTGGGAGTGTTCGTTCGGCGACATGGACGCCGCCGCGAAGGCCACCGTTCCGCTGGCGCGCGTCGGGCAACCCGAAGATTATGCGGAAGTGATTGTGTATCTGTGCGCCGGCGCATCCTACATCACCGGCGAGGTCGTCCCGGTCACGGGCGGCACCCGCATCTGAGCGTACTCCCCCACGAAGCACACGGTTTGATAGGCCGCATGCCGGCAGCCCATGAAATTGACGAGGTCTGTCGCAGAAAAAGTGAGCTGTCGGTTGACTATGCGCATCCTTCGTTTAGTGTATCGATTCCGGCATCAGCCAAGGAGGGCAGATGGCTTTATCGCAAAGCAATATCACTGCGAACACCCCGATGGGCGCTACATTGATTCCCGGAGGAGCCACATTCAAGGTGTGGGGTCCGCTGGCCCGGGCCGTTTACCTGAATGGTCAATTTGGCGGGGTGTCCCGATGGAGCACCAATGCCGACCCGTCGCTGCTGCTCGTGATGGATTCGGCCGGATATTGGACGGGATACTTGCCGGGCATCGCTGACGGCGATCTCTACCAATACTACGTGGTGGGTCAGGCGGCGAGTGGCTACAAGCGGGATCCGTATGCGCGCGAGTTGACGCCAAGCTCGACCTTTCCTGTCGGCGTCAACTGTATCGTGCGCTCGCCCAATGCATATCCCTGGCACGACCAGAGCTTCGTCACGCCCGACTATTCCAATCTCATCATTTACCAGTTGCACATCGGTGTGTTCGCGCCGGCGACATATCCGAACTGTGGCACGTTTCTCGATGTGATAGGCAAGATTCCCTACCTGGTCGCACTCGGGATCAATCTGCTGCAGCCGCTGCCCATCGCCGAATGCAAGGACACGTTCGACGAAGGTTATGATGGCGCCGATCTGTTCTCGCCCGATTCGCTGTACGCGGTCTATGACCCCAGCGCTCTCGACGGCTACCTCGCGACCATCAACGGACTACTAACGGCTAAAGACTGCACGCCACTCACGTCGAGCCAAATCACCGGTGGCGCGAATCAGCTCAAGGCCCTGGTGGACCTTTGCCATCTTTATGGGATTGCGGTCGCCTTTGACGTCGTCTACAACCATGCGGGCGGATTCGAAGGCGACGATGCAAGCATTTATTTTTGGGATCGCGAGGCGCTTCCCGGTCCCGACACCAACGATCAGAGCCTCTTTTTTACGAATGTGAGCGTGGTCGGCGGCTTGTCGTTTGCGCTCTGGAAGACGGAGATCAGTCAATTTCTGATCGACAACGCAGCGTTCTTCATCAACGAATTTCATGTGGATGCGTTTCGCTACGACGAAATCAGCCTGCTACTCGGAGCCAACCAGCAGAGCGGCTGGACGTTTTGTCAGAACCTCACCAGTACGCTGCGCTACATCAAGGACCGGCTGCTGCAAAACGCCGAGTACTGGCCGGGCGAATTCACGGCTTCCGTGCCTTCCATCGTGCAAGCCGCGAGCCAAGGGGGTGCAGGATTCGACACCGTGCAGCACGACGCGTTGCGTATCGCGATCCGCGGCGCCATTCAGGCGGCCTCGTACGGCGGCTCCGCTGCCGTCGCCATGGATTCCATCCTCGCAAGCCTTTATCCGCCCAACCTGCCGAATGCATGGAACGCCGTGCCCTGCGTCGAAAACCATGACGTCGTCTATGCGGGGCGCGACGTGCGCATTCCGGTCCTGGCGGATGGCTCCGATGCGCAATCCTTTTACGCGCGCAGCCGCAGCAAGGTGGCCACGGGACTGCTGCTGGCAGCGCCCGGGATACCGCAGCTTTTCATGGGCCAGGAATTTTTGGAAAACCGCCAATGGTGCGACGATCCCACCGCCCAGGGGAATCTCCTCGAGTGGGCCTTGCTCGAGTCGGGAAACAAGCCGATGAGCGACCAGTTGCGATTTACCCAGGACTTCATCCGGTTGCGCTGGAGCCAGCCCGCCCTGCGCGGGCAGGCCATTCACCCGTACTACTCGAGCGACAACGATCGGGTGATTGCGTTCCATCGGTGGATCGACGGGCAGGGCCTCGACGTCGTGGTCGTGGCAAGCCTCAACGACAACCCGTTTTTTGGCTACGCACTCGGCTTCCCGCAGTATGGGCAATGGGCGGAACTGTTCAACAGCGATGTCTACGACAACTGGGTCAACCCGTTGGCCGTTGGAAACTCCGGCGGCATTTTCGCCGCGGGTGGGCCGATGCACGACCTGCCCTACTCAGCAGCCATCACCATTCCGCCGCGTGCAATACTCGTGTTTGGGATGGGTTGATGACGATGACACTTGACCTTATCACTCACCGCAAGGATGCGAGGTAGGCTGTATGTCGGATAAACATGAGAAATCATCCGGGCTGGAGCCTGCAATGAGCTTTGCGGAGATCTGGGGATCAGAACTTCGACTGCTGAAAGTAGATCCCGCAGGCCTCGACCGAAAACTTTTTGGGTGTGCGTCTGCTGCAGACAAGCAAGACGCACTAACGCAATTCGTCGACGATTTGCATGAACCGGTTGCCGCGCTTTGCTTGTCGGGCGGCGGCATACGCAGCGCCAGTTTTGCTCTAGGCGTGATTCAAGGCATCGCACGATTCGATCTACTCGATAAATTTCACTACTTGTCGACCGTATCCGGCGGCGGATACATCGGCGGATGGCTGAGCGCCTTCCGACTGGCACGCCCCGACGCCGAAGTCATGGCTGCCTTGAACGAATTGCCTCGAAACGGTCATGAACCCGCCGAGATCAAGGGAATCCGGGCGGACAGCAACTATCTGACGCCGATGTTGGGGCTCCTATCTGCGGACACGTGGACCGTCCTTGCCCTGTATATCCGCAACTTGTTTCTCAATTGGGCCGTACTCCTGCCGTTTTTCCTGGGAGTCATGTTTTTTCCGCATCTATGCCGGTCGGTTCTGGCCCTGGCGGCACTCGATCCGGACGGCCCCGACGCGTCATTCATCAGTGCACCGGTTGCTTGCGCGATCGTGTTGATCACCTTGGCCCAGGCGGTGAATGTCTATGGTCGTTACGCCGCAGCGGATCGAAGCTTGTATCGTTGGCAATTTATTGCGTTTGTTCTCGTTCCCACGATTCTGGCAGCGATGGCATTGACGCTGGCTGTTCGACGAACGCCGCTGATCGCGTCGACCTTTACCGGGGTCTTCGCGATCCCGCTGTTGGGCGGCTTGGTTTACGGCGGATCCTGGCTGATCGCTCGGGCCGCACCTTCGACGCAAAAGCCAATGATGCAGTGGTGGGATTTCGCGGCGTGGTGTTTCTCGGGCGTGGTCGTCGGTTCCCTGCTCGCATTCGAGTTTAGCCGCCAAACATTACGCGATAGCTCAGATCTACTGACGGTGATCGGCCTGAGCGGTTTCGTATCGGCGCTCCTCATCGGTGAACTGGTGTACGTCGGGCTGTCGAGTTTTCTCGAGCATGCCGACTCGAATCAAGAGTGGCTTGCGCGCTCATCGGGCTGGCTCGCCGCCACCGCCCTGGCCTGGCTGTGCGGCTCGGGTATCGTGCTTTACGGACCGTTTGTGATCGAATATCTATGGCAGTCCTGGGTGACGCGGATCCCGACACTCGTTGCCGGCGGCCTGACCGGCGCAATTACGTTGATCATCGGCTGGAGCGACAAAACAAGCGCTCTGAAAGCCCGTCTTGATTCCGCACATGTTTCATGGCAACAGGTGATTTCGCTCACCGCCGTGGTTTTCGCGGTGTTTTTGGCGCTTGTCCTTGCATACCTCGACGGTCAAATCACTATTTTGCTGGAGTCATGGAAGTGGCTCTCGACGCTATGGAGCGGATTCTTCTCCCCGCCGGTCATCGACTGCATCGCCATGCTGACGCTGCTCGTCCTTGCGGCTTCGATATCAGTATGCGTCAACGTCAACCGATTTTCCCTGCACGCCTTGTACAGAAATCGCCTGATTCGAGCGTTCCTCGGTTCGGCGCGAGCGCACGCCAGGCAGGCTCGAACCGCAGATCGGTTTACCGGCTTCGACTTCGCCGACAACTGTCCCATGGCGGACCTTCGGAAGGTCAGTCGGCCCGGCCGGTTGTTTCACGTCGTCAATATGACGCTGAACGTGGTCTCCTCGACCAACCCCGCGTGGCAGGAGCGGAAGGCTGAATCCTTCACCGCGACTCCGTTGGCAACCGGCAACGCCTACGTGGGTTATCGCGATACCAAAACTTTCGGCCATCCCGAGAATGGTCTGAGTCTGGGGACCGCCATGGCGATCTCCGGCGCGGCGGTCAGTCCCAACATGGGCTACAACTCCTCACCACTGATCGGCCTGCTGTTGATGCTGTTCAACATCCGCCTGGGCTGGTGGTTCGGTAATCCGTCCAAAGATAAATACACCAAGCCGGGCCCGACCTTAAGCCTGTTGCCCGAGCTTAAGGAATTGGCCGGCGCCACCAAGGATTCGAGCGATTGGATCTACCTCTCCGATGGCGGTCATTTTGAGAATCTCGGCATTTACGAGATGGTGCGCCGACGGTGCCGCTTCATCGTGATATCCGATGCCGGCTGTGATCCGCACTGTACTTTCGAGGACCTGGGTAACGCTGCGCGTAAATGCTTCATTGATTTTGGGGTCAGCATTTCCTTCAAAGACCTGGGCATTAAATCCAGAGAAACACTGCCGGGCCTCTCGGCGCGCATCGCGATTGGGTCGATCACCTACCCGAATTCCACCAAACCGGGCGTCTTGATCTACGTCAAACCGACGTACTGCCAAACCACTGAACCGCCGCATGTACGTAGTTACGCATCGACTCACGCCGACTTTCCCCACGAGTCCACCGCGGATCAGTGGTTCAGCGAGTCGCAGCTGGAAGCATACCGCGCGCTCGGCGCACACACGATGGAACACGTGTGTACCGGTGGTATCGGTGTATCGCCGGGCGAGACGCCCAAACCCATGACCCTCCAAGAATTGAGTGACAACGCAGCGGCCAGTTTGGACCAGAAGCCCCGGCCGGCGCGCCGCTGGAAGGGTTTGAAGAAACTGATCGGCTTGGGTGAAGTGGCCAACACGACTCATGCCAATTAAGGAAACCCGGCCACGTTTGCAGTCACAGCGCGCACGGCGCGCTTGCCTAGTTTTCGTGGCCGCCGTTCTCGTGCTGGTCAGCGCTTGCGTCGCCGGCATATCCCAGCGGTTCGCGCCGTCATGCCGGCGGGTAGTACCGGTGCAATGCTTAGCCACCGCCGGGCGAGGCCATGACCCGCCGAATCACCTGCTGAAGCTCGCTCAACTGATAGGGTTTGCTAATCACCGGACTTCCCGTCAGATGGTCGGGCAACACCGCGGAAACGCTGTAGCCCGTGCCGAAGACGAACGGGATGCCGCGCTCTTTTAGCACCACGGCGACGTCCCACGACATCACGCCGTCTAGATTGACGTCGATGAGCGCGGCGTCAAAATTCTCATGGCGTGCGAGTTGCAATGCCTCGGCCAGTCGCGTCGCAGGCCCGATCATTTCCCATCCCAATCCGTCGAACACATCCTGCAGCAAAGTCACCAGGAGAAAGGCGTCTTCCACCACCAGGATTCGGTAGGCCTTTACCTGACCACCAGGATTTAAGCCACTTTCGATAGGCATCACCGGCGACTCGCCGCTCTCCTGCGGCGAACGCTGCAGCACCGAGGATGACGGCAGAAATACGCTACACACGACGCCTGCCGGCAGATACTCGATTCTCGCTGTGCCGCCGGTCTCCATCGCCAACGCCCGCTCGATCAAGGTGGTTCCGAAGCCAACGTGCGACGGCGCCTTGACTTGCGGTCCGCCGATCTCGCGCCATGACAAATCGATGCCGCCATCCGAAGTGAGAATCCATCGCACGACGACACGGCCCAAAGGTTGGCTGAAAGCACCGAACTTGGCCGCATTGGTGGCAAGTTCGTGGATCGCGAGCGACAGCGACAGCGCCGACTTTGGCGTCAGCATCATGTCGACGCCGCTGAGTTCAATCTTCATTTGCTCATGCGCGTAAGGATCGAGTTCTTCGCGCAGCAACCGGTCAATCGAAACTCCCTCCCAGCGGCTTTGCGACAACAGACTGTGGGACTTTGCCATTGATCTGATACGTCCATCCAGACCTTGCACGAATCCCGTCAGAGACTCTGCGCTGCGGCTGGTGCGCAACACGAGGGCCTGAATATTCGCGATCGTGTTCTTGACTCGGTGATCGAGTTCCAGCATGAGCAGCGCATCACGCTCGGCGGCCCGCTTGCGTTCTCTCGCCGCCTCGTTGATGCGCCGCAAGACGACGTGAAGCAGGGAGACCCGCAGGTCGAATGCGGCATCGAGATCGCCCGACGTCCACGGTAGCGATCGTCCCCTGACGGTCTCCTTCCACACTTCGAAGGATTTTCGCGGATTGAGTTGATCGCCCTCAGCGCCCGGGTCCAGCCGCTTCTTCGGCTCTCCCGCCCAGTTGACCGTCCCGATCAGCTCGGGGCGGAACCACATGATGAAATTCGATGGGTCGGGCGATACCGAAATCACGAGCAGACCCGAAGCAACCTCCGTGAATGCGGCAGCGGCCGGCCATACTTCCTGGAGTCGATCCGTCGAATAAACCCCTGGCGACTGGGCCATGTGTGAATCCAGCCAACTCACGATTTGCACAATCTCATCCTGGGTCGGCGTGGTTCCCAGGAACGTCAGCTGGCCATTGACGCAGACGGCCACACCGCCTTGACGCTTCCCGTCCCCGCCAGAGCTCCCGCCGTGAATGTAGTCGAGCAGGTTGGGCGATTGTTGGGTCAGCCCGACGGCATAGTCATCGGCACTGGCGAGATTCAGCATGAGGTTTTGCAGCACCATTCGGCTCGCCAGCCGTGCGCCGAACTGTTCCCCCGATTCGCGGGCCTCCAACTGCAGCGAAAACATCGAGCCGAACAATTCGCACACGGCACGAAGGTGGCGCGGCAACAGTCGCGGCGAGTAATGGTGACAAGCAATGAGGCCCCAAAGTTTGCCGCCACGGATGATCGAAATCGACATTGAGGCATCGATTCCCATATTGCGCAGGTATTGGCGATGGACGGGCGACACGTCGCGCAGCATCGCGTGGCTCATGTCGAGCGGCTCGCCCGTGCGCGGATTGTTCCTCGGCAGCAGCGGCGCCGGCTCGTAGTTGACCTGCGTTATCAGTCGCAACCAATTCTTGACGTAGAGAGCGCGCGCTTGTTTCGGAATATCGGCGGCCGGATAATGCAGATCCAAAAATGGCTGAAGTTCCGCCTTTCGACTCTCCGCAATGACCCAACCGGAATCGTCCTGCATGAACCG
>Ga0116228_10002118_pt1 | contig 17030 bp, 12 predicted proteins | sample S1TSphfallax_2_FD_89694 | JGI IMG/M metagenome (GOLD analysis project Ga0116228, IMG submission 89694) | Host-associated microbial communities from peat moss isolated from Minnesota, USA - S1T2_Fc - Sphagnum fallax MG | ecosystem: Host-associated > Plants > Peat moss > Unclassified | place... | reverse complement strand
TGAATGATTTCTTCACTGAAAATTAAATTAAATCATAGCTGAAAATTTCAGAGGAATTGGAATGTACCTTTGGTGTTCTTGGAAAGATCTTGATGAGCAGGATTTAATGGAGTTTATTTGGTAACATTGGGATTCAGAAATGTGGGAGATATTGATTTTTAAAAGTGATTTCTGGCACTGAAAATTCAAATAAATTCCAAAAAAAACCAGGTTTTGGAAGGAAAAATCAGTTGAGGACATGGTAACACTTGGGCCAACGGCACAGGCCGCACTAGTGGATTATTACATTTGCTTTGAATGGCAATTTTTACTTTGGTTACTTTTAGTATGGAAGGGCTATTGATAATTGTGCCTTACAGTAGTTTTTTTTGTTCTCTAAAGCACATAATTGCGTGGTTAAGTGGGCATGAACTGGTTGCACAATAGTGTGGCAGGGTAGTAGAATTCAATGCACTGATGGCAATGATGGGTCCTGGACCCTCCACCAAGCTCAAGAAGCCTTTTGCGCTTGGAGACCTCTTCTTGGAAGACTAGTGAGACAACAGTTAATTTCTTATTTTGCAAGAGGCATAAGTATTGTATATTTCCTCATACAGGACCTTTGGAACAAAGGCTAAATTGCAGCGGTCAATTAAACTTGAAGCTAACTCTGAAACATGCGGAATCCAGATGTTCTGCATAATGTCATTAAAAAGATTTATCACCTAGCAGAAAATCTATTGATTGCAGGTAAATGATGTTTCCATGCAACAGGCTAGTTCGTCAAGAGTGCTCTCCATTTCAATGGGTTTGAGACCGGTAGTTCAAAGTCCCCATGACCTTATGTCAGTGGCTGTTTGAAAAGATGTGCTTTGCGATGCACCGTGCAATCATGGACATGCTTAAATATATATGTATATAAGAATATATAAGAGAATTTGATGAGGGAATCTTGACTTGTTTGTAGTGTTTTCCAGTCCACCTCTATCAGATTCTAGGCAAACAGAACCCAGCAAACACTACATTGTAGAAACAAATTAAATGCAGCTCAGTTTTCAACACAAAAGTATGCATGCTTGCCAGCAATGCCTGATAGGAAATTAATTTTCAATATATTTTTTTGTCTCTTACTTATGTGATTGTGTTAAGTATTATTACAATGTTAATATATATAAGTTGGTTGTTTTGGTAGAGTGTGTTAAAAGACATAAGAACTTTGAAATTTTGTCTTCCATAGCCATTGCACTACAGAATTGGTACCTTTTAAAGTATTTTCTAGGTCAGCATAGAGTAATTTCTACATCAGCGATGCTTTGAGGAATCATTGAGGGTTTGGTAGGGAGGTATTGACTAGTTCTTTGCTCAGCACTTCTACTCAAAAGAAAACCTTGGATAGCCCTTCAAGATTAGTTGACATTAGCCTTCAACAAAAGGATAAAAACTTTCTTTCCTAAGCTTTGAGGAGCCTCTCATTCAAGTGTTTTAGGACATTTTCTGTATATGAAGAGAGCGCACTTTGTCCTTTGTTCAATTTGTGTTTTTGCTTCCAATTTGGTAGTATATATTGATTCTATAGAAATAGTTCTCATCTTTCTAGTTGAGATTTTGTTTTGGATTCAATGTTTGGATTTCTATGTATGGAGAATTGACTTTTAAGAGTTGTAGAAAATAAAAAGAAGTTTTGTAGAAGATTGATTTGAGACTTGTTCAAAATTTGAAGTTTGTTAATATTTTCAATTTGAACTATATTTGGTGAAGCCTTGGAGCTTTTGGTTCAAGACTTTTACAATATTCTTTTGAGTTTTTTTTTAAAAAAAACTACCAAACCAACTTTTTTTATTTCTCTCATAAATTCGACATACATTTGAAGTTCCTATTTATTTTTCAAATTATTATATTTCACTCAAGTGTTTTGTGAGTTATCTTACATTGGGCAACCTTCCTGTATTTCAAATTAGTGTGGACATTGCAAAAAAACGTAAGCATGTAAAGGAGAAATGGCACATGAATTCAAACAATCCTACTAATAAAGTGAATGAAAAGAAGTCATCTTAAATCAATGAAGTTTTGATATAAAAAAGAATAAGACAATCAAACGTTTTTAAAAAATGTTATTTGCAACAACTATTTGCAACTAAAAAATGTTGTTTGCACCTATTTTAAAATGTTGTTTACAACTAAAAAATAGATGCAAACAACATTTATTAGTTGCAAAATTTGGTTGCAAACAATAGTTTTTCTTTTGGTGAAACTCCAACCAAGAGAAAACTAAAACTTTTGTCATTAAACAAGATTTATTTTTTCTTTATTGATGTTGGATTTATTGAAAATTGAACCACCATATTTACAACTATCTACACAAATTGGCAACACATGTGATGTTCAAAGACACAACAAAATTTTCCATGGCAAAAATCAAACCCATGAAGGAGGATCCATTGGTAAATATGGTTATTGCCATAGCTACAATAAACAATGTATTAAAGAATGTAACCTTCAAGCACAAAAAAAACCTTTCAAATCCAAGTCAATTATCAAATGGGAAGAAGAGGAAAAATTGCATAAATCTTTTGAAGTAGTTATTCATAACATGTGAAAGTAGGATTTCCTATATAGTTAAATTAGCAAACCATTGAGGAAATCATAATCCTTCTATTGACTATATAAAGAATTCACTATCAAAATAAAAAAGAATATGAAATAATTGTTTCCATAAGAAATTGGCAAGTAGCTACTAGAAAGCAAATGCACCCTAACCTTCGATCAATTTTCCATTTGACACTTGACCTCAAGAAGTATGTTATTTCCAAACTTTATCTTTTGAAAGTTACTAAAGCACCCAAAACTAATTTTATAATAACTTTGGTGGCCATAGACCATCGTGTGGTTGTCATCCAAATCCAAGTTGGCAAAAACATTATAGAAAACATCTTGTTGTATGGAGGGTTTAAAGTCAATATCAATACTAAAGAATTGAAGAAAAATTTGTCAAACCAACCCCTTATTGTTTAAAATGTAGAATTCATATGAAAATAGTTAGTTGTTCATTAATTACCTTTTCACAATTGTCAAATAGATGTTGATCTCAAGATGTGTTTGTTACTTTTGATATGTACCCTTTCAAGGATTGAGTAAAACATTTTGTTTTTTTGCAATATGTGTGTGTGTTTCAAATTGTTCCATGGTATTAGAACAATGGTTATATAAATAAAAATCAATCACAATGTATAAATTAACTTAAATCATTAACATCATTATTAACATTATAGCGATCATTGAAGAAATTATACAAAATGTCTCAAATGAGATCAAATGATCTTGGAAACAATATATTAATATATTTGGTGCATTTTATAAAATACTTGATGGAAGAGTCAAAGTGTTTCACCTTATGAGTTGCGTCACATTGATATATTAGACGGGAATAATTACTCCACGTGGAAAATAAGAATACTTTTGTTTAAAAAAAAGAAAAAGTTTAGTCCATTGTGGATGGAATCAAACCCAAGCCAATTGCTCCCACCAAAGCATGTGCTACTCCTTTGCCTTCAATCAAGCTAGGGAGTATTGTTGATTGGGAAGATAGAAACATGTTTGCCCAAAGAATAATGATAAATGGGGTCAAAATTTATTTTTTACATCATATAACAAGGTCAAACACAACTAAAGAAAGGTGGGATGAATTAGAAACTATCTATCAAGTACATAATATTTCAAATTGTGTGTATTTAAAAAATAAACCCACAAGATTAAAAATGGAAGATGACAAAAGTATAGGCAAACATATTCATGTGTTTGAAACCATACTTGATGAATTGATTGCCATTGGTGCAACAATAGATGTTGATGAACAAATTGAATTTTTGCTAGAAAGTATTTATGATTCTTATTGAAATGTCGTATATATTTTGAGTAACACTTAAGCCATGACTTTCCAAACTACAATATCAAGATTATTCCAAGAAGAATTAAGGAGAAAACCAAATGGAACCTTAAGTGGAAAGCCATCGTCAAATTTTTTGGACAAAAGAGAAATCCAATTTCTAAAAGAAGAAAGGAAATTTTATTAATAAAAGGATTGGACCATTGTCCAATAAGTCCAATAATAGTAATGAAAAAAACATGAGAAAGGTGAAGTGATTTAATTGTAACCAATATGGTCATTTTGCAAAGGATTGCACAAATCCTAAGCAAGAAAGAAAATCATCCAATCAAAAATCAACTAATGTTACAAGTGAAATAACTCAACTTTTTCTTGCAACATTAGTGGTTTCAAACAATGAGAGAGACAATCAGTGCCTTCATTCAAGTGCCACACATCACATTACTCCCAATAAACATTGGCTTGCCAACTATACAAATTTGAAAAAATGTATCTTGGTGGTAACACTTATTTCAATGTAAAAGGGAGAGGATCAATGAAAATGCACTTACTTAATGGAGACATTAGATGCATTGAAACAATCCTTCATGTATAAAAATTGAATTAACTTAATCTTTGTTGGAAAGGTCACAAAATCAGGTTATGAAATATCTTTTACTTCCAATCAATGTTTTGTGAAAGATAACAAATCAAGTAACATCATATGTACTAGTCAAAGGCTATGTAATTTGTATAAACTTGAATTAACAAGCACAAATGTTGAACAAATAATGACAATGGAAGTAAATTCTAAACCTTATTCATATTCAAAAAATAATTTAGACATTAACAAGTGGCATAACAAGGGTCACATTGGTGAACAACATTTGAAATTAATGTCAAGAAATGAAATGGTAAGAGGATTGAATATAAAACCTCAACAAAGATTTATTTTTTGTCCTAATTGTCTTTGTGGAAAACAACAACAAAATAGATTTCAAATTGGTCAAAGTAGAAAGGCAAAAGAAATTTTGGAATTAATTCATTATGATATATGCAGTCCTATGCAAATACTATCAATTAGAAGAGAAATTTTCTTTTACTTTTATCAATGATTTTTCATGAAAAAAATAGTTTATCCTCTTTTTAAAAAATCAGAAGTGCTTAATAAATCTAAAGCCTATAAAATTCTTGTCAAAAATAAAACCTAGAAGAAAATTTTAAAACTAAGGAATGATAATGGAGGGGAGTGTATTTCCCAAAAAAATAGAGAATTTTGCAATAATTCAAGCATAGAAATAGAACTTATAGGTCATTATACACCACAACAAATGATGTTATTGAGAGAATAAATATAAATCTTGTTGAGATTGCAATATGCATGTTACATCAATCCAATATACCAAATCAATTTTAGGCTGAGGTTATTTTCACAACTTGTTATCTTCAAAATAAATGTGCACATATTGTTTTAGAAAATAAAACACCAAAGGAAGCATGGACTAGATACAAACCTTCATTGAATCACATAAGAATGTTTAGGCGTGATTATTATGTTCATGTTCCTTTTGAGGTAAGAAAAAAATTGGAAAAAAAATACTAAAGTTTATAAATTACTTGGTTATAGTGAAAATGTGAAGGGTTATAGATTATATGATATACAATCCAACAAAGTCATTGTGAGTAGAGATGTAGTGTTTAATGGATTTAAAACCAATTTAAATTAAAATCAAGACATCTAGATCAAGATTTTCATAGAATCTCCAATGGAGGGTTAAGAATAGTACCTTACAATGCAAACCCCCTTGCATTACCACCTACTCCAACCCCAAATCTTACCCCACCACCAAATGTTGTACCACTAACAACTCTTCCACAAGATGGTGACAATGCAAACAATGAAAACATTTCAAAAAATTTGGAAGAAAGTATCAATTACAACATGGATAATGAACTACTTTTTAATGTTGATAATCACCAAATGCACCAAGATGCCCATGAAGGAAATGTTCCATCTTTCAATGATTTAACTTTGCAAATAAGGAAATCGAGTTGTATTTCAAAAGCTACTTTTAAAATGAAGGATAATCGTGTTGACCAAATTGGTAAGAAATATTCAACATTTATTCAAGCCTTGATTGCAAAATAGATAAATTCAAAATCTAAAAGTCTTGATGAGGCTAAGCAAAAAAATGATTCCATGAAATGGTTGGAAACTCTCCAACAAGAGTATAATTCTTTGATTAAAAATGACATGTGATCAATTAGTTGAAGCACCAAAAGATCAAAAACATGTTGGTTGTAAATGGGTCTTCAAACTTAAACTAAAAGTAGATGGATCCATTGATCATTATAAAGCGAGATTAGTGGCTAAGGGCTATTCCCATATAGCCAATCTTTGATTATCAAGAAACTTTTTCATGAGTGGTGAAAATCACTTCAATTCAAACTTTATTTGCAATTGCAATAATCAAAGTGTAATTACTCTTACAACTAACCCTAAGTATCAAGACTAAACATATAGAAATTCAACAAGAACGTGTTGAAGTTGGTCCCATCAATGTAAAATATTGTCCTACAAAGACTATGCTAATAGACATCCTCACTAAAGGAGTTCCAAAAGCAAAACACATATGGTGTGTGTATGCAATTTTAGACTCAAGTTAAAAGTGAATGATTTACTTTAATGGAAGTATGGATTTAAACATCCTCACCAAAACACTTTTCCTAAAAACAAGTTCGCCTTAAACAATTAAGAAGAAGATACATTCTTCAGAAAAATGAGTCAACTATGAAACATTTATAACCTACATTCTTCAAATTCAGTGGGACTATTAAAATGTAAAATTTAGATGAATGTAGTTAATTGTTCATTAATTACCTTTTCATTGTCAATTATGTTGATATCAAGAGGTGTTTGCTACCTTTGATATGTACCCTTTCAAACATTGAATAAATATATATTTTTTCTACAATATGTGTCTTTTTTCAAATTGCTTCACTTACAACTTCAAAATGGCAAATTAGACAACAATTAAACCATAGGCCTAATCAGAGATTTAAAATTCACATAAATGGAATTCCATACATAGTTACTTCCACTACAATCAAAAATAATGTCCTTGGTGCCAATTACTTTGTGGTCCTTGTTAAAGCGTAGTTGAAAGATGTTAAGGCTTCACATGACTACAACATGAATTTGATTACCATATAAATGAATTTAAAATAGCCAAAAATGGCATAGAATAGCCAAAAATACTTACAACAACTGAAAATAACCTAAGGTGAACTAAATTAAAATAACCAAAAGTAACTTAGAATAACCAAAAATAGCCTAGGGTGAAATAGCTAAAAATAACCAAAAATTTGAAAATAGCCATAAATAGCCGTAAATAATGTAGGGTGAAATAATTTAAATTAATGAAAAATATTCATATAATAATTGAAAGTAGTTTAACATAGGCAATAATATTATATTAACAAAAAAAAAATCCATTTATTAAACTTTTTTTTCCCAAAAGAATGATCATTGAAATGTTATTGAATAATGATATTCAACTTTTTTTTGTTCAAATGCTTTTAAACTTTCAAAAGGAAATAAATTTAATTATGTACATTATTGAAATTTTTAAAAAAGTAAACTCAAATCATTTCATTTGAACAAAATTTCGATAAGATATGAATTTTCAAAGTTTATGTTTTTGTAATGTTTAAAATGAAGTATTTTGTAAATAAAATGTAATGTAACATATTATCACAACAAGTGGGGTGGCTTGATGGTAAGGGTGTTTGCCTCCATTCCAAAGGTTAAGGGATCAAACCTCATGAGTGGTGTTGTGTGTGGTCAGCAATGGTATGGTGATTGAATATTCTTTTATCTAATTCTTAGAATAGATGCTTAGGTTGATTACATGGCCTAACTACCTAAGCTAGGTTTTAACTTAACCTAGGACGTGACACATGTCAATAAATCACAGGTTTAAAAATCATGAAATTATCAATAATATTATATATTAAATAATTAAATTCTAATTGATTCCATCCTAGTTAGTTAATTAACCAACAAGTGAATGGTTTGGTAAATTTTTATTTCACTTGAAAATAACCTTGTTTCACTAGGTACTAGTGAAACAAGTCATTGTCTGTAGCAATTAGTCCCCATTCACTAAAGGGTTAAACAATTTCACTAGGTAAAAATGTTCAAATTCATTCAAAATCTAGTGAAACCCAAAGTGAACTATAACACATTTCTTAGTAGTGTTTCCCAAGTTCCTTACAATTCTTTTCTCCTTTCCTTTTCACCCATATTTTCTTTCTTTCCTCCATTTATTTCTTGTAATCATATGTTTTAAGGGAAAAAAACCTCAAGGTTCACGTTGGGCTTTGTTTGTGGAACACATTTTTGTGTAAGATCATACCTTGACCAATTCAATAAAAAGGAGGTACAATAAAGTCCATGTGTCCTAACAAAAAATAATATGAAATCACCAAGGCACATTACACTTTGGCATTTCTTATTAACTACGGCTTGACATATGGATTAAAACTTTGATAAGAAATGTATTAGTTTTGTGTTTGGGAATGATAGTTAGGGATTTGAAGCTAAAATTGGTTCGTGTTCGTCCTAAAATTTAAATAGTCCAAAGGGTTTTCTTTAGTTTAATATTTTGCATTTCTTTTCTTGACACATGAAATGTTCTCAATTTGAAGGACAAGAACTTAGGGCCTTGTAATTTTTTTGACACAGTAAATTATGTGAATCAAACTATGTTTAAACCCTTAATTAGAGTGGGGTTTTGGGGTTAAACATTTGAACTTCAAATAATCATGGTCATGCAAGAGCCATCTATGAGTATTAAATCCTTAAAACTTATCATAAATAAGAGCCCCATTGATTATACATTCTTTAAACAAGATCTTTATAATGTTATTTTGAAAATTTCATTAAACCTAATATGGTTAGCCATTGTGCATTGGTAGTTGTATGACACTAGTTGGGACACTCCAATTGAGAAGATTGCTGCATTGTGGAACAAAATCAATGATGTGAAACAGAATACTTTTGCAAGAAATGAGTTTATATTAGAATTTTTTTTTGGTTTAAAATGTAATTTGATTATTTTTTCATGGTGTTTCTTGTTATTGTTTATTGACTTTCTTTTTTGAGTCATTGGAGTTCAGTAGAAATCTAAGGTTTAGTCATCTCTATTAGGATTCGAACAAGAAAATATCTAGGATTTTTTTGATATTATTAGGAATTAAATATCTTGAAATAGGTGGGGTAAAAGATCACTCAAGAAAACAAAAGAAACAAGCCAACTTGAGCAATTTGTGTGGGATGGATAAGTGTAGCTACACTTATAATAAACCTATTGCATAGAGGTTATGTACGCTTATGGAAGGTATAATAACAATTTCAAAGGAAGCCTTTTTGTTTATGTATTATGGGCGAGTGTTTGGATTATATGTTGGTCTGCACGTTGAGATTATTTGGATGTACTAGTTAATGATCTATTTATTTGTTTGTATGTGCAACATTCAAAATGCATATACACCAACAATGTGCAAAAGGAGTTGATTAAGTATTGAAGGCAAAGGGGTTAAGCCAATGCATCATATTTGATAGCACTTCACCACTCCAATGAAATTATAAATGCCCATAAGGCTTGCCTATACAAGTAGATGAAAAAGTGTCCATGGTTTTGGAAACATATGATTTGGTATGGGGTAGATGAAACATCATTGAAAATAGCAAAAACAACTTGATTTCAAATGGTTCATGTCAAGTTTTATCATTGGGTGTCTTAATTGCATTCAAGCATATCAATAATATATTGTTACAGTTCTGTTTTTTTGGAATATCTTTGTATGGAAACAATATGCCCAATGGGATTTGAAATTATTTTTTCAATTCAAGAACCTTGTTTTTTGTGACTGCATATTGAATATTGGTATAAATGGAAAACTTCTTCCTTTGGGCTATTTGTTGTTTGCAAGTAATTATAATAGGTTGAATGTATCATGTCTTATTTTTTTGGAATGGTGTCTAACTTATTCTTATCTTGAATATTGTAACATGAGATAGAGGTAGTGACTTCGTGTTTACAAATACAATTTGTTGCAGAATAGGAGATCCACAATGTGTCTGAATTTACATGTACAAATGAGATGGGTTGATGAAAAGCTTGTGTTATAGTTGCAAAGATGAAGGAATTTTAACTTCATGTACAAATAATTGGAGGAAATAAAGCCAAGCTTGTTATTATTACAAGCCAATTAAATAAAATGTGATAAAAGTCCCATGTGAAAATATAAGGTTTATTCATGGGCTGGAAGAGCTTTCCATTTGCAGGTGACTCATTTTCCACGTCATGTTTTGAAGCAAATCAAACTTTGTTCTTGGATGACAAAACACAATCCATAAGTTACATTTTTATCCATGACCTACTTAAGTGTGCAACCATAGAAAGAGAAAATGTGATAGTTTTACAAATTCTTGTTATTGGGTTTTTGCAAACTCTTGTTGATGGGTTTTATAATTTTTTTGTTTTTGCAATATTGAATTTGAATTCAACATGCTTTCAAGGTTTTTCAATAATACTTATTATGAAGCAAATGAAGACATGAAATGCAATTGTAGATTTGAATGTTCTCTAACAAGAAGCCAGAAATGGGATAAAAAGTTGGGGTTTAGATTGAATTGTTTCTTGGCTATTGTGCTTTTTGTTTCAATGTTTTTACAACAACTTCCAATGTTAAAGCTAGGATCGAAGGGCAAATGATGCATTTCAATTGGCAACAACAATAAACGATAGTGTTATGTGGTGGTGGCTTGCATTCCTTGTCTTATGTACATCATGTGTGGTAAAACAAATTTCAAGTACCCTCCTTATCACCCTTGATTCCACGGCACCAACTACTAGGCATCAAAAAGTCTAGGAATATATATAACATTATTAAGATCAAACATTGGACTTGATGACTAGGTAAGGGAAAAGGGAAGAAATGTAACTTAAAAAGAAGGAGATATCTCAATCATAAAGCACAACTATTACAACCAATGGTTCAAGACTTGCATAAATACAACATTTGTACAAAGTGACAATACTTATGTTATAACATTTAATTACCTGCTAACTTATGTAATCAATTCTAATCTATGAGTTTAATTAGTCATGAGGGATTAGTTCACTCTAATTTCTCTCTTAACGAGCCCACTAGTCATATTGTTGGCAATTCCAATAGTCACAAAAGCCTCTCCCCCACCACTCTCATGGAATCATGTTCTCATTAAATAGACAATGCCATATCCCAATATATAAATTAGCTCATGAACTTGAACCACAACCAAAAACCCCACACATTCAAATACATTAAATTACATATGTTGTCACAAAGCAACAAAGAAACATATAGCAACTCAGCAAGTTGGACAAAGTATAAATAATGAACTCTAGAATGATTTTCAACAAATTTTCCCACAACCAGCCATACCATAGAAACCAAAACTTCCTTTAGGAGTTCCCACATTTGCGGATGTTATTTCTCCCTAAATCACTTACTCAACACAATTGCCACAAAGTCCGCACAATAACTTTAACACATCACTACACAAATTACCATTGACCACTCATAAAATCCCTAGCGGTTTTCATCACTTCTCCCAATTTGACCCTTAAGTCTATTACTACTCCCATCTCCTTTCCTCTAAAATGTATGCCACATTGAAAGGAAGACATATCTCCATAGTCAAGCTAATCAGTAACAGCCATGCATTCATCCCCTACTATCCTTCTAAGGTTTTAAACACTACCAAACCATCTCTTTCTTCTCGAAAACCACCAACTTATGCAAACACTAGGAAAAGAAGAAAAACTTAGCTACCCAACACAATTGCATTGCCATTCAGATACTATGAAGCACCAAGCTCCATGATGAGCATCCTCTAAAAACCAACACAACAACATCTTGACAATAGCTGAAACTTATTTGGAAATCAACACATCAAACACAACACCCACGCCAAGCATTGTTGAAACACCCAATCGGAAATCAACATATCAAACATAACACCCACGCCAAGCACTATCAAAAACCCAATCACCATTAGAACACCATCAAACATAACCCACAAGAAACAAATCATAGAAAAGCAAAACAAACTATCGACAAGAACACCTCCTCCTTTCACCATCAACTACCGCACTTTTGTCATCTTCTACTTTCAGTGGTTGATAGTACTTTTACATCCAATGAAGGTTTCATCAACCCTAATTTTGTGTCACAAAAGCTCAAACCCAACAACACAAACAAGCATATAATTAGTTTGTTTTCTTTTGTCAATCTTTCTCTTTCTCATGAATAGGATATTTGGAACATGAGGTGGGAGGACAAGAACATTTGATAAGCTAAGATTGTGAGCTGGGTTGGTGTTTCAAGCTTCTGGGTTGTGGTCTAAAACTTTGTAGTCTAAGATCCATTTTGGTTTTTAATAAGATATAATTGGGATTACTATATGAGTTGCAGATGTAGAGTAGGTGAAAAAGAGGAAGAGGAGGAATTCAAGGTCAATGTGATCAGTCCAAGTCTGGTGAACCATCAACTGCTCATGGTGCAGGAGCGATAGCTCATGTTGTGATAAGCAGATGTAGAGCTTTTGACCATGAGTGTCTAGTGGAGCAGGACTTGAGAGCTCATGAAGTTTACAGCTTAGGCGCTGCTGCAAGAATACAACAGTATCTGAGCAATATTTCTGCATGCACATGGAGAAGATCATGATGATCAAATAGCTGTTCTTGTTATTTTCATGGGTTTCATTAGTGTTTTGTCGTCAGTTAACAAGGCATCAACGCTCTTTGAAGGTGATGGCAAGGAAGATGTCACAAACCACCGCATGACTGGTATTCAGAGGCTGTTGGAGGAAGGCAGCTTGCAGCTGTGTAGCTTGCATCATGACAAGAATGGACAACTGATTTTGCGGTTCATCCACAAGTGAGTCATAAGAGGTTTCCAATGGAAGGTGCACTGGTGTGTTGGGTCACTTGATGATCTGACAAAACATTGCAATTAGTAAGTTAGATAGATTGAGTTTGGCTTTGCTTAAACCTTCTTTCAGTAACAAATTGTTCCCATGTCTACAGCAAGCTTCTAGACTTGGTGTGTTTGTTTGAATCCCCTGTCAAGTGAAATGCTTGCCCTTTATTCACCTTGCAACTACTGGCAATATATATATTGTCTGTTCAACCTGCCTTTCAGTTTGATTTATCTTTCATGTGGTTTTCCAGTGACTAAATTGATTGATGTGCACTATGTGACAGAATGTGAAGTAAATGGTGTTAATTAGTTGTCCATTGAATGCTCTTGGATTGATCTGTTGCAATTATCTTGAATATGTTCTAAAATGATCTTATGGGGATATTTATGATGAAGTAGAGTTGTTGCCTACAATGCTCTTTATTAAACATTTCCTTCATCAAACATTGGTAAATTAAATCAGAAAATGAATATATAAAATTTATAAGTTCACCAACTTTCCTATCGCATAGCTATATTCACCCGATTACTACTTATAAATCATGGATTCTGCTATATGCCCTAATGTGCACATATCCAGGGGGTTGATCACTCCATCCTCCAAGTCCAACTATAGGCACTAAGCTCAAGCTCCATGCAGCCAGTCTAGTCCACCAATCAGTCAGCCATGCCAACAACCACACAGATGTTGAATGACAGGTACATAAAAGTATGGGGGGTGCAAGAGGCACATTTGGTTCAGCACATAGGCGATTCCATGACACTATTCAAGGTTCTGAGTTCTGTCCTGAAGGGTTCTAGAGAGAAACTGTCTCATGGCAGCTCTCACAAAACATAGGCATGTGCACTCGTCAGTTTGGCCTCCTATCATGAACCTTTAAAACTATAAACTTCTTTCAGAGATCAAAACTGATGCTAAAAACTGTGTGTTCAATCTCCTGATAGACCTGGTTTTTCCCTGGGAGTGGTGCAGAGGATGGTTCAAGAAAAAGCATTAGGAACCCATATGCATCAACACATCATATGCATGAATTGATCAACACTTGTACAGGTTACAAAATGTTACCCCAACCTGTAGTGTCAAATAAATATATCAATAAAGCCCCAAATCTCAAGTTCTTGAGAAATGAGAATAGAGAAGCCAAATTCAGGAGCCTGAAGGTTGCATCCTCCAGATATTCTAATTTCAGTAATGATATGTATAATATGACAGCAAAACACTAAGATTTACAGAAGGCTGAAAGGGTTTGGTCAAGGGCTTTGGGGTCATATTCTCCAGTGAAAACACAGTTCCCAAGAGATCCTTTGAGAAGAATCAACCGCAAGAGCCCATCAGCAACCTTCTTGTCAACTGCCATGATGCTCTTGAATGTCTGAATGTTCATGGAATCAGGAGGAGACACTGGGAGATTAGCTCTTTTGAGCAGCTCCAAAGCTCGGTTGAACAAGGTCTCATCAATCCATCCCATCCGAAGAGACATATCAGCAGACATGACTGTGCCCGCAGCAACAGCTTCCCCATGCAACCAACCACCATAACCAATACCTGCTTCAATCGCATGCCCAAAAGTGTGGCCAAGATTTAACGTTGCACGAACCCCACCTTCTCTCTCATCTAGAGACACAACCTCTGCCTTGTTTTCACATGATCTTTTGACCGCATATGCCACTGTTGCAGGATCCCTTGCAAGCAAGGCTTCCAGGTTCTTTTCTTGCCACTCAAAGAATTTGGCATCACGGATAAGACCATACTTAATCACTTCAGCAACACCTGATGCAAGTTCCCGGTCAGGCAATGTGTTGAGGGTGTCAGTGTCGACAAGCACACACTGAGGTTGGTAGAAAGCACCAATCATGTTCTTTCCAAGGGGATGGTTGACTCCTGTCTTTCCTCCAACTGAAGAATCCACCTGCAGCATCCAAGTACCAAAAACTATGTAATGTCAATATGAAGGAAAGAAGCAGGATCAATTTATCTAGACAGGATGCAAAGGTTCATGTTGAAGATCTGCTTTCACCTGGGCCATCAAAGTTGTGGGAATCTGAATAAAATTAACCCCACGAAGATAAGAAGCAGCCGCATAGCCACACATGTCACCAATTACTCCACCCCCCAAAGCCACAAATGTGCATCGTCTATCCATGTGTGTCTGGATAGCCTTGTCGAAGACCTGTGTCAAGGTTGGGAGATCTTTGTACTTCTCACCATCTGGAAGAATCACACTTTCAACCTCCACATTGAATCTTCCATGCTTCAAGGCTGCTATGGTCCTGTCCAAGTAAAGTGGTGCCACCTTTGTGTTTGTTACCACAAGCACCTGAAATCATGAGTTAAGCAAAGTCAGGTATATTGACTTGGACACCTATTGCAAACTTCTAGAAGAGATTGGCTGCCTCATAACAAATTTCCAGTGCATTACACAGATGAATGTGTCTGGATGTCAGCTTCTGTCCCCAGAGGACCTGACTTCTAGTTGAAGTAAGATGCAGGCAAGTTAAACCCATCAAACTGTCAAGCACGATCCAAGTACTAAACAAGGATATAATAAATTCTACCTTCACAGTTTCAATAGAAGGCCCAAGTTTGTCTCCATTCATCACATAGAGAACCACCACTGCTTGCTTGAAGGATGACTCACCAACACAATTTTCTGCCTACTTTTTTCTATACACACAGGCAGACCAAGTGAAACAAGCTTTGATGCTGACTCTTGATCTCAACAGAGGTAAACTCTTCCCTGGCTCCTTTCAATCTATAAGCCAACTGAGATATATATTATCCAGAAAAACTGCACTTAATAGGAAAAGTCGGTGAGCGCAAGATCTAAGCTAGTCTCTGGTAGTTCATCACGCGTTATGCCAGACTGTCCTCAGACCTTTACTGTCCGTATGGCAAGAGCATGTCAACCCCCGGGCTCTGTTCAGGAAGCCTTGGACTCTGATGAGGGAAAATGACAGGTATGGGGTAAGGTTGAGAAGACCAAAAGTTGAGAGAGTTTTTGTTGTTTCAAGCACAGAGAGCAAAAGACATAGAGAATAATGCATTCCATACCTTCTTCCCCTTAACGTGCCTCTGTAGCAACTCCGGTTGGTTCAGCAAACCAGGACCAATGTAGATAGGGTAGCTCCGATCTCCGAGATCTACTTCCACGATCGTGGGCTCATCACGAGTTGCAGGAGGCGCACCTTCCAGCACCCCCGCACTGCCAGCCCTAATCGCCATCACACCACGCTTGGAGGGATGGCAATTCCCAATTCCTTCCCTGCCAAAACTCTCAACTTGCAAAAACGTCTCCCTTAAGCACCCCACATTCAAAAAGGAGGATTGTTCCTTGAATTGACGGCTATCCTTTCCCTGCCGTCGTCGCAGACACACGACGCGCTTCTTGTCCCTGCACCCCGATAAAACTGCTCTCGTGACCTTGGTGCCCGAAGAAGATGCCACTAAACTTGTGCTAGCCTCCCCGTTTCCTGAGAGACTGCAACGAGTGTTGGTCACAGGGGTAGCAGCCATAGCGTGTGCAACAGCCATCGCAAGCGAACTTCGAGCTCTACAAAAAAATCGCAAACAAACACCACCTTGGCTCTATTTCCGCCAACAAACACCCTCCGAAACGCACGCCCTATAGCTTCTTATGCCCAAAAGAACCTAGCGTTGGGTCTTCGACCACTTTTAGCCTGGGCGGTTGGTGGGGTTGGTCTACGATTGCCCGTGAGAGCAGGGTCTCGGGTTTGACTGGAATCCTTCTAATGTAAGGCGACTTTAGACGAGGGTCCAAGGTCCAGGGACCAATGAATTCTAGCAATTCTTATTGGTTGAAAGCTTTAAATTGGTCCCAAGGCCTTTAGAAAAAGGGTCCAAGACCAAAAACTGGCAAAATGAGGCTGAATCTACATGGCACCTGTTTTGAAGGGAAAATCAATTGGTTCAGACCAAAAAACACTGCTGAAAGGAGAGCTCCTGATTTGGAGAACCAAGAATTAGGCTAGGGACCCAACTCAGGTAGAGTCCCAACTCAAGGATTCAATTAGCTTCAAAATCAGTCCAAATTGGTTCCTAGGAAATTGGACCCTGGACCCTTGTCTAAAGTGAGCCTTAGTATCAAACCTCTCTACTTGCACAAAGGATCAGGCTAGGACATGAGTTCATTTTTGA